>Ga0209490_10000406_pt1 | contig 43451 bp, 33 predicted proteins | sample MAT06_FD_187209 | JGI IMG/M metagenome (GOLD analysis project Ga0209490, IMG submission 187209) | Freshwater microbial communities from Lake Fryxell liftoff mats and glacier meltwater in Antarctica - MAT-06 (SPAdes) (version 2) | ecosystem: Environmental > Aquatic > Freshwater > Ice > Liftoff...
CGTGCCGTGGCTGATGATTCGTCGCGGTTACCGCCCGGGCGCGCCGTCGAAATCCTCGATGGCGTTCATGTGGACGGCCATCGTGCTCGGCGTGTGCGCGGGGGCGATCGGCTACGCCGTCGCCGCACGCTGGTTCGCAGCCTGATCCGCGGCGCTGGCCGAAGTCAGGGTTGGCGCGCCGGCGGGAGTACAAACAGACACACTTTTCTGGAGCCCCGAAGACTGCAACCGATGATGGATGCATCCGAATCCCGAGTCGCTGTACGGATTCGAGCACCGGGCACCTGCCGCACTTCGATATCGGTCACGACAAACGCCGCATGTCGAAGGAATTCATTCAGATACGCATCGGCACGCCGATTGCTTTGGGTGCTGGAACCAGCGGACACGCCGATGAACGAATTCCGCATCGCTGTACGCAACCTGCAGCGCCAGCCCGGGTTCCTGCTCACCACGGTGTTGAGCCTGGCGCTCGGCATCGGCCTGGTCGCGACCCAATACAGCCTGATCGACGGCGTGCTGCTGCGTCCACTGCCGTTTCCGGATGGCGAGCGCATCTGGCATGTGGCCCGTGCCCTGAACAATCTCGATCGCGGTTGGCGACCGGTGATGCTCGATGAGTTCGTGGCCCAGCGCGAGCAGCAGGTTTCATTCGACAAGCTTGCCGCGTTCCGCGCCGGGTCCTACAACCTGGTCAGTGGCAGCGGCGCGCCGCAGCGGATGTGGGGATCAGCGGTGGACCAGGCATTCTTCGACCTGCTGGGTGTGCGTCCGCTGCTGGGTCGCAGTTTTCTCAGAGGCGAAGACAGCGCGGGCCAACCACTGCGGGCGGTGATCGGCTTCGCGCTCTGGCGCGACGGGTTCGGCTCGGATCCTGCGGTGCTGGGCCGCAGCGTGCAGCTCAACGGCGAGAGCGCCGAGATCATCGGCGTGATGCCCGAGGGCTTTGTGTTTCCATCGACCGAGAGTGTGTGGGTGAACTTGCGACTGCCCGCGCCCGGTGCCGCGGTCGGGCCGGACAACAGCGTGGAAGGACTCGGGCTCCTCAAGTCCGGCGTCGCGGTCGACGCTGCAGGCACTGAGCTCGAGCTTGCCGCGCAGCGCTTTCGCGCAGCGCAAGGACTGCCTGTCGACGATGTTCCGCGCTTGCGGGTGCAGCGCATGCAGCGCGCCTACAACGGTGGCGCGACCCAGACCCTGTTCGGCGCGATGCTGGCGATGACCGTGTTCGTACTGCTGCTGGCGTGCATCAACGTGGCCAACCTGCTGTTCGTGCGCGGCGCAGACCGCGCGCGCGAGCTTGCCGTGCGCGCAGCGCTGGGTGCCGGGCGTGGCCGCATCGTGCGCCAGCTGCTGGTCGAAAGCCTGGTCATCGCGGCACTCGGCGCACTGGCCGGCATCGCGCTGGCGGCTGTCGGTGTGAGCTTGCTGCAGTCGCAGGTCAGCGCGCGCGTCGACGTGGCGGGCTGGATGTACTTCGATCTCAATCCGCGCGTGCTGGCTGTAGCGATAGGCGCTTCTGCGCTGGCCGGCGTGCTGGCGGGCGGGCTGCCCGCACTGCGCGCCGCGCGGATCGATCTCGCCCAGGTACTGCGCGCCGACGGTCGCGGCAGCGTCGGCGGCGGCCCCGGTCGCACGCGTGGCTGGCTGGCTGCCGGCCAGCTCGCGTTCGCCTGTACTGCATTGGTCATCGCCACCCTGCTCGCCACCAGCGTCGCGCGCACCGGCAAGCTGACCCTGGCCTACGATCCAGAATCGCTGCTGATCGGGCGGATCGAACTGCAGGGTCCGGCCTATGCCGACGCCGCCAGTCGCGGGCGCTTCTATGCGCAGTTGGTCGAGCGCGTGGCCGCGACCCCTGGCGTGGCCGCTGCCGCTGCCAGCAGTCGCGATCTGGTGCAACCCGGGGTGCTGTCGTCGCTGCGCATCGCGGGCGAGACCTATCCACGCGCGCAGGATATGCCCGAGGCCCAACTCGAAGTGGTCACTCGCGATTATTTCGCGGTGGTCGGCCAGCGCGCGATCGCCGGCCGCATGTTCGACACCCGCGACCGCGTCGACAGCGCGCCGGTGGCACTGGTGAACCAGAGCTTCGCGGCACGCCATTTCGACGGCCGCGACCCGCTCGGCATGCGCATCCAGCGCGGCACGCCGGATGCGCCATGGGCGACGGTGATCGGCGTGGTGCCCGATCTGAACATGCAGGGCGTGGGCAACGGCGGCAGTGGTGCGGGCTGGTACCTGCTGCACGACCAGGTCGGCTGGGGCTGGATGGAGTTGCTGGTGCGCGCGACCGACGGCCACGCGGCCGCGCTCGGCGACGCGGTGCGAACCGCGGTTGCCGCGGTCGATTCCGAGCAGCCGGTGCACACCATCCGCACCTTGTCCGAGCGCGCCGATCGCGGCCTCGCGGGTCTGTCGATCATGAGCGGGATGGCGAGCGTGTTCGGCGCCGCCGCGCTGCTGCTGGCGGCCATCGGCGTGTTTGGCGTGGTCGCCTACGGCGCGCGCATGCGCGGCCGCGAGTTCGGGCTGCGCATCGCGCTGGGTGCCAGTCGCCGCGGCGTGATCGGCCTGCTGCTGCGGCAGAACGCCGCGGTGGCGCTGGCCGGCATCGCTACCGGCATCGGCGGCGGCTTCGTGCTCAGCCGTCCACTGGCGCCATTACTGCCGGCGGTTTCGGCGGATGACCCGTGGATCTATTGCGCGGTCGCCGCCGTGTTGGTCGCCACTACCGCGTTGGCCTGCTGGCTGCCCGCGCGGCGCGCAGCGTCGGTCGATCCGCTGAGCGCTTTGCGTGGCGATTGACCCCGGCGCCGCGGATTCGCGCGGCATCGGTCTTGTTTTGGGAGATGCCGTTGTCGGGGCCGTGAACCATGCACCGTGCGCGGCTGGATAACTGCCAACCGGCACACAACACCGGCGGGCGGTCGAATCCGACCATAACGACATGAACAGGCCCATCCGCGCTTTTCCCCACTTCTGCTTCCGCCTCGCCAGCATTGTGTGCATGGCTATCGGCCTGCTTGCCGTCATGCCTGCGCGCCCGGCCTTGGCCGCCATCAACACCGACCTCAGCTATGTCGATCCCGCCTCGGCGCGGTTCACGCGATTCAAGGCCTTCGTAGACCAGGCGCTCAACGGCAGCCCAGGCTATGACTTCAAGGCCATCGACGCCGTGTACGCGTGGCGTATCACCAACAACGCCGCGTACTGCAATCTGGCCGTGAGCAAGGTCGAGGCACAGGTGGCAACCGCCGAGGCCGAAATCGCAGCAGGCCGCCGCCCGGCGGTGGCCGCCGACTCCTATCTGGAGGTCGGCGTGATGATCCGCGACGTCGCGATCACCTATGACTGGTGTGCGGCGTTCACCACCGGCAGCCAGCGCACACGTTGGGCCGCATACGCCGAGCAGGCGATCTGGAACATCTGGAACTACCAGCAGGCGCGCTGGGGCAGCGTCACCTTCCCCTGGTCGGGCTGGTCGGTGAACGATCCGGGCAACAACTACCACTTCAGTTTTCTCGAAGCGACGATGTACTGGGCGCTGGCGTCCAACAGCGCGACGTGGCGCAATTTCATCGTCAACCAGAAGTTTCCAGCACTGCAGCAGTACTACGCCAACCTGCCGGGCGGCGGCTCGGGCGAAGGCACCGGCTACGGGCTGGCGCAGGGTCGTCTGTTCGAGATCTACAGGATCTGGCGCGACGCCACTGGCACCGATCTGTCGGCGAGCAACGTGCACCTCGACGATTCGCTCGACTACTGGATTCACGCCACCGTGCCGACGCTCGACCGGGTCGCACCGATCGGCGACCAGTCGCGGGTGTCGTACCCGCAGCTGTGGGACTACCACCGCAACGTGCAGCTGCAGGCGCATGCGATGGGGCACGACAGCGCAGGTCGCGCGCGAGCCCAGTGGTGGCTGTCGTCGATTTCGATTCCGCAGATGACCAGCGGGTTCAACTTCCGTAACGATCTGCTCTCGCCAGCCATCGGCGGCGCCCCGCCAACCGTGCTGCACCACCACGCCACCGGACCGGGACATCTGTTTGCGCGCAGCGACTGGAGCAGCAGCGCGATGTGGCTGTCGTTCGTGGCCGGCCGCTACAACCAGTCGCATGCGCACAAGGACCAAGGCGCCTTCAGCCTGTTCCAGGGCGATTTTCTGGCAGTCACCGAAAACGTCTTCAGCCGCAGCGGCATCCAGCAGGGCTCGGACGTGCACAACGTGGTGCGCTTCGTATCCGGCGGGCAGCCCGTACTGCAGCGCGAGGGAACCACATCCACGATGGTCGTCACCCAGGGTGCCGGTGGCGCGATCGAAGTGGACGCCAACCTGACGCCGTCGTTTGCCGGCAATGCTGCGGTCACCAACTGGCGGCGTCAGCTGTCATTCGCCAATCGCGCGCTGCGGGTGCGCGACACCTTCGTCAAGGGCGCCGGCGTTGAGGCCATGTTCCAGGTCAACACGCCCGTGATCCCGGTGGTCAGCGGCCGCAGCGCGCGCGCCGGCAACCTCACCATCACGGTAGTCAGTCCTGCCGATGCGACGCTCAGCGTGCTGGAGTGGCGCGGCGTGGACCCAGCCGAGTTCACCCGCGGCTACCGTCTCGACGTGCGCGGCAGCGGCGCCGAATTCGTGGTCGATTTCAGCACCGGCGACAGCGTGTTCGGCAACAGCTTCGAGTGATCGGCTGCGACGGATCCGCGGCTGGCGAGCTGGTGCAAACGATCAGCTGCGCGTGGAGCGCGGCCGGTTACCGAACAGCTCCGGCATCGCCAGCTGTGCGGCGAACATCGCGGCACTGGTATCGCGCTCGACCGCGATCCGACGCAGCGCGTACCAGTCGGCGCTGGCCAGCGGATTGACGCCCGCAATGTAGCTGCACGCGATGCGATAACCCAGCGTGCGGGCGATATCGATCACGCGCGCATCATAGGCATCGCTACCGCCGACCGGATAGGCCAAGGCAAGCGGTGCGGCGCCGAGCTCGTGCGCGATGCGGTCGCGGGAGGTCGCCAGTTCGTACTCGATCCCAGACGCATCGAGCTTGGCCAGCATCCGATGATGCACGCCGTGCGATCCGACCTCCATGCCGGCCGCGTGCAGCGCGCGCACCTGGTCCCACGACATCGGGCGGCAGTTGACCGATGCGCGCGCTGGCCCGACACCACAATCCGACTCGATCGCGACGATAGCTTCCTGTTGCGCGCGACCATCGAGCGCCTTGAGCCGGTCCAGGACCGTGGCAACCACCGCGCGGCGCGAAGCGCGCGATTCGCCCAGTTCGAGGCTCAGCTCCTGCTTGTGCAGTTGCAGGCGCCCGACCGCTGCGCTGAGGATCGCATGCGCAACCCAATCGAATGCGTACGGCAAACCGCTGTCGATGTGCCCGGTGGAGACAAAGAACGTGGCCGGCACGCCCAACTCGCGCAGGATCGGCAGGGCCACGTCGTGGTTGTCGTCGTAGCCATCGTCGAAAGTCACGATCACCGCATTGCGCGGCGGTTCATGGCCTGCGTCGCGCAAGGCCAGCACGTCGCGGAAGCGCAACGGCCTGTAGCGGTCGCGCAGGTGACGCATCTGCGCACGAAAGCCCTCGGCATCGGCGCTCAGCAATTCGACGTCGAAATCGAAATGTTCGGCATCGATGCGCGGGGCGATGCGGTGATAGGCCAGGATGCGCAGGTCGTGGCGGAAACCGGCGCGCACGCGGCGCAGCAGCGGCAGCACTCGCCAGCGGTCGCACAGCGCTGCAAGGCGCTCCCGGCGACCGGGCGTGGACTGCCGTTGCGCGCCGGCACCGGCGCTGCGGGTGTCAAACAATGTGGCGGACCGATCCATGCTCTCCCCAGCACTTCGCCCCAGCACTTCGCTCCGGCGCGCAGCAGTCTCGAAAACCGTGCTGGTGCGGGCAACCGTTTTGGCCCGCTCACGGGTTGACGCTGCGAGGCCGAGTGTGGGGCAATAGTGGCATATCCCGCCTCCACTCCATGAGGGCGGGCGGGTTTCGCCATCAGGGAGCGTCCACAACGGCATGGCGATCGCAAACCGCCTCTGGCGCCACTGGCGCATCAAAGGCCTGGTGCAGGGGGCGCTTGGTCGCTTGCCCGGCGGTGTCGGGCTGAACAGCACCTTGCAGCGCAAGCTTGGTGAACTGCGCAATCCGCAGGCCAACTTTGATGCCAAGGTGGGCGACTGGCAGGGTCTGATGGGACTACTGCAGACGGCCGGTCGAGCCTCGGTGGAGGGACTGACCCTGGTCGAGGTCGGTACCGGCTGGTACCCGACCAATCCGCTGCTGTTCGCGCTGGCCGGTGCGCGCACCTGTCACACCTACGACATCGTGCGCCACCTCGATGCGGCGATGTGCGAGCGCCTGCTGGCGCACCTGGAGTCGAAGCTGCCACTGGTGTGCGCGCTATCGGGGCGTGCAGCCGACGCGGTCGATGCGCACTACCGCCGGATGCGCGCCGCGCGCGGCATACACGCGCTGTTGCGAGCCGCAGGCATCGTCTACCACGCGCCGGGCGATGCCAGCGCCACCGGTCTGGCGGAAGGCTCGGTCGACCTGGTGTTCTCCAACAGCGTGCTCGAGCACGTGGAGCCTGTGCTGCTGCCGAGCCTGATGGGCGAGTCGCGACGCCTGATCGGCAGTCGCGGCGTGGTCCTGCATGCAGTGGCGTGCAACGACCACTACGCGCACTTCGACCGCGCGATCTCGTTCGTCAACTACCTGCGTTACGACGATCAGGCGTGGTCGCGCTGGAACAACCCGCTGAACTACCAGAACCGCCTGCGAGCACCGGACTTCATCGACGCCGCGCGCGCTGCCGGGCTCGAGATCGTGCATGAGGCGCGCGCGGTGCGCGCCGGCACGCTCGAGGCCCTGGCCGGAATGCGCGTGGCGCAGCGCTTCGCCCACTATGCGCCGGATGATCTGGCGGCGACCACGGTCAACTTCGTCGCGCACACGCCTGCCTGAGCCCGCAGCGCACGCTGCGCGGACGACCTCAGGGACGCGATCGGGTGTAGTGGTTCAGGTAACACCGCGCCATTGCCGCCAGCGAGCCGTGCGCCTCGACCCAGGCGCGCCCCGCGGCGCCCATGGCCGCCGCGCGCGCCGGATCGTCCAGCAGTGAACCCAGCGCGGTCGCCAGCGCAGCCGGATCGCCCGCCGGAACCAGCCGGCCATTGATCCGGTCGGCGACGATCTCGCAGTTGCCGCCAACATTGGTGGCCACGATCGGAAGACCCGCGGCACAGGCTTCCAGCAGGGCGATCGAATAGCCCTCGGTGCGCGAGGACATGGCGTAGACGTCGAAGCCGCGCAGCAGGCGCGGCACGTCGCTGCGGTCGCCGAGGGCGAGCACGCGCGCAGCCACGCCGGCGTCGCGCGCGGCGGCCTCGAAGGCAGCGCGCAGCGCACCATCGCCGACCCACGCCAGCGCGGTGTCGGGCCGGGCGGCGTGCAGGATGCGGAAGGCCTCGACCATGCCCGCCGGGTCCTTGGCCCAGTTCAGGCGACCCACCGCGCCGACGATGCGGGTGCCCGGCGGCAGGCCCAGTTCGGCCGCCAGCGCGGCGCGCGCGCGCGCGCCGCCAGGCACGAATGCGTCGAGGCGGATACCGTTGGGCACCGCGACCAGCTTCGCCGCCGGCACCAGTCCGGCGGCGGCGACCTGGGCGCGCGCGGCCTCGCACACGGTGGCGACCACATCGGTGCGCGTCAGCGCACGGCGGAACAGCCACTCGCGGCGACCCCCGGCCTGCTGCACGCCCATGCCGTGGCGGGTGTTGACCGTGCAGCGAGGGCGCTGGCCGAGCGCGGCCAGCACACCATGGTAGTGCGCAACGGCGTTGTGGGTATGCAGCACTTCGGGGTGCTGCGCGCGCAGCACCCCGCGCAGCCGGCCGATCGCAGCGACATCCAGCCCGGCACGCTTGCCGCATGCATGGACTGGCACGCCCGCGGCCTCCAGCTCGCCGGCCAGCGACCCGCGCTCGAACAGGCAGGCCACCTGCACCGCGCAACCGCTCTCATGCTGCGCGCGCGCGAGGTCGATCACCACCCGCTCGAGCCCGCCGCGGTTGAGATTCTCGACCACGTGGGTGATGCGCAGGCCCGCGATCATCCGAGGTCCGACATCGTCACGCGCACCTTGCCGGACGGCCCCAGCGGCAGTTCATCGACCAGCACGAAGTGGATCGCCATCGCCTCGCCAAACACCCGCGCGATCTGCTCGCGGGCGCGCTGCTCGCCGGCCGTACCCCAGCCAGCGTCGACCACCAGACTGATCTCGAGGCGGTCGGCCGCACGCTGGTTCACGCGGAATCCGAGCACGCCCGGAGTATCGTTGAACACGAACGGGATGAACTCGCCTGGCACCACGCGGCCGTCGGGCGTGCGCAGGGCGTCGAGGGTGCGCCCGACCACCTTGGCCAGCCGCGTCAGCCCGCGCCCGCAGGTGCATGAGCCTTCGGCCGGCACCGCGGTGTCGCCGTTGAGATAGCGCACGAAGGGCATGCCCAGGTTGTGCAGGTCGGTAATCGCCAGTTGGCCGATCTCGCTGCCGTCGGTGACCGGCTGACGGTCGACGACCTCGACCACCAGGTGATCGGCGTTGGTGTGCAGGCCGTCCTGCGCCTCGCACTCCGAGGCGACCAGCATGAACTCGCGGCATCCATAGGTGTTGTAGGCCTTGCAGCCGAAGGCGCGCTCGATCAGCTCGCGCTGGAAGCCGTGCATGGCCTCGGCTGCGCCAAGGATCGATTGCGGTGCGTGCACGCGGCGCTTGTTGTCGATGAGCCACTGCGCCAACCGCACGATGGGATTGACGTAGCCGACGATGACCTCCGGCCGATAGCGGTCGATCTGATCGGCATACACCGTCATGTTGGCGTCGGCCATCAGGTAAGTGTTGAGCATGCGGCGGTTGAAGGCGCTGTGGTAGAGGCGGTCCTTGAGTTTGTGCGCGGTGATCCCGCCATCGACCGGCGCGCCCCACAGGTAGAGCGTGCGCCGACCCATGCGCGAGCCGGCCCAGCGATAGCCGCGCCACATCACCGCGATGCGCCGCTCGAAGCTCTCGCGCGTATAGCCGAGCTTGAGCGGCTCGCCGGTCGAGCCGCTGGTCGATTTGTACAGCATGCTGCCGCGCCGGCTGCGCGCGTGCATGTCGTCGTAGTGAGCGCGGATGTCGGCCTTGGTCAGCAGCGGCAGGCGCGCGAAGTCGTTCAGACTGCGGATGTCATCGGGGCAGGCGCCGACAGCCGACCATGCGCGCCGATAGTACGGGACCTCGTCCCAACAGTGGCGCAGCAGGCGGCTGAGCTTGTCCCACTGCAGGGCCGCAATCTGCTCAGGGCTCAGCCACTGATTGCGCTCGTACTCGGCCAGATAGCGCAGGGTCTCGCGCCGCCGCAACCCGCGCTCGTAGAACGGGAACAGCACTCGGCGGAAAACGGCTTCGTACGCCGAGCTCACGCGGCCTCCCGCGCCGCGCGGCGTTCGGCCCAGTCGAGCAGCCGCACGGCGACCGCCGGCCGCGAGCGTGCGAAGCGCTGATGCAACGTCTTGAGGTAGTCGATGTCGCGCGCGGTCCAGCAGCCCAGCAGCAGAGTCGCAGGTGCATAGATGCCGACCACCACGACGCCGCCGGCGGCGGCAGCGACCAGCGGGTGCCCGGCCCAGTGCAGGGGTGCAGCGCAGGCGGCGGCCACGCCGCCGGCGAGGAACACCCGCGCCATCCGCCCCCACGGCAGGCGCGCGCCGCTGGCATGGATCGCTGCCCCCACGTAGGCGCAGGCGGTGACCGAGGTCGCGATCGTATAGGCGACCACCGCGCCATCGAGGCCGTGGCTGCGGATCAGGAGCACGTCCAGCGCCAGCTTGAGCACACCGCAGCCCAGCGACACCCACAGCACGGTGTGTTGACGATCGGCGCTCATCAGCAGGCTCGACGCGCCCTGCGACATCACCGCCATCGCCTTGCCGATCAGGATCACCGCGAAGGCGCCGCCGGCCGCGAGGTAGGCCTGGCCATACAGCACGGCCATGATCGGCTGCGCGAACAGCACACCGAAGGCCAGCAGTGGCGCGGCCAGCATCGCGAGGTAAACAGTCGCACTGGCGAAGCGCTGCTTGGCGATGTCCGCGCCCTCGCCCAGCGCCTTGGCCATCATCGGCAGCAGCAGGATGCCGAACACGCCCGGCACTAGCAGGGTGGCGCCGTCGGCGATCTGGTAGGCGACCTTGAAGATGCCGGCCGCCTCGGGCGCACCGAACAGGTTGAGGAACATGACCTCCACCTCGCTGGCGGTGAGGTAGGTCACGGTCACGATCGCCGCGGTGATCCGCATGTGGCGCAGCACCCGCGCGCGCAGCACAGGCGGCAGCACCGTGCCGGCCGGCGACGGCGGCACGAGGCCGGCGACCTGTCGCGACGAAACCAAATAGAAAACCGCGCTGCTGATGGCGAACACCGCCAGGAAACCCTCCACCGGCGCGTGCAGGAAAAAGGCCGCCGCCACCAGCGCGAGGTTGATCGGGGTGGCCACCGCAGCGATCACCGCGTTGGCGCGGAAGTGCTCGAAGCCCTTGGCCACGCCGACGTTGAGCATGTAGGTCGCGCGCAGCGCGGTGGAAATCGCCATGATGGCGAACAGCAGGCCGTGGTTGAAGCCCGCCATCAGGCGATCGCCGGCACTGAAGAACACCGCCGCGCCAATCACCAGCACTACCGCGAGGAAGATCCGTTGCGCACGGCGCAGGTACGCCAACAGCGGCGCGATCAGCTCCGGCGTGCCCGCGCCGCGCAGCTCGGCGATGAACTTGATCACCCCGCCGGCGGTGCCGGAGTTGGCGGCAGTCATGCTCACGGCGATGAACCAGATCACCAGGCCGTAGGTGCCGAAATCGCCCGGCCCCAAGTCGCGCGCGATCAGGATCGAAGTCAGCATGCCGAGGAAATACTCGATGTAGACCGCCACCGTGGCGAAGCCGGTGTTGCGCAGGGTGGCGCTACGGGTGCTCATACGAGGGCGAGCAGGACCTTGACCACAATATAGAGGCCGACCACGCCGATGCAGCCCACCACCGGCCACAAGACCAGATCGCGCGAGAGCGGGAAGGCGGGCAGGTCCGGCGCGCGGCGGCGCGCCTCCATGTACGTGCCGACCATCAGCGCGGCCAGCAGATAGATCACCACCACGTAGGTGCGGCTGAGGAAGAACGCGCAGACCATGCAGCCGGCAAACGACAGAAGCAGAGTCAGCGCCACCCGGCGGTCGTCGGCAACCAGACCCGTCGCGCCGTCGGCGGCCAGCGGATGGCGCAGCATCGCCAGCAGCATGAGCACGCAGTAGGTGAGGAACGCGACCCAGATCGTGAAGCCGACGATCCCGTTTTCGGCCAGCACCAGCACGAAGGAGTTGTGCGCGGTCAACCGGTAAAGATCGCTGAACTGATTGGTGCCGACGCCGAACACCGGGCTGGACAGGAACATTTGCAGGCCTTCGTACCAGGCCTCGACGCGGCCATGGGCGGAGGCCTCGCTGACATCGAGCTCCTGCAGACGCGAGGGCAGCACCAGCATCGCCACGAAGCCCACGGCACCGAAGAGCCCGGCCACGAAGGCGCCGTAGCGCCGCCAGGCGAACAGCCCCGCCACTGCCGCAGTGGCGAGCAGGGTGCCGCGCGAGTCGGTGAGGAAGATCGCGTACAGCAGCACCCCGGCTGCGGCCAGCCAGAACAGCCTGCGCAGACCCATCAGGCCACCGCGGCTGCCGAGGTAGAACACCATCGGCAGCACGATCACGAACAGCATGCCGAGGTCGTTGGGGTCGTTGAAGATGCCGAGATACTGGATGCGGCCGTCCTGGATCAGCGGCACGCCGGTCCAGCCGATGCCACTGGCCTTCTGGTCGATGCCGTGGACCGCCGGCACCAAGGTCAGCAGCGCCAGGGCCACCATCAGCGAGCGCACGCGCTCGCGGCGGGTGATCGCGTTGGCGACCACCACGAACAAGGCCACCGCCGGGCCGAAGCGCTCAAGCACTTCCAGCGAGCCGCCTACCCATCCGGTCAGCGCGATCGACAGCATCGCCACACCGAGGAAGCAGAACAGCAGTGGAAACTGCGGCGCGGCGAAGTTGCGGGTGCCGTTGAACAACCAGGCCACAAGCGCGCCACCAAGCGCGATCTGCAGCCATGGGATGCCCGAGTCCACATATGCCGGATATTCGTGCGGACGCACGATCACCAGCGCCAGGTAGAGCAGGATGAACAGGAACATGCGGCTGGCTGCGGACTTCGGGTTGCGCGGTGGCCAGGCGGTGATCGATGCAGGCGCCCTGACCCGAGCGCGAACGGTATCACTTCGTGACGGCAGCCTGTGGGGCGGTTCGCGGGCGTGCCACGCACGGGTCGGACGGTCATAATGGCGGGCGCGCCCGAAAGCGGCTGTCCACACTGCAAATGCGCGACCGCGAACGACAGGGATCACTGATGCAACAGGCGACTTCTTCGAGTGGCGCCGGATGCCCCGCGCTCGACGCGGCGCGCGCGGGCCAACCGCAGTGACGGTCGGCCTGCGCCCGCGGCCGCGCAGTCTGCTGCTGCTGCGCTGTTTGCCGCAGCGCTTGATCGCGTCGACGGCCAGTGCGGCTGGTGGCTCGATCTATCTGACCTTCGACGACGGTCCGCACCCGCAGCACACCGCGCCGTTGCTCGACGTGCTCGGCCGGCACGGCGCCAAGGCAACGTTTTTCCTGATCGGCGAGTCGGCGCGTCGGCGCCCGGATCTGGTGCGCCGGATCGCCGCCGAGGGGCATGCAATCGGCAACCATTCGCACACGCATCCGGAGTTCCGCAAGCTTGGCCTCGCCGCGCAGCTGGCCGAGTTCGATATGGCAGAGCGCGCCCTGCGTGAGATTGTCGGCGAGGTCCCGATTCCCTTGCGCACGCCACGTGGTGCGCTGCCGCCGCGGCTGGTAGCCACCGTTGCCGCTCAGGGCCGCCCGATCGTGTTCTGGTCGTACAATTCGCTCGACTACCGTCGGGGCGACCCCGCCGACGTGCTGAGCATGATGCGCGCCAAGCCCCCGCGCGCGGGGGACATCGTGCTCATGCACGATGACGGTCCCGCCGCCGGCATCGTTCTCGACGCACTGCTGCCCGAGTGGCACGCCGTCGGATTGGTCGCGCGCGCGCTGCCGCCGACATTGGGGCGTGCATGAACTGGCTAGTGTTCGCCGCGCTGCTGGGCTCGGCTGCAGTGGTACTGATCGCGCTGGCGATCCGCTCGCGCAACCTGCAGATCTGGCTGCCCGACTACCTGCGCGGCCGCCGCCGGCCGAAGGTCGCGGGGCCGACCCACGTGGTGTTCTGCTTCGTCGACCACTTCGAGCCAGGCTGGGGCAAGGCCGACTTCGCCACCCAGTCGCACCGCGTGCAGCGCTGGTGCAGCGAGTACCGCGCGCTCGCCGGGCGCCACCGCGACGCCAACGGCGTGCACCCGCAGCACACCTTCTTCTATCCGGAAGAGGAATACGCGCCCGAGCATCTGGACGCCCTGCAGTCGCTGTGCGCCGATGGCTTCGGCGAGATCGAGGTGCACCTGCACCACGACAACGACACCGAGGCCAACTTCCGCGCCACCATCGCGCGCTTTTGCAACCTGCTGCACGAACGCCACGGCTGCCTGCCGCGCGACCCGCGCAGCGGCGCGCTGCGCTTCGGCTTCATCCATGGCAACTGGTGCCTGGACAATTCACGACCCGACGGCCTCTGGTGCGGCATCAACAACGAACTGGTGCTGCTGCGTGAACTGGGTTGTTATGCTGACTTCACGCTGCCTTCGGCGCCCAGTGACACCCAGACCGCGACCATCAACAGCATCTACTACGCCACCGACGATCCAACGCAGCCGAAATCGCACGACCGCGGCGTGCCGGTGCGGGTCGGCGTTGCGCCCAGCGGCGACCTGCTGCTGGTGCAGGGCCCGCTGGGCCTGAACTGGAAGCAGCGCCGCGCCGGCATCATGCCGCGAATCGAAAACGCCGACGTGCGCGGAGGTCAACCGCCGACGCCCGCGCGGGTCGACGCGTGGATCGACACCGGTATCCATGTCGAGGGCCGGCCGGAGTGGGTGTTCGTCAAGATCCACACCCACGGCACCCAGGACCGCGACATCGATACCCTGCTCGGCGCACCGGTGGATGCGATGCACGCTTATCTCGAGTCGGCCTACAACGACGGCCACACACACGTGCTGCACTATGTCACCGCACGCGAGATGTACAACATCATCAAGGCCGCGGAAGCCGGACACAGCGGCAATCCGCATCAATACCGTGATTTCGATCTGCCGCCGCCACCGCTGCGGGCCGGGCGACCCCGGGTGGTGACGTGAGCGCCGCCCAGGGCGCCAAGGACGGATTGGTCAGCGTGGTCATGCCCGTGTACAACGCGGGCGTCTGGCTCGCAGATTCGATCGGCAGCCTGCTCGCGCAGCAGTTCGGCGACTGGGAGCTGCTGGCGGTCGACGACTGCTCGACCGACGATTCGCTCGCGCGGCTGCGCCAGTGGGCCGCACAGGACAGCCGCATCCGCCCGCTTGCGTTGCCCTGCAACGGCGGTGTGGCGGCAGCGCGCAATGCCGGCATCGATGCCGCGCGCGGGCGCTGGATCGCGTTCCTCGATGCCGACGACCGCTGGGCGCCGGCCAAGCTCGAACTGCAGGTGGCCGACATGCGTGCGCGCGATCTGGAGATCAGCTACACCGCCTACCAGCGCGTGCGCGAGGACGGCAGCGCGCTCTCGCACGTCGACCCACCCGCCGAGGTCGACTATGCGCGCATGCTGCGCAGCAACCACATCGGCAATCTGACCGGCATGTACGACCGCCGCCTCGGCGTGGCGCACTTCCGCAAGGTCGGTCATGAGGACTATGTGTTCTGGCTCGAAATGGTACGCCGCGCCGGGCGCGCCGCACGGGTGCCGCACGCACAGCCATTGGCGTACTACACCGTGCGCGGTGGATCGGTGTCGTCGAACAAACTGCGCGCGGCTGGCTGGCAATGGCGCATCTACCGCGAGATCGAAGGCCTCGGTCTGGTGCGCTCCAGCGGGTTGATGCTGCACTACCTAACGCACGCCCTGCGCAAGCGCCGCAGTTGAGTGCGATGGGCGCAGCAACTACTTCCGCCGGCAAGATCCCCTCGCTCGATGGCCTGCGCGGCATCGCGATCATGCTGGTCCTGATCGGGCATCTGCATGCAACGCCGAATTTTCCCGAGCTGGGCCTGGAACATCTGCTGGGCGACTACGGCCTGCTCGGCGTGCGGGTGTTTTTCGTCATCTCGGGCTATCTGATCACCACCCTGCTGCTGCGCGAACTCGCGCAGCACGGCAACATCTCGCTGCGTGCCTTCTATGCGCGCCGTGCTCTGCGCATCCTGCCCGCGTCGCTGGCTTTCCTGCTCGCACTGGTCGCCGCCGATCTGCTCGGCTGGATCGATCTCGCCGCAGTCGACTTTTTGGCCGCATTCACCTGGACGGTGAACTACCTGCCGGTTCCCGCGTGGGAAATCGGCCACCTGTGGTCGCTGTCGGTGGAAGAGCAGTTCTATCTGGTCTGGCCGCTGGCCATCGCACGCCTGGGCGTGCGTCGCGCCACACTGCTGGCGCTCGGATTCTTCCTCATCGCGCCACTGTTGCGGGTGGCGATGCGGGTGTTCATCGACGACACCGCGGTCGAGGACCTGCCGGTGTTCCCGGCGGTCGCCGACGGACTCGCAATCGGCTGCCTGTTCGCGATCTGGCGCGATCGATTGCGCGAGATGGCGTGGTATCGCGCCGCCACCGAGCCTGTGTGGCTGCTCATCCAGGTGCCGACGATCTTCGTGATCCATCACCTGAGCCAATCTTGGGCGGTGTTCGATCTGTTCGGCTATCCGCTGCTGCTGGTGCTGATCGCGATGATCGTCGAGGCCAGTACGCGCTGGGATCCGCAGCGGCTTGCGGTGCGCATACTTAACTTCAAGCCACTGGTGTGGGTCGGATTGCTGAGCTATTCGCTGTACCTGTGGCAGCAGCCGTTCCTGCACCACCGGCTGCACGCCACGCACACCACGTTTCCGCTCAACCTGCTGCTGACGCTGGCCTTCGCGATGCTCTCGTACTACCTGCTGGAACGGCCGCTGCTGCGCCTGCGCAGCCGCTTTGCGCGGGTCGCCCCCAGCGCCGAACAGGCGGGTCGCTGAGCCATGGCAGCGATCGCATTCCACTGTGTCCACGACGCTGCGAGCTTCCGATGACGATCAAGGGCAAGATCGAAAAAGCCGTCCGCCGCAGCTGGATGAAATACGCCATGCGCGGCGTCGGTGGCGCCGACAATCATGCGCGACTGGATCTGGCCTACAGTGTCGCCGATCCATGGCACATGGACTCGCCCACCGAACAGGCGCGTTTTGCCGGCACCAACCGCCTGATCGAGCGCGACATCGGCCGCGTCGGCTCGCTGCTGGAGATCGGCTGCGGCGAGGGCCACCAGACCGAACACCTGGCCAAACTGAGTGACCGGATCTACGGCATCGACGTCAGCGCCAAGGCGATCGAGCGCGCCACGGCGCGACTGCCGCACGCGCAGTTCGCCGCGACCGACATCTACGGCCAGCCGTGGGGCGATGCGCGCGGACGCTTCGCGCTGGTGACCGCCTGCGAGGTGCTGTACTACGTCAAGGACATCCCGGCCACCATCGAGCGCATGTCGCAGCTCGGCCAGGTCTGCCTCGTCACGATCTTCGCGCCGGCGCTGCAGCGGGTCGGCCCGCATCTGGAGCGGTTGCCCGGACTGCACAAGGATTGGATCGGCCACGGCAGCACCGTGTGGCTGACCTGCTGGTGGCGCAATGACTGAGGCAAACGACCCCTTGGCCGGTTTCGGCGTGGTGTATTTCGGCAACGCCTGGAATGCCGAGAACCGCACCAGCAGCCACCATGTCGCGCTGCGCTTGGCGCAACGCATGCCGGTGCTGTACGTCGAATCGCCGGGATTGCGGCGGGTGCAGGCATCCGGCAGTGACTTCAAGCGCGCGCTGCGCAAGCTCGCACAAACCCTGCGTCGCCCGCGCGAAGTGGCGCCAGGCCTGTGGCACTGCACGGTGCCGCAGCTGCCGTTCCGACGCGTGCCGGGCATCGAGCGGCTGAATCGCTGGTTCGGCCGCTTTGCCGTGCGTCGTGCACTGCGCGTGCTGCCGGCCAGGCGCCTGCTGTCATGGTTCGTGGTGCCGCATCCGGGCTTCATGGCCGGCACGCTCGGCGAAGCGCTGTGCGTGTACTACTGCATCGACGACTACGCCGCGCATCCGGGCGTCGATAGCGCATTGATCGGCGAGCGCGACGCGCAGCTCAGCCAGCGCGCCGACCTGCTGTTCGTGGCACCACCGGCCCTGCTGGATGCCAAGCGCGCGCTCAATCCGCGCACTGTCGCGGCACCCCACGGGGTGGATGTGGCGCTGTTCGCGCTGGCAGCCGATTCTGCCACGCCGATCGCCTCGGGTGCCGCCGACCTGCCGCATCCGGTCATCGGCTACATCGGCTCGCTGCACGAGTGGATCGATCTGGAGCTGCTGGAATATCTGGCCCGAGCGCGGCCGCAGTGGAGCTTCCTGCTGGTGGGCCATGCCGCAGTGCCGGTCGATGCACTGCGCGCGCTGCCCAACGTGCGTCTGGTCGGCGCGCAGCCGTATGCGCAGCTGCCGCAGTGGGCGCGGGCCTTCGATGCCGCCATCATTCCCTACCGCCTCAATCGCCAGGTTGCCAACGCCAATCCGCTGAAGCTGCGCGAATACCTCGCCACCGGCAAGCCGGTAGTCAGCGTACACAATGCCGAGATCGAGAAGTTCGCGCGCTGGGTGCGTATCGTCGATGGCCATCCGGCGTTCCTCGCCGCACTCGATGCGGCACTCGCCGAGGACAGCCCGCAGGCCGCGCGCGAACGCATGGCCACGGTCGCAGACCAGACCTGGGATCGCCGCGTGACCGAGGTGCTCGGTCACGTGCAGGCAGCCCTTACCCATCAGCATTCCTGAAACGAGTCCACCAGCATGAGTACCCGTAACACGCTGCGGATCGCCATCGTCGGCGCCGGCTACGTATCGCAACACCACATCGCCGCACTGCGCGCGCTGGACTTCGTCGAACTGGTCGCGGTGTGCGATCTGGACCTTGCCGCGGCGCGCGCACGCGCGCAAGCCAACGGTATCGGCCGCGCGGCGACCACCCTGGCCGAGATCGCCGATCTCAAGCCCGATGCGGTCTACGTGCTGACCCCGCCGGCCAGTCACGCCACGCTGTCGCACCAGGCGCTCGACATGGGCTGCCATGTGTTTGTCGAAAAGCCGATGGCCGACACGCTGGAAGAATGCGATGCGCTGATCGCCAAGGCGCGCGAACGCGGCCTGCAGATCTCGGTCAACCATTCGGACCGCTTCGATCCGGTGGTGATGGAAGCCCTGCGCATCGCCGGCTCCGGCCGCTGCGGCGATATCGTGTCGGTCGACGTGCTGCGCAGTTCCGAGTACCCGCCGTTCGCCGGCGGCCCGCTGACCGCACAGGTGCGCCAGGGTTCATATCCGTTCCGCGACCTCGGCGTGCATGCGATCTACACCCTGGAAGCGTTCCTCGGCCCGCTGGAGAACTTAGAGGTCGAGCACGCCGCCAGCGGACGCGATCCGAACCTGCGCTTCGACGAGTGGCGCGCGCAGGTGCGCTGCGCGCGCGGCAGCGGTCGCATGCTGCTGTCATGGAACGCGCGCCCGATGGAGAACCGCCTCGTGGTGCGCTGCACGCGCGGTCGCATCGAGGCCGACCGCTTCGTGCAGGTGTGCCGGGTCACGCGCGTGCTGCCGGGTCCGAAGTTCATCGGCATCCTGATCGAGGCCTGGCGCAACGCGCTGCTGGATGTGTTCCGGGTCCCGTGGAGCGTGTTGCGCTTTGCCACCGGCATACTCAAGCCCTCGCCCGGCATCCACCGCGCAGCGGCCGATTTCGCGCGCGCGGTGCACGCCGGCCTGCAGGCACCGATCGATCCGGTCGAAGGTCGGCGCGCGATCGCGGCCTTGGTGCCGGCATGCGCGCAGGCCGATGTCGAGCGCACGCGCGAGCTCGAGGCGCGCTTCGCGCCGTTGGAAGACGTCGATGCGCTGGTCACCGGTGCGGGCGGTTTTCTCGGTCGCGCGCTGGTCGCAGCCCTCCGCGCGCGTGGCCTGCGGGTGCGCGTGCTGCTGCGCCGAGCGTCGACCAGCTACAGCGCGGACAGCGGCATCCAGACCGTGCTCGGCGATCTTGGTGAACCGGCCATCGTCGACCACGCGGTCGCCGGTGCGGCGGTGGTTTATCACCTGGGTGCGGCGATGAAGGGCTGGCCGCAGGAATTCGAGTCGGGCACGGTGTGGGGCACGCGCAACGTGATCGCCAGCTGTCGCAAGCACGCGACCCGCCGCCTGGTGTACGTCAGTTCGATGAGCGTCTACGACCACGCCGGTCGCGACCCTGCCGCACCGATGAACGAGAGCTCCGCATTCGAACCGCATCCGCAGTGGCGCGGCGCCTACACTCGCACCAAACTGATCGCCGAGCAGATGGTCAGTGCGGCGATCCGCGAGCAGCAACTGCCGGCGGTGATCATCCGCCCCGGACAGATCTTCGGGCCCGGCGCCGAGCAGGTAGCCCCCAATGGCGTGATCGGACTCGCCGGCCGCTGGGTTGCGGTGGGCAGTGGCGAGGTCAGCCTGCCGCTGGTCTATCGCGACGACGTGGTCGACGCCCTGCTGCGCGCGGCCGAATCCGAGCAGGCCGTCGGCGGCACCTTCAATATCGTCGACCCCGAACCGTGCACGCAAAGCGAGTATCTGGCGCGCGCCAAGCGCCGGCTCGGCGACGGGCTGAAGCTGGTACGGGTGCCGCAGCAGGCATTCATGGTGCTCGCCTGGGGGGTGGAACAGCTGGGCCGCGTGCTCAAGCGCGACATGCCGCTGACCCGCTACCGCGTGCGCTCACTGCGCCCGCTGTCGAACTTCGAACAGCACGCGGCCCGCGAACGCCTGCAATGGCAGCCGCGGGTGGGACTGCGCAAGGGCCTGGAGATCACCTTCGGCGCGGAACACTGACGCGCAGCCCGATGCGCCTGCTCATCGTCACCTCGCAGTTCCCGATCGACGGCGAGCCCAACCGCGGCCGGCCGGTGTTCCAGACCGTGCGTGAGCTGGCCAGGCGCGCCACCGTGCGCGTGATCAATCCGATCGCGGTGTATCCGGCCGCACTACAGCCCAACAGCTATCTCGCGCGCAAACCCGGCGCCAATCCGGTCGCCGCCGAACTGGATGCAGTCTACGTGCCCTATCGCGCGATCCCCGCGCTGAGCCGGCCGTTCAACGGCTGGCTCGCAGCGCGCGCGATCGCCGCTGAGGCGGCACGCTTCGCACCCGACGTTATTCTCGCGTACTGGCTCTACCCGGATGCATTCGCCGCGCAAATCGTGGCACAGCGGCTGGGTATTTCCTTCGTGGCCGGCGCGCGTGGCAGCGACATCCGCGTGCGCGATGCCATCAGTCGCATGTTGACCGGCCGTGTGGTGCGCGGCGCCTCCAGACTGTTGGTGGTCAGCGCCGACCTCGGACGACTCGCGGTCAGCGACTACGGTGGCGATCCCGCGCGCGTGCACGTGATCCCCAACGGCTGCGACGCGGCGATCTTCCATCCGCGCGCGCGTGCGCCGGCGCGCGCAGCACTCGGCATCGCCGACGATTGCGAGCTGGTGCTGTATGTCGGGCGTCTGGTGCCGGAGAAGGGACTGCGGGAGCTTTTCGATGCGTGTGCGCTGCTTCGAAATGATCGCCCGCGTCTTTCGCTCGTATTGGTCGGCGACGGCCCGATGCGTGCGGAACTTGCGATGCGCATCGCCAACAACGCAGCATGGGCAAGCCTCGCCGGCGCGCAGCCGCCACAGGCCGTCGCGCAGTGCTTCGCCGCGTGCAACCTGCTCGCCTTGCCGAGCTATTCCGAAGGCCATCCGAACGTGCTGGTCGAGGCGCTCGCCTGCGGTCGCCCGGTCGTGACCACGCCGGTTGGCGGCATTCCCGAGGTGGTGGACGATGCAGTCGCCATCCTGGTGCCACCACGCACGGTTGCACCGCTCAGGGACGCCCTCGCGCAGGCGCTCGACCGTCACTGGGATGCGGACGCGCTCGGCGCGCGCTTCTCGCGCGACTGGTCGCAGGTCGCCGCCGATACACTGAAGGCCTGCACGCAGGCCCTCGCCGAGCATCGCAGCAACTCCAACCGAGCGAAGGACTGACCCCCACCATGTGCGGCATCGCCGGTTTCTTCGGTCCCTCCGCCGCGCCCGCGGACGACCACGCCACCCTGCAGGCAATGATCGGCACCCTCAAGCACCGCGGCCCCGACGGTTTCGGCTATCTGGTCGAAGACGGCGTCGGCCTCGCGCACGCGCGGCTGTCGATCATCGACCTCAACACCGGCGACCAGCCGATCCACAACCCCGCGCGCACCGCGTGGACGGTGTTCAACGGCGAGATCTTCAACTACGTCGAGCTGCGCGCCGAACTCGAGCGCGAGGGCCGGCGCTTCTATACGCAGTCCGACACCGAAGTGATCGTGCACCTGTACGACCGCGACGGCGATCGCTTCGTGGAGCATCTCAACGGCCAGTTCGCCATCGCGATCTGGGACAACCAGCGCCGCCGCCTGCTGCTGGCGCGCGACCGCGCCGGCATCCGCCCGCTGTACCTCGCGCGCGAACGCGGCCGGCTGTGGTTCGGCTCCGAGGTCAAGGCCCTGCTCGCAGCACTGCCGCAGTGCGCGCGTCTGGATCCGCTGGGTCTGATCGAGGCGCTCAGCCTGTGGGCGCCGTTCGACCCGGATACCGTATTCAGTGGGGTGGCAAGCCTGCCGCCCGGCCACGTGCTCGCCATCGAGCACGACGGCCGCGAGACGCTCACCCGCTACTGGGACTGGCACTTCCCGATCCGCGGCGACGGCGAGCATTACGCCGACTACGACTCGATCGACGCGGCTGCCGCCGATTTGCGCGCGCTGCTGATCGACGCGGTGCGCCTGCAGCTGCGCGCCGACGTGCCAGTGGGCGCGTACCTGAGCGGCGGACTGGATTCATCCGGCATCGTCGCCCTGATCCGCGGCTTCACCAACACGCCGGTGCGCACGTTCTCGGTCGCCTTCGCCGATGCCGAGTTCGACGAGAGCGCGCACCAGATGGCGATGGTGCGGCATCTGCACACCGACCACACCACGCTGCGCTGCGAGCGTGGCGACATTGGTCGCTTGTTCCCCGAACTGATCCGCCACACCGAAGTGCCGATCCTGCGCACCGGACCGCTGCCAATGATGATGCTGGCGCAAAAGGTGCGCGAGAGCGGCTACAAGGTGGTGCTCACCGGCGAGGGCGCCGACGAAGTATTCGGCGGCTACGATCTGTTCAAGGAAGCCAAGGTGCGCCGCTTCTGGGCGCGCCAGCCCCACTCGCGATTCCGCCCCCTTCTGCTGCGAAGACTGTACGGCTACCTCGGCAACTCGCCGGTCGCCAACGACGCCTTCGCCCAGCAATTCTTCGGCAGCGGCCGCGAACACCTGCAGCGGCCGGTATTCGCCCACGTACCACGCTTCGCCACCGCACGCCGCGCCCTCGCCTTCCTCTCCAGCGAGATGAAAGCCGCAGTCGGCAACTTCGACGCACTCGACTTCGTCGAATCGCGCCTGCCGCCTGAGGTCGCACGCTTCGCCCCGCTCGCCCGCGACCAGTACGTCGAAGCCAAAACCCTGCTCGCGGGGTACCTGTTGTCGTCGCAAGGCGACCGCGTCGGCATGGCGCACAGCATCGAAGGCCGCTACCCCTACCTCGACCATCGCCTGATCGAATTCGCCAACCGCCTGCCGGAGCGATTCAAGATCACCGGCCTGCGCGAGAAGAACGTCCTGCGCCGCGCACTCGCCGGGCTGTTGCCCGACGATATTCTCAAGCGCACCAAGCAGCCCTACCGCGCACCCGACAGCACGAGTTTCTTCCACGACGGCAAGGCGCTGGACTACGTCGAGGACCTGCTCTCGGGCGATGCGATCCGCAAGGCGGGCTACTTCGATGCCGGCGCGGTCGGCAAGCTGCTCGACAAGTGCCGCGCAGGCAAGGCGACGGGGTTTGCGGACAACCAGGCGTTCGTGGGGGTGTTGTCGACGATGTTGCTGGACGGCATGCGCGCCACGGGATTGCGTGACTCCAGGCCCGCCGCGGCGAAAACTCCGCTGCCGTAGTTCCGACGCCTGCTACGGCGTTGACGGCGTCACAGCCGCCGTGGCACTGCGCAGGCTGTCGCCGACAACGCGCGCGCGACATGTTCAGAGGTCCCTCAGGCGCGAAACTCGTAAACGACATCGGTGATGCGAAACCCCGTGGTGGCTACCGTTCACTGGCGCCTGCGCGTGAGCGATAGCGTTTCTGGCCAGTTCAAAGCCATCTACGCACCCACCTCGGCCGACTCAGCCCATCGACGATGCGTGGCGCTTTCTGCAGTGTCGCGCTCGAACACCCTCGGAGCCCAGCAGCCCACGACGCTGCACGCGACCACACGTGGACCACTGCGCGAAATCCGGATAGTGCGTTGCGGGCCGCGCAGGCGATCTGCGCGCCGAATCTGAAAGCCGCGAGGTTGAAGTAGGCTCGCGCGTCCTCCACGCGCGAGCGCACCGCAGCTATCAGCGGCCTGCCGCGATCTCTGCGCCGAGCTGTTCGATCGATCGCCCAAGCTCCGCGGACTTGTGCGGATCCTGCGCATGCTCGGTCAGCGACACCAGCGCGGCGAGCAGTTTGAATCGCGGCGTGCGCGGCGGAACCCTGTGCAGCTTGCCACCGATGATCACGAAACCATCGCCGCCCCGGGATACGCCGCCGAACACCTCGGCCACCAGTTCGTCCAGTTCCGCCTCAAGCTGCGGTCCGGCGAGTGGCCCCAGCCGCCAGCCGGGCCGAATCGCGACCGTGTCCTGGCAGATGCCGTCTGCGGTCAGCCGCACCCACGGTCCACTCTGGTCGGGATTGATCCGCTCGCGCTCGAGCACCGAGGCGCGGCTGAACGGAAGTCCACGCAGGGTATTGGTATCCGAATCGCGCCCTTCCAGATGCAGGTGCGGGTTAGTCGATCGACCGGAGTTTCCCGCCCGTCCGATCACCTGGCCCACCCGTACTGCCGCGTTGGGAAGCTTGAATTCTTCCGGGATACTGCCCTTGAGCAGGTGCGCGTAGATCACCGTGATCTCGCCATGCCGGATTCGCAGGAAGTTGCCGCTGCCCGGCGTGCCCTCGGGGCGTGCCGCACCTGGGGTTGCGTTGTTCTCGTAGTGATCGGCGAACTCCTCGACGATGCCGTCGGCCACCGCACGCAACCGCTTGCCCCAGATCCGGTAGTCGGCATTGCTGCTCTTGGTCGCGCCGTCGTTGAGCTGGGTCCAGTCGCCGCGCACGCGCTTTTGCACGCTGATGTCGTGCGCGTAGATCTGGGTGCCATTGGCCCCGCCGTTTGCCCAGTGGCGCGCTGATGTCACCAGGTACTCGCCATCGTCGAGATCGAACTGACTCATGGGCAAACGCAGTGCGGCGCCACTCGCAGGCTTGGTGTAGGCCACCAGATCCATCGACAGTGTCTTCGGGCTGGCGAATCCATGACACGACACCTTGATCACGATCGACTGCGGCAACGGCAATGGAAGGTAGACCTCATTGCGGTGGTGGTTCTCCCCGGCTTTGCTGACATCCAGATCCACGACACCGTTCGACCAGGTTGCGGTGGTGCCGGCCTTGATCACGCCATCATCGGGATCGTCGTCGCCGGCGGGATCGACCGCAATCTTGACGCCTTGCATCTGCGAGTCGGCATGCGGCGAGTTGGGGTAGGAGAACTTGATCCCGCTGAGGGTCAAGTCGCTATCGCCGGTGTTCTGCAAGTGCAAGCGCAGGGCGATCTTCGCGTACGCCGGTTCGCCTTGCGCTTTTGCCGCGATCGGCAAATAGAACAGGCTCGTTCCGTCGGTCGGTTGAACAAAGAGTTCCAGACTGGGTATCGACATGGTCAGCTCCAAATGTTGGGTTCGCAATGTTTGCGTCGTGAGCATCGCCCGCGGTGCGATGAGAACTGCAGCGGGCAATTGCCGTGTGCGCGTCGCGATCTCCAGACACCGCATATCGTTTGATGCTGAAAAGCGACGCGTATTCCAACGAACGCGAAATCCGTCGCTTGGAGGTCAGCACCCTGCGCGTTGTCATCGATGCCCGCTTTCCCTGTATTCGAAAGCGACGCAGCCCGCATAGTGGTGCCGCAGTCGATACTTTCGACAGGAATTTTGCGTGATTCTGCAGCGGTCAGTGCTGCTAACTGACTGACGGACTGCAGCGAGCGCGCGAGCGTGCCGCGTCGCTAGTCGCCGCGGCCGCGACCCAAAATGCCACCGATCATGCGCTTGAGCGCCATCGGCAACAGCGCGAGCACTTCGCCGCGTCGTGCGGGATCGAGCCTCCATGCGTCGCGCGCGAGACGCCATGCCTGTGCCCAGCGGCGCTGGAACAGCATGCCGCGCGCGGTACGACGGTAGGCGATGGCGAGTGCGCTGTTGCGCTCGTCGGCATCGACCAGTGGGGTGGCGTCGGCGACTGCGCGGCGCATGACGCCGAGGTAGTCGTCGTAGGTGCGCGCTAGACTCGACAGGCCGTCGTGGCAGCGCAGCGCGCGCACCAATGGCTGCGCGATCACGCCGATCGGAAATTCGCGCGCAACGCGCAGATGGAAGTCCAGGTCTTCGCCGGTAGCAAGGCTCTCGTCGAAGCCGCCGATACGTTCATACACCGTGCGGCGCATGAGCACCGATGCCGGTACCAGCGCGGGATCGCGCAGCACGTGTCCGAGGATGAATCCGTCGACAGGCAACGCCGCCCGGCGCGACAGCACGTCGATTACGCGGCCTGCCGCATCGACCCGTTCGACGTCGCAAAGGACCATGCCGAAGTCAAGGTTGGCGTCGAGGAATTCGCACTGCAGGCGGGTTTTCTCCGGCAGCCATTCGTCGTCGCTGTCGAGCAGGGCGAGGTAGCGGCCACGGGCCAGCGCAAGGCCACGATTGCGCGCGGCCGATACGCCGGCATTGGACTGGCGCAGGTACACGATGCGATCGCCGAACGCGGCGGCCAGCGCCTCGCCGGTGCCATCGGTCGAGCCGTCGTCGACCACGATCACCTCGTCGACGCGGCGGGTCTGCGCCAGCACCGAGCGCAACGCGCGCTGCACCAGCTCGCGGCGGTTGTAGGTTGGTATGATCACCGAAACTTCGATGCTGCCCGCCATGCTGCCGGACCTGTTCAAGAAAGTGCTTTATGGTAGCGGTCTGCTCGGGCTGGTCCATCGCCTGCGCAATCGACGCACGCTGACGGTGATCATGTTCCACCGGATCCTGGCGCCCAGCGACCCGCGCTGGGCCAGTTGCGATCCCGACTACACCCTGGCGCAGGACCTTTTTGCGCAGGTGCTGGCGTTTTTCGGCCGCCACTACCATGTGGTCAGCTGTCAGCAGGTGCTTGAAGCGCGGCGCGGCGGTGCGGCACTGCCAGCGCGTGCGCTGCTGATCACCTTCGACGACGGCTGGCAGGACAATTTCGAATACGCGCTGCCGGCGCTGCGCGCTGCCGGCATGCCTGCACTGCTGTTCGCCGTCGCCGATGCGATCGACCGCGCACAGCCGTTCTACCAGGAGCGAATAGTCGCGGCGTGGCGACGCAATGCGCTGGGCACGGTCGATCTGGCCCGTGCGCTGGTAGCGCAGGGGCAACCGGTGGCGGTCGCCGCGGACAACGGTATCGCGGCACTGCGCGGCCTGATCGCCGCGCTCGAACAGCTGCCGATCAACACCCGACGTGCGCTGCTTGCCACGCTGGAGCCGCGTCTGGGCGATGGCCTGCGTCATATGCTCAACCGCGACGAACTGGCCAGCTTGCGCCGCGGCGCGGTGGAGATCGGTCTGCACGGCAAGAGCCACGAGCCACTGACCCGCGTGGACGATCTGGAAGCCGAGCTCGGCGGCGCGCGCGCGGCGATGACACAACATCTGGGCGGCGATGCACAGCCGAACACGATGTCGTTTCCGCATGGGAAGTTCGACCCGGGCATCGCACAGCGCGCGCTGCAGTCCGGCTACGAGCTGGTATTCACCAGCATGCCAACGCTCAATCCACTGCAGCCGGCACCCGGCTGGCTGCTGGGCAGGCTCGGCTTCGAGACCGCCGCGGTCGCCGAGAGCGGCGGACGCTTCAGGCCGGACTGGCTGGCTTTGTACCTGTTCCGCCGGCCGCCGCGCCTGCTCGCTTGATGCCCTCGAAATCGCTGGGCACCTCGCCGCGCGGCAGTTCGCGCGGCGCGCACTGCGCATCCACGGCGAACACCAGCGGTGCGCCGGCTACCTCGATGCCTTCGCTGCCGCCGACCGCGTACCGGCAATCATCGAGTACCAGCCCGCCGTCGATCCGGGTCTTCGGCGCACCGCTGGTTTTTGCCGGCAGCACGATATGGGTCGCGGCACCCGGCGGCAGCTGGTACACCAGCGGCTCGCTGCCGTCGGCGCTGGCCACCACCCAACGCTGCGTGCCGCGTTCGATCAGCCACGCGTGGCCACCGCGCGCGACCAGCTCGCGCGGCTTGGCCGGTTGGGTTCCGGTCAGCGGTGCAACCTCGATCGCAAACGCGGCGGATGCGGCAGTGCCGGGCACCAGCAGGCGCACCTCGCTGGCCGCGAAGCGCGAAGCGTCGCAGTTGCCGCGCGTATAGCGATCGTTGAAGCAGTCGCCTGCCGGCAGACGGCGTACTTCGGTCTCGCCACCGGAAGCGGCCAGGCGCAACACGCTCAGTCGCGTATCGCGCAGCTTCGCATCGCCGCCGTGCCCGATCTGGTCGAGATCGACGCGACTGCGAAAGCGCAGGTGGAGCGCGTTCTCGGGTTTTTCGGTGCGCGCGCGGTCGAGCACCAGCAAGGTGGCCGAATCGCGACCATCCGCGTCGGTCCACGGCAACAGCACGAAGTCGCGATAGGCCAGTTTGATCGGACTGGCCACCTCGCGAAAGCGGTACTGGTCGGCATAGTCGCAGCGCGCCAGCAGTACGCCATCGGCGAGCGTGTGCTTCCAGCGGAAGCCGGTGTCGACGCTCCAGAAGGTCTGGCTGGGCACATAGCCCTCGGGCTGACCGCTGGCGGCTACGGTCGGCGCATTGCTGGTCAGGGTCGACAGACTGCCGTAGGGCGCGGGGTCGACGATCGCGTGATCGCGTCCACGCGAGAGCACGAAGTTGCCCGCGTGCGGCGGCAGGTGGTCGACATCGATCGTCGATGAACAGAATGCCGCGAACCACACCGCGTGCTTGTCCCAGCGGGTTCGCGCATACAGGATGGAAGTGCCGCGCGCGAAGAAGGTGTTGCCGGAGTTCTCGCGCGGGAAGGCCTGCGGTGGCTCGGACGTGGCCTCGGCCAGTGCGCTGAACAGCACATAGCCCAGATCGTCGGACGCGAAGTCGTCGATGCGTTCGATTTCCGCAAGAGCCCAGGATTTTGCACGCCCGGGTGCCGGTCCGAGTGCGACCGCTTCGAGCGTTTCGCGACGCACGTGGATGTGCGGCACATGCGACTGCGTATCGCCCACCACCAGGGTGCGTTTGCCGGTGGGCGTCATCGCATACACGTGACGCAGGACAACGTCTTCCAGCCACTGGCCCAGCGCTGCAACGTCGACGCCGTAAGGCGCGACCGCACGCGCGGCGATCGCATAGTTGGCAAGACTCAGCGGCGCGTACTGCCAGCCCTCGCCCCAGTCGCCGCCGGTCAATACCCCATCGCGCGCGGCCGGCAGCAGTTCATTGGCGAAGGTGTCTTCGACCACCGTGCGCCACAGGCGCGCACCGTCTTCACCCGCCTCGCTGCCTTGCGCCACCGCCATCAGGGTCGCAGCCGCGACATAGCCCGCGTGGTAGTTGTTGCCCGGATCGTGCGCGCGGTAGCCGCTTTTGGTGTACCAGCGCGTCCATGCATCGAAGCGCTGGCGCGCTTTGGCGCGCAGCGCTTCGTCCATCTGCGGATGATCGTGCAGCCAGTCGTAGGCGAGCGCGGTGTAGGGACCCAGTGCGCGGATCGCGTAGCCGCTATCGCGCCGCGCAGAGTTGTCGCCGCCTTTGCCGTCGCCGATTTCCGTCACATCGTCGAGCAGTGCGCGGAAGTAGATCAACGCGGTCTGCGCGTGGCGGTCTTCGCCCGTTGCGCGCCAGGCGATTAGACACGTCTGCAGCGAACGCGCCCAGTCCAATCCCATGTAGCCATCGCGCGCGAATTGCGCAGGCGCGCCGGCGATGCGCTTGCAGTTGGCGATCGCACCGGCGGTAGCCGTGCCGCGCGTCGCACCGAGCTCGCGCAGGCGTTCGGCCACGCCCGGTTCGTTGAACAGGCGCGGATGCGGGCCGCTGGGTTCAGGTGGCAGCTGGGCAGCGACTGGAGCGATCCAGGCGATGGCCAACAGGGCGACGAGGGCGACGATGCTGCGGATGTTCATGCGCTTCCCCAAATAGTTTTGCAGACGCCGCGGAGACTATTCATCCTCGTCGGCGGCGGTGAGGTAGTAGTGATCCGGTTGCGGCCCATTGCCGAACCAGCGGCCGAAGATCGGGCGCGCGCTGCGTTGCACGAAACCGCAGTTTTGCCATGCGGCGAGCGAGTCCGGCGGCGCGGCCAATTGCATGGACACGCTGCGGCAGCCGGCTGCGCGCGCCGCGCTCACCAGCGCATCCACCTGCGCCCGCGCTACGCCGAGCTGCTGCGTCGCTGAACCGCAATCGTCAACGTGCAGGTCGCACTCGCTGTGGTGGCAGACGAACCACGCCTGCACTTGGCCGCTGTCTGGGTCGAGCAGCTGCAAGGTGCGCGTGGCGCCGACTGGACGCGGGTCGAAACGCCAGCCGAGGAACTGCCGATCGTGCACGCCATGCAGCACCTCGCGATCCAGCACCTCGTCATCGATCTGATGTGCATCACCGGTGGTGGCGGTCGAATCCACCCACAGCGTGCGCCAGCGTGAATCGCTGCGGCTACGCCAGCTGTCGCGCAGGCGCACACCCAGATCGACCACCGGCCCGGCCAGCGCTGCGAGCAGCCGCGGCATGCGCAGCGCCAGGTACTCACGATGCCGCAGCACGCGCGCATGCCGCACCAGCTCGCCGAGCGACGCGTAGCCGACGCGCTTGAACACCGGCACGGCCTTGCGATTGGGAAAGCCGTAGATCAAATCGAAGCGGATTGAAGCGGCGTCCAGCAGAGCCTGCTGCAGCTGCAGTGCGGGACCCAGAGTGCGGTGTGCGGGCAGCACGGCCAGATCGACCAGCACGCCAGCGCGGATCTCGCGCGCGCCGATCCGCATTCGGCGCGGTGCGGCTGTAGCCACGCCGACCGCCTCGCCGCTGGCCAGGTGATGCAGGATCATGGTCAGCGGCGCACCGAGCGGACTGTCGCGATACACCCAGTCGAACTTGGCCTGCATCCGCGCCGGCTCACCGAGATTGTCGTGCCAGATCCCGAGCACGGTCTGGCGATCGCGGGCGGGGTCGGCCGCTGCGGTTGCGTAGACGGGCGCGGGCGCTGCTGCGTTCAATGGCCCAGATCCAGCTCCGGCACGTCGCCAACCAGCACCGGCGACAGGTGCAGGTAGCGCGTGGTGCGGCGCTTGGCGTGGATATCGGCATACACCGCTTCGGCTTCGGCGTGGGTGATGCCGAGCACGTGGGCGACTTCAAGTGCGGGCGCCCCGTGGTTGAGCGCCCACAAGGCCAGATCCATCGCGCGATACGGCAGCGCGAAATAGAACTCGTCCTGGCCCTGCGCGAGGCTGTAGGTGTCGGTGGTCGGCACCGCCACGCAGACCCGTTCCGGCAGATCGAGATGGCGGGCCATGCCGTAGACTTGACTCTTGTACAGATGGGCGATCGGCTTGACGTCGGCGGCACCATCGCCGTTCTTGACGAAAAACCCCTGGTCGTACTCAACGCGGTTCGGCGTGCCGGTGACCGCATAGTTCAGGCGATCGGCGTGGAAGTACTCCAGCGACTTGCGCAGGCGCTGCTTGAAGTTGGTGGCAGCGACAATGGTCAGGTATTCGTTGAGCGGCAGTGCCACATCGTGGTCGGCGCCATCGGGCGCCTTCGCCACCAGACGAAAGTAGTTGATCCGGCCTTCCTTGCCGCCAGCGATCACGATCTTGAAGCGCCAACCCGGCCCATACTCAGACAGCACGCGGCGCACGGCGGCATCGCGCTGCTCATAGCAGCCGATGGCGGCGAGCGCGGGCTGCATATCGTGGGTCTGTGTGCGTACGCCCAGGTGGTCGGCCAGGATCGTTGCGCGCGCGGCACTGTCGTCGCTGGAATCGCGCTCGGGCAGGATCAGCGCGAACACCTTGTCCGCGCCCAGCGCGCGCACCGCCAGCCCGAGGCAGGTCGAGCTGTCGATGCCGCCGGAGATCGCCACCACCAGGCCACGCCGATGCAGGGTGCGCGAGACGATCTCGCGTAGACGCTGCGCGATGCGGGTGGCTTCCTGCTCGTAATCGATGTCCAGTACGTTCCAATCCAGTTGCATCAGTTTGCCCCTGTCGATGCCGCCTGCGCGGCGACTTCCGCCCGTTTGATCTTGCCCGAGGCGGTTTTTGGCAGCGCCTCGACGAACACCACCTGTTTCGGGATCTTGTATGCGGCAAGGCGCGCGCGGCAGTGCGCGCGGACCGTGTTCTCATCGAGGTTGCCGCGGCGCACGATGCAGGCGCGGATCACCTGGCCCAGCACCGCATCGTCGATGCCGACCACCGCGACTTCGACCACGCCGCCGAGTTCTGCGATCGCCTCTTCGACATCGATCGGATGCACGCGATGCGCCCCGGTCTTGATCATGTCGCTACGCCGCCCGACCAACCACAGCACGCCGTCGGCATCCATGCGTCCCAGATCGCCGGTCTTGAGCCAGCCGTCGTGGAGCACGGCGGCAGTGGCCTCTTGATTGCGCCAGTAGCCGCGCATCACGTTCGCGCCCTGTGCCCAGACTTCACCGACTTCATCGGTGGCGGCGGCCGATCCGTCCTCGCGGCGGATCGTTATGCGCACGCCGACGATCGGCCGGCCGACCGAGCCCAGCTTGGCCTCGAGCTGTTCCGGCGGCAGCCAGGTCAGGCGCGCGGTGGCCTCGGTCTGTCCATACATCACGAACAGGCGCGCATGCGGCAATGCCAGGCGCAGGCGCGCGGTAGTGGCCGCAGGCATCGCACCACCGGCTTGGGTCAGATAGCGCAGTGCGCTCAGGTCGTGGGCGGCCAGCGAGACCCGGTCGAGCAGCAACGCATAGGTCGATGGCACGCCGGAGAAGCCAGTCGCACGCTCGCGCGCGAGGCGCTCGACGAGCACCTGCGGGAACACCACGTTGGCCTCCAGGCACACTCGCGCGCCGACTGCGAGGTGCGTGTGCAGCACCGACGCGCCATAGGAGTAGTAGAACGGCAGCACACTGACGATGCTGTCGGCGTCGCTCAGCTGCAGGTAGTCGAGGATCGATGCCACGTTGGCTGCAAGGTTGGCGTGGCTGAGCATCACGCCCTTGGGGCTGCCGGTGGTGCCTGAGGTGTACAGGATCAGGGCCAGGTCGGTCGCATGCGCGGCACTGGCAGGTGCGACTGCCGCGCAGGCGTCGACGACCGCTGCCCAGCTGTGGGCATGCGCGCTGTCCGCGCCGGCGGCGATGGTGAGCGGCGGGAATTCCAGCGCGGCCAGCGCTTCATCGACGTCGGCGCTCGCGGTTTGATGCACCAGCAGCCGCGGTTCGGCATGGCGCAACCAGACCGTGTGGTCGCGTGCGCGCGCCTGCACGTTCAGCGGAACTACGGCCGCGCCGGCAATCCAGCTGCCGTAACAGGCGACGACAGCTTCGATCGAATTGGGCAGCAGCAGCGCGACGCGATCGCCGCTGCCAATGCCGCGTTGCGCAAGTGCGCCCGCAAATCGCAGAACCGCCGCCCACAGCGCGTTGTAGCTTATCGAGCGCGTCGACTCCGCGATCGCGACACGCTGCGATTGCGCGTGGGCGGCGAGCCGTGCAGGTAGCAGCGACATCGCCGGTCGCCGCGTTTCAGCTTGCGGTCTTGCGCGCGAGATAGGCGCAGATCGCGTCGACCGAATCGAAGTTCTGCGGCACCATGTCCTCTGGCGGGACGCGGATCGACAGCGCCTCCTCCAAGTGCGTGATCAGCTCCAGCACGCCGGTCGAGTCGACCACGCCGGTAGTGATCAGCGAGCCGCTGTCGGTCATCGCGGACTGATCATCGGTGAACAGGAAATTACCGAGGATGAAATTCCGCACCAGCGGGCGATGCGCGATGGCCATGCGATTGGGATCCACTGGAAAGGCGGCGATTATGCCGCAAGCGTGAGAACTGCGTGATGTCGGATGCGAAGGTTGACGGTTCACGACGGCGATCCTTGGCGCTATCGTGCGCCGCAGATCGATGGAGGATGTCGCCGATGTGGGCCCGAAGCACCCAGCTGCTCGTTGTGATTGTTCTTCTGATGTCGCTGGCGGCCTGCCAGCGCCATGCACCGCAACCGCCGAGTGCGCCGCAGCCGGCCGCTGGTAGTAGCAGCGCCGAGTACGCCAGCGAACGCGGTCGCGTGCGGGTCACCGAACTGGTTACGGGCCTCGCCCATCCGTGGGGCCTCGCGTTCTTGCCCGACGGTTCGATGCTGGTCACCGAGCGCCCCGGATTCCTGCGCCGCATCGGTGCCGATGGCGCGGTGTCGGCGCCATTGGCGGGGGTGCCGCAGCCTTATGTCGACGGCCAAGCCGGGCTGCTCGACGTGGCAGTCTCGCCCGACTTTGCCAGCGACGGACTGGTCTATCTCGCGTTCGCCGAGCCGAGCCTGCGCGGCAATCTGTGCGGTACGGCGGTAGCGCGCGGCGTGCTCGCTGACGGCGCACTCACCGGAGTCGAGGTGATCTATCGGCAGGAACCCAAGCTGTCGGCTGGCACGCACGTGGGCGCGCGGCTGGTGTTCGATCGTGGCGGCCACCTGTTCGTGACCCACGGCGACAACCGTCAGGCGCTGCTGGCGCAGGAGCTGGACAAGCTGCAGGGCAAGCTGGTGCGGATATTTCCCGATGGCAAGGTTCCGCCGGACAATCCCTTCGTGGGACGCGACGACGCGCGAGCGGAGGTGTGGTCCTACGGCCATCGCAACATGCAGGGCGCGGCGCTGCATCCGGACACCGGCGCCCTGTGGACCACCGAACACGGCCCGATGGGCGGCGATGAGCTCAACTTGCCGCAGGCGGGACGCAACTACGGCTGGCCGCTGATCACCCACGGCATCGAATACTCCGGCCAGCCGGTGTCCGGCTCGCTCGGCAAGGCGGCGCCCGACATGGAGCCGCCGCACCACGTGTGGGTGCCTTCGCCGGGGCTCAGTGGCATGGCGTTCTATACCGACGCGCGGATGCCGGCATGGCGCGGCAATCTGTTCCTCGGCGCGTTGGCGGCAACGTCGCTGATCCGGCTGGAGCTCGATGGCGACCGCATCGTGCACGAGGAACGACTGCTCGGCGCGCGCGGCGAACGCATCCGCGATGTGCGACAGGGTCCGGACGGCACGCTGTACGTGCTCACCGATGCGGTGTCGGGCAAGCTGCTGCGGATCGAGCTGCTCGCCGATTCCTGAGCGACGGTTGCGCTTCACTGGCTGCGCCAGATGATCGCGGCGTAGATGCGGTTTTCGTCGAAGCCACCCGTCGGATCGCTGCTGTCGCGCTGCGCGTGGGTGGCCTCGAGACTGAAGTCCAGATCGCGCCGCAGACGCGTACGCAGCCGCAGTCCGAACTCGTCCTCGCGACTGTCGAAATCCGTATCCACGAAACGCAGCCAGTCGGCGATTGCAAATGCGCCCAATGAGGTGCGCGGCGACAGCGCGTAGTCGACGGTCAGGCTGACACCGCGGTTGCGCTGCTCGAGCGTCGAAGCATTCTGGTAGTCCTGGCCGGAGTAGTACGCGCCGGCACGCAGGGTGAACAACTCACCAAGGCGGCTATAGCCGATGTCGATGCGGTCGAGCTCGTAGACCTCGGAGTTGAGGGTGGCCGCGCCACCGACGCCAGCGACGCTGTCGCGCAGCAGCAGGGCATCGACGTTGGGCGCACTGCCGGCCAGATCGGTGGCGCTGTCTGACAGCTCGTGGCGCAGGCCAAGATCAAGACGGGAGATATCGCTCAGCGCGAACGTGCCCGAGGCGCGCGCGAGCAATCCGTTACGGTTGTCCAGTCCGCTGTCGAGATCGACCCAGTTCCAGCCCAGCTCGGCGCGCAGTGTGGTGCGCGACGAACGCCAGTCGTAGCCGCCAAATAGCCCCAGGCGCTCGAAGTCGCTCGCCGTGGCGGTGGGGTTGTCCAGCTGCACGGATTCCAGCGAGGCATTGCCGGACAGCGTCGCGACCGGACTTACGGTGCGCAACAGGCGTGAAGTCAGGATCAGGCGATCGCTGTTGAATGCGTCGGTGGATTGGGCATAGCTGTTGACGTAGCGCAACTCAGTGCGCCCGGCCATCGCCGCGGAGAAGCGGTACAGCAGGGTCGGGCCGGTGGAGAACACGTTGCTGTTCTGCACGTTGTCGGGCGCGGCGCTGGCGAAGATATCGATCGGCTGCTGGGCGGCCGAATCGGTCACCGTCCACAGCAGGCGCTCGGGACGGATCGACCATACCGCCTCGGCAGCAAGGCGGATATTGAAGTTGGGGTCGAAGTCGACGCCGGAGTAGCGGCTGTAGCTGAGCGAGCCGGTGAAGTTTGCGCGCAGGGTCTCACCATCTTCGCTGGCCGAGATGTCGGCGAACGGCGACAGCCGGCTGCCCGACTGCGGATCGACCACGCGACGGCCGAGGTTGTCGCTGTACTCCAAGCCCAGACCCAGCGCCCAGTCGATATCCCACGCGTGGGCGGGCGCGGCGAACGCCGCCGCTGCCGCTGCAAGGACCCGCAACACCGGTGACTTCATCGCGTCGTTCTCCCCTGCAAACACCTACCAATCAAGGCATCCCTCGATTCAGCGACGTTCCGATCACGGAACGCCGTTGAAAACCACGCCTGCCAATCGCGCCGGATCGAGCACCGCCACCGAATCCTTGATCTGCGGCAGCGTATCGACGCCGTGACCGGCCACCACCACCGCGATGTCGGCAAGATCACTCAAGATGCGCGCGTCGGGTGAACTGCCGATGGGCGGTGCGTCGAGGATCAAATAGCGATCCGGATAGCGTGCCCGCAGATTGCTGATCAGTCCCATCATGCGATAGGACGTGAAGTACTCGCCGCTGCCTTCGCGGCGCTCGCCGGCCGGGATCAGGCGCAGGCGCCGCACGCCAGTCGGGTAGATCACCTTGTCCAGTCCGATCGCGGGATTGTCGAGGAAATCGGTCAGCCCGCCGTTCAACATGCGTACACCGAGGCGCTCATGCAGGGACGGCGTGCGCAGGTTGCAGTCGACCAGCAGGGCGGTCTTGCTCTCGTCGAAGGCGAATGCGGCTGCCAGGTTGGCGGCGACGAAGCTGGCACCGCTGCCGGCGCTGACCGGTGCGACAAGGGTCACGAAGTTGCGTCCGCGCCCGTGCGCGAGCAGCTGCGTGCGCAGGTCGCGGAACACATCGGCATGGCGTCGATCGGCCATGTCGTGGCGGATCAGTCCACGCGCATCGAGATCGCGCGCCGGCTTCGGCGCGGGCTCGTCCATGCGCAGGATCATCTCGCGCGAGGCCTGTTGCGACTGCAGCGCGTGCGCGTTGTCGCCCGGCGGCCCGGTCAGGGCGCCTGCAGTACCGGCGTCGATGCGCTGCGGAGTTGGGAATTCGCGCGGCATACTCATAACGTCCTGCTGAAACGGAGCCAACCAACCACGGCGTAGGCAGACAAGGTACCGACCACGATAAGCACGGTGAAGGCACTGCGCCAACGCTCGCGCCGCAGCTGTCGCGCATCCAGATGGCGCGGCACGCTGACCAGCAGCGGCACGCCCAGACCATGGCTGAGGTCGGTGGCCGAGCGCACGCGCGGATCGAATTTGCTGCTGGCAAACAGCAGGCCGGCCGGCACCGCCAGCCCAAGCCCCAACCCCGCGAGCACGAAGTGCATGAAGCGCAGGCCGGAGGGAATCTGCGGCAACACCGCAGGCTCCTGGATACGCAGGCTCAGGCCGCGACCTTCGGAATCCAGGCTCATCGAAACCCGCGCGTTTTCGCGGCGGCGCAGCAGGTCCTGGTACAGATCGCGGTTGACTTCATAGTCGCGGGTGAGCTCTGCAAGTGCAGCTTCGGAATCGGCCACGCGGCGCCCACGCTCGAGCTCGGCCTCCAGCAGCGCGGTGTTCTCGTCGACCCGTGCACCCAGGGCCGAGGCGCTGGTGCGCACGCCGGACAGTTCGCTGCGCAGCTGCTGGTACAGCGGATTGAGGGTCATCGCGTCGCTGCCTGCCGAACTGCCGCGGGCCGATTCGCGGCGCACGCCTTCGGCCGCGATCTCGCTCTGCAGGTCTTCCAGCTGGTGGCGCACGCGCACCACATCGGGATAGTCGTCGGTGTACGACAGCAACAAGGCATCGAGTTCGGACTGCAGCTCGGCTGCACGCTGGCGGTATTGGCTTTCGCGGTTCTGGCTGGCGCTGAGCGCGGCTTCGCCGGTGAGCTGGTTGTTGAGCTCGCGCTCGCGCATCTGCAACTCGGACAGCTCGGTTTGCGCCTGCTCGATCCGCTGGCGCAACTCGCCGATGCGCGTATTGACGTCGGTCGCGGTGCCGGGGCGGGCGTCCTGGTTGTCGGAGCGGAACTCCTTGAGACGGTCCTCGGCGGTGGTGAGCTTGAGGTGGTATTCCTCGACCCGCGCGGCGATGAACTCGTACGCCTCGCGACTTTCGCGCTCTTTCGCCGCGAGGCTCTCGGCGATGAACATGTCGGCCAGCATGCGGGTGACGCGAAAGGTTCGATCCGGATCGGAGTCGCGATACGAGATCTCGATCAGGTTCTCGCCCCCGCCACGGACCTGGATCGAACTCTTTAGATCCTCCGCCAGTCGCTCCTGCTCGGCCGGTCCCGGCTTGGCGGCGAGCCAGCCGCCCTCTTCGAGCACCGCGGCCAGGATGCGCCGGCTGTGGATGACCTCGCGGGCGATGCGCGAATGATCGACCACGCCGGTGGCGACCGCGCGCCCCTCCATCAGGGGCTGGATGATGTTGTCTTCCTGCACCAGGACGGTAGTGTGCGAGACATAGGTCTTGGGCCAGACCGCACCCAGTCCCAGTGCAATCAGCGCAAACACGGCAAACAACGCAGCCATCGGCATGCGCAGACGGCGCGCCTCACCGGCCACCACCGGCAGCTGCTGCAGGACATCCAGTGCAACTGATTTCTGTTCCACGCGCGCCTCAGAATGCCCGTTCGGGGACGGTGATGACATCGCCCGGAAGAACCGGGAAGTTGGTTTGCAAGTCGCCCGACTTGAGGATCCGTCCCAGCCGCACGTCGAGCGTGCTGGTGGCAGCAGAGCCCTGCGCGCGCCGATACAGGCGGGTGCGATCGGCCGCGGCGAACTCGGTGATGCCGCCCGCGGCGAGCACCGCATCGAGCACCGTCATGCCTTGCCGGTAGGGTACCGATACCGGCTGCTGCACCGCGCCAGTCACACGCACGCGCGAGAGGTACTCATGGCTGCGCAGATCGGTCAGGATCACCGCGACCTTGGTGTCGCGGATGTACTTCGACAGTTTCAGTTCGATCTCGGCAGAAACCTCCTGCGGCGTTCGCCCGCCGGCCATCACATCGCCGATCAGCGGTACCGAGATGCGCCCGTCGGGGCGCACCGGCACGGTCACGCCGAGATCCGGATTGCGCCAAACGGTGACCTGCATGATGTCGTCCACGCCGATCCGGTACTCCTCGGTGAATGCCGACGGCGACGGAACTCCCGGCACGTCCTGCGCATGCGCGCAGGCCGCTGCGGCGAGTGCGAGCAGCATGCTGCACAGGCAGCGACGCAGCGCGCCTTTCGCGTATCGGTTGAACGTGTTTCGGAATCCGATCATGGTCGAGGTTCGTGTTAGTGTGATTGGATCGAGCGACAACGGATCACTGCCGATGGGACAGCCTGAGCCCGGCGATTTCGTCGCCGACTATGCGCGCCTCGGTGCACGCATCGGCTGCGACTTCGAGGAACTCAAGCGCAGCTATCGGCGTGCGGTGCGCGAGCTGCATCCCGACCTCAACCCCGACCTCGCCGACGACGCGCACGCGCAGGGAAATCTGCGCGAATTGCTGTCGGCCTTTCGCCGACTCAACGATTACTACCGCCACTTTGGCCGCCTGCCCGGCGAACCGCGCGCACCGGGCGCGAACCCGCCGCGCCCGGCACAGCCGTCGGGCACCATCACCATCCAGCCGCGTCGCAGCACGATCGGGCCGGCACTCGTGCTGCTGCTCGCCGGCGTCGGCACCTGGCTGCTTATCGACCATCAACCACCATCGCAAGCGACGTTGCCGACGATCGCCGTGCCCGCTCACCAACCCGACCTGCGGGCCTCGCGGCCACTGCACGCCGACGGCCGAACCCGCAGCTTCGCAAGCACAGGGCCTGGTGCCAGCGCGGTTCGCATAGGCGACAACAAGCAGCGCGTGCGCCAGATACTCGGTGCGCCGATCGTCGCCAGTGCCGAAACGTGGGACTACGGTCCTTCGCATGTGCGTTTCAAGGATGGCCGGGTGGTGGACTGGTACAGCTCGCCGCTGAAGCCTATTGCGGTCGACGACAGCTCGCGAAGGTCTGCGGCCGACAGCAGCTCGCACTGAGATTCAGCGCGCGCCCTTGCCAAACAGCACTACCTCCACGGTCTGCAGCAGGATCGCAATGTCGAACAACATCGAGTTGTGCTTGACGTAGTACAGATCGTATTTGAGCTTCTCGGCCGCATCTTCGACCGACGCGCCGTAGGCGTAGCGCAGCTGCGCCCAGCCGGTGATGCCGGGCTTGACGCAGTGGCGCAGGCCGAAATACGGAATCTCGCGGGTCAGCTGCTCGACGAACTGCGGCCGCTCCGGGCGCGGGCCGACGAAGCTCATGTCGCCGCGCAGCACGTTGAAGATCTGCGGCAGCTCGTCGATGCGCACCTTGCGGATGAAACGACCCACGCGGGTGATGCGATCGTCGTTGCTGGTCGCCCAGCGGGCCACGCCGTCTTTTTCGGCATCGGTGCGCATGCTGCGGAACTTCAGTACCGGAAAGTTGTGGCCGCGCTCACCGACGCGCTCCTGTTGATACAGGATCGGCTGGCCGAAGCCGGACTCGATGAGGATTGCCAATGCGGTGAGGATCATGAGCGGTGCGGCCAGCACCAGCAGCACGCCGGAAGAGACCACATCGAACAGCCGCTTGGTCGCTTGCCGCATGCTGTTGCACTTGAAGCCCTCGCCGAACACGAGCACTGAGGGGTCCAGCACGCCGAGCTTGATCTTGCCCGCCTCGCGCTCGAAGAAATCGGCCAGGCTCACGATATTGGTGCCCGCTACGCGACACTGCAGCAGTTCTTTCATCGGCAGCACACCACGGCGGTCATCGACCGCCACCACGATCTCGTCGACATCGTGCTCATCGACGAGCGCTGCCAGGCCGGGGCTGCGATCGATATGGAGTGCTGCGTCGACCATCTCGACGTTCTCGCCCATTGGCACGAAGCCGACCAGCTGGAACCCGCGCCGATCGGTCTGGCGGCGCATCCGGCTGACCAGCAGATTGGCATGGCGACCGGTACCGATCACCAGCACGCGCTGGCGCAGCGCTTCGCGACTGACCACCAGCGACACCAGCAAGCGACCGAGTGCGGTCGCGATGAAGCCCAGCAACAAGGCGAGCAGCAGTACGCCGCGACCGACATGCGCCTGCGGGATGGCATAGAAGGCCACTGCGAGTGCAACGCCCGCCAGCCCGGTGCCGGTCAGCATGCGCGCCCACTGGCCCACGATGCCTTCGCGAGAGTGGGTCTGGTACAGGCCCATGGCCACGAAACACAGGCCGACCACGGTGGCGAACAGCAGCGCGAACGGCAGCACCGTCGGAAACTGCACCTTGACCCACTCGGGCTGGTAGAGGAAGCGCAGATCGATTGCAGCCGTGAAGGCGCCCACCAGCAGTGCGAACTCGACCACCGCGATCAGCGCCAGCCAGCGTCGCGCAGGAAACACCCGGCCACGAACGCGGTTGCGGCCCCGGGTTGCTACCGCACTGGGTGCACCATCGATTTGAGCGCTCATTGAAACCTGACCCCTATCGCTCGGGCGGCGAGCATGCGCGCCCGGTGTGAATGGCACAAGACGTTTTGTCAAAAAACCATGAATAACTGTCACGGATTCACGGAGATCTGTGACATGCCTGAGAGGATTACGGGAAAGAACGCTGCACTCCCTCATGCAGTAGAACGAGATTGCGCGGCGAAACGGATCATCGGTGCGTTTTGCGGCGCGACCGCCACCGCGACTAGACTCGGCGCCCGATTGAGCCGCCAGCACCGAAACCAGTGGAGATTGCAGTGCGCAAGTCATTGAAAGACAGCCGTGTGGCGGTGATCGGCCTGGGCTACGTGGGCTTGCCGCTGGCGGTGGAGTTCGGGCGTCAGATTCCGACGCTGGGCTTCGATATCGCCAAGCCCCGGATCGCCGCGCTGCGTGCCGGTCACGACCATACGCTGGAAGTGTCCGAGGCCGAGCTGAAGGCCGCAGATAAGCTCACGTTCGCCGACGATCCCGCTGAATTGGCCACCTGCGATGTATTCATCGTGACGGTGCCGACGCCGATCGATGCCTACAAACGACCCGATCTGGGCCCGCTGGAAGCGGCCAGCCGCACGGTGGGGCGCGTAATCAAGCGCGGCGACGTGGTGGTCTATGAGTCCACCGTGTATCCGGGCGCGACCGAGGAGGTCTGCGTGCCGATCCTCGAAGCCGAGTCGGGGCTGCGCTTCAATGTCGACTTCTACGCGGGCTACAGCCCGGAGCGGATCAACCCCGGCGACAAGATCCATCGCCTGCCGACGATCATGAAGGTCACCTCGGGCTCGACGCCTCAGATCGCCGACTTCGTCGATGACCTGTATCGTTTGATCGTGACCGCCGGCACTCACAAGGCGTCCAGCATCCGGGTGGCGGAGGCGGCCAAGGTGATCGAGAACACCCAGCGCGACGTCAACATCGCGCTGATCAACGAACTGGCATTGATCTTCCATCGGCTCGGCCTGGACACCCAGGAAGTGCTGGAAGCCGCTGGCACCAAGTGGAATTTCCTGCCGTTCCGGCCCGGTCTGGTCGGCGGCCACTGCATCGGCGTGGACCCTTATTACCTGACCCACAAGGCGACCGAGATCGGCTATCACCCGGAGATGATCCTCGCCGGACGCCGGATCAACGACGAGATGGGTCGCCACGTCGCCCAGCGCGTGATCAAGCTGATGAACCAGCGCCGGGTGCACGCGGCCGATGCCAAGGTGCTGATCCTGGGCCTGACCTTCAAGGAAAACTGCCCGGATCTTCGCAATACGCGGGTGGTCGACGTGGTTGCGGAGTTCAAAAGCTACAACGCCGAGGTCGATGTCTACGATCCGTGGGTCGATCGCGCCGAAGCCAAGGCCGAGTACGGCTTCGAGCTGCTCACGGAACTGCCGCAGGCGCACTATGACGCGGTGATCCTGGCCGTATCGCACCACCAGTTCATCAGCATGGGCGCGGCCGGCATCCGCGCGCTGGGCAAACCCGGCGCGGTGCTGTTCGACGTCAAGCAAGCCCTGCCCCGCGATGCGGTGGACGGTCGCCTGTGAGGGTCCTGGTCACCGGCGCTGCGGGCTTCATCGGTGCCGCCCTGACGCACCGGCTGCTCGACCGTGGCGACACGGTATTCGGTTACGACAATCTCAACCCGTACTACGACGTGCGGCTCAAGCACGCGCGCCTGCAGCGGCTGACCGCGCGCGATGGGTTCCAGCACGCGGTGGCCGATCTGGAAGACGCAAGCGCACTGGCCGCCGCCTTCGACGCCTTCCAGCCGCAGCGATTGGTCAACCTCGCAGCGCAAGCGGGCGTGCGCTACTCGCTGGAGAATCCGCGCGCCTACATCGATGCCAACATCGTGGGCTTCCTCAACATCCTCGAAGCCTGTCGCCATCGTGGTGTCGAGCATCTGGTGTACGCCTCATCGAGTTCGGTGTACGGGGCCAACCTCAAGCTGCCGTTCTCGGTG
>Ga0209490_10000407_pt1 | contig 43358 bp, 36 predicted proteins | sample MAT06_FD_187209 | JGI IMG/M metagenome (GOLD analysis project Ga0209490, IMG submission 187209) | Freshwater microbial communities from Lake Fryxell liftoff mats and glacier meltwater in Antarctica - MAT-06 (SPAdes) (version 2) | ecosystem: Environmental > Aquatic > Freshwater > Ice > Liftoff...
AGGTCGGATTTTTACGTCTCGTACCTTAACCTCCTTTCATCATACCCTATTTCAGCAGAAAAAACATAAGACCGACGCCTTATATCCCATGCCTGAAGGCAGGGGTTTTACGGCGCTTTCCAGATAAAAACGGGCAACTTGTAAAAGTTGCCCGTTTCATGTGGAGTTTGGCATCCCAAACGCTTACCAATCACTCTCGACATTTGACACGCCTCGGCGTTGATGGCAAAGCCAGTGCCAATCCTTAATTTGAGCGCTTCACCCACCGTGCGCGTATAATAGATACAACCAGTCTGTTATCAATGAGGATAACGCCCGATGGCGGAAAATATCATCGTCACGCGCGATTTGTTCAAGCGCTTTGGCAAATTCACGGCGGTCAACGGTTTGTCGCTCAACGTGCCAGCCGGGTCGATTTTTGGGTTCGTCGGTCCCAACGGCGCGGGCAAAACGACGACCATGCGCATGTTGACCACACTCACCCGCCCCACGAGCGGCAGCGCGACCGTCGCTGGCTACTCGGTGGTCGATGCGCCGCGCTCGGTACGGCGCGCCATCGGTTACATGCCCGATGAATTCGGCGTCTACGACGATATGCGCGTATGGGAATATCTCGATTTTTTTGCGGCATGTTACGACATCCCCGAAAACGCGCGCAAAAAGTTGATCGAAGACCTGCTCGAACTCGTCGATCTCACGCATCGGCGCGATGATATGGTCGATAAACTCAGTCGCGGGATGAAGCAGCGGCTTTCTTTGGCGCGCACACTCGCGCATGACCCGGCGATCTTGATTTTGGACGAACCTGCCAGCGGACTTGACCCACGCGCGCGCGTCGAAATCCGCGAACTGTTGGTCGAACTGGCGAAAATGGGCAAGACGATTTTCTTCTCGACTCACATTCTGGCAGATGTGGCGGAAATTTGTACCCATATCGGCATCGTCGAAGCCGGACAAATTCTGGATCAAGGCAGCATGGACGAAATGCGTGCCCGTTTGCAGCCGCACCGAGAGATCACCGTCACCGTCAAAGATGCGGACGCGGCGGCGGCGGTACGTTCGGCACTGGCGACTGTCACAGGCGTGATTGGGATCAAAGATATTGAGCCGAAAGCCGGACGCTCGCAAGTCCGCATCGATTACACCGGCGACGACGATGGCGTCGCACACTTGAGCGGTACACTTGCCAGTGCTGGCATCGCCGTGCTGGGTTTTGCCGAAGAAACGCGCGATCTCGAAGCGATCTTTATGCGTGTGACCAAAGGCATTGTCACTTAAACCCAACCACCCTGCAGGGGCGGAATAATTCCGCCCAATCTTTACTCGCCTCTCTATAGCAGGGGGTTGCGGGTGAGGTTATATGTTTCGCTTTTGTGAGGTGTTTAGGATCAACCCATGGCACAAGCCATTTCATCTCCAACCGTCCTCGCGCTCGATACCGTTTTATCGCGGGCGGCGGGCATATTACGCAGCGGTGCGATTCTCAACGCGCTCATTGCGGCGGCGATTTTGATCGCGGGCGCGCTCGGTGCCCTCGGAGTCGTCCCGACCCTCAACGCGGTCGTGCATGATACATTGCTCATCAACTACGCGGGCGCAGACGACGCGGCACTCGTCGTGGTGTCATTGCTGGCGCTGCTCAATATGAGTTTGCTTCTGGTCGTCATGGTCGGCGCATTGGCGCGCGAAGCCTGGACGATTCCCGCGCTGCTACTGGTAACGGCGTTCAATCTCGGCGCGTTGATCGGACTCGGCTTCACGCCCGCTGTGATCACGCTCATCATCAGCGCGATCACGGTCATCGTCACCGTGCGCGACCCAGCGGCGCGGCGTGCATTCCGCTTCAACCCGGTCATGATCAAAGAACTTCGCGGCAGAATGCGCGGCGTGCGCGCGTTCGTCGTGCTGACCGTCTATCTCGGCTTGATGGGCGCGCTCGCACTCTTGTTATACCTGGTGTACAGCACGGCGGGGCGCGATCCCAGTTCGGCGGCGGCAGGTGAGATCGGACGCGTGCTGTTCAACGGTGTATTTGCGGTCGAACTCGCGTTGATCGTCTTTATTGCGCCCGCCTTCACCGCCGGCGCGATCACAGGCGAACGCGAACGCCAAACCTATGATTTGCTTCGTACCACGCTCTTGTCCGATGCGTCGTTCGTCATCGGCAAGCTTGAATCGGCATTGGGTTATGTACTTCTGCTCTTGCTGGCGGGTATTCCGTTGCAGAGTCTGGCGTTCTTGTTCGGCGGCGTCAGTGAAACCGAATTGATCCTGTCGTTTCTGATTTTGCTCGTCACAGCCGTCGCGCTCGGCACGATAGGCATTTACTTCTCGGCAGGCATGGAGCGCACACTCGCCGCCAGCGTCCGTTCGTACAGCACCGCCATGATCCTGATGTTCGTCACGCCGAGCCTGATCAGCCTGTTACTCGGTGTGCTGCGTAATGCGCTGTTCATCGCGGGCAGCACTGCGTCGCCGCCGCTCGAAGCCGCGTTGTTTTATATCAATGCCGCGCTCAATGCCATCAGCCCGCTCAGCACCGCCGTGACCACGCAGAATTTACTCGTCACACAGCAGATCGCGGGTTTTTACACGCATACGTTGATCAGCGACGGCAGCACGATTCCGGTCGCATCGTCATGGATTCTGTTCACGATTTTCTATATCACGCTCGCGGCGATCCTGATGACGCTGACGATTCGTGCTACGCGCCGCGTCGATGCGCGCGACTCCCTATAGTGTAGGCGACCCACCAAAACACATCTATTGAGGTGACGTATCATGGCAGTGCTTCCCCAATTCCACGACCAACACGCCGCGCTCAACCGCGCTGTCCACCGCTGGGATCGGCGCACGCGCGCCGGACAGAGTGCGATCTGGCTGCCGCGCGCGATCATCGCCGCTTTGATCGGTGGGATCGTGCTGGCGCTGCTCGCCCGTTTGCGCCCACTGCTCACGCCGACCCAGATCGCGCTCGTCACAGGTGCGCTGGTCGGTGCTGCCATCATCGTGTGTCTGGCGGTGATCTGGCTGCGCCGTGATGCCACCGAGCGCATGGCGATCCGCTATGATGTTGCGTTGGGCTTGGGCGAACGAATTTCGACCGCGTTCGACCTGATCGAAGGGCGCATCCGTTCTAACGACGAACTGACCGCACGCCAGATCACCGACGCCGCCGCCTGGATCGACCGCGCTGAACCGTCGCACGCGCTCCCAATCCGCGTCAAAGTTGGCGAACTCGCGCTGCTGGTCGGGGTCGTGGGCGTGCTGGCAGCGCTCTTGATCGTGCCAAATCTGCAAGCCGACGCGCTGTTGGACAATGCCGCGCAAGCTGCGGTGATCGAAGCAGCGCGCGAAGAACTGCGCGAGATCACGCAGGATGTCGCCGCTAACCCTGATCTCGAAGGCGCCGAACGCGATGCGCTTTTGCAGGCGCTCGCGGATGCACAACGCGCGCTCGATCAAAATAACGTGTCCAGCGAAGAAGCATTCGCCGCGCTGTCCGATGTCGAGCGTGATTTATCCCGCAGCGCCGACGATTTATTACAACGCAGCGCCGACACCCAAAGCGCCATCGATCAAGCGTCGGAGCGGCTTAGTCAGGCGATGAATCAATCGCCCGATGCCGGGTCACAAGGATTGAGCGATATGCTCAATCAACTGGCGCAGCAAATGGAACAAATGGACGCCGCTCAGCAAGCTGCCGCGCAGGATGCGCTCAATCAAGCGGCGCAAAACATGCCGGGTTCAAATCCCAGCCTGGGGCAAATGGGACAAATGATGGAACAAGCCGCGCAAAGCATGGCGAACGGTGATTCGCAAGCCGCGCAGGAAAATTTACAGCAGGCATCCGAACAGGCAAACCAGGCTGAACAAAGCGCGCAGCAGCAGCAGCGCGCGGGCGAACAGACCGAACAAAACGCCCAACAAGCACAGGACGCCGCCGATCAGGTCGCGGAACAGAGCGAACAAAATCAGCAGCAGCAAAGCCAGGCACCACAAGGGGATTCGAATCAACAACAGCCCGGCGAGCAAAGTCAACCCGGAGACCAGAGTCAGCCTGGTGAGGGGCAGACCAATCCGCAGGCGAGTCAAGCCGACCCTAATCAGAGCGGATCACAGCCCGGCGGAGAAAACCCGCAGCAAAGCCAGGGCGATCAGGCGCAGCCCGGCGATCAATCGAGCGGTACGAGCCAACAAAGCGCGCAGCCCGGCGACGCGCCTTCCGCACAAAGCAGTACGGGTGATCAGCCCGGCGCGGGACAAGACCAGGCGAACCAGTCGTCGGCAGGCATCGGGGCGGGGATGGGCGACCAAGCCGCCGACCCGAACGCGCTGCAAAGTCCGTTTTTGGGTGATCGTGTCGAAGCCAACAACAACCCCGATGGCGGCGGCGAACAGGATTACGCCCCTGTTTACGCGCCATCACGCATCGGCGGCGAACTGGGGGAGGATCAAATTTTCCTGGAACCTGAAGATTCGAATGTGCCATCGGTCGATGGCGAGTTCAGCGCCAATCCATCCGGTGAATCGAGCGTGCCATACAATCAGGTATTCGGGCAGTACAGCGCGGCGGCGAACGAGGCGCTCAATCAGAACACGATCCCGTTGAGCTTGCGTGACGTGATCCGCAATTACTTTTCGTCGCTCGAACCGCGTAATTGATCCGCCTTTGTAGGGGTGGGTCTTGACCCGCCCGCTTTTCTTTGTGCCTGTGTGTTATGCGTTTCGCTGTTTCGCGGTTCGCCCGCCACCGCTCGTTTGTGCCACGCCTGATACCCGATCACAGCCAGCGGTAACGCCGCGAACGGGATAAAGGTATTCGTCGCGAACGTGAGCGCGGTCGCGCCAATGCTGACCGGCACGAGCAGCCACGCGGGCGCGCAGCCAGCAAGCTGAATCGTGGTATAAAACAAGCCGACGGGTGACGCCAGCATTGCCGCCGCGCGCGCGGTCGCTTTATCCTGAAACATCCCCCATACAAAAATCACCACCGCCGCGATCACGAGCGGGATCAACAGCCCGTCGCTGATGCGCAGCAGTGTGAACACCCCCGGCGCGTTCGGCGCGAATTCAAAGAACGAACTATCGCCGCGTGCGCGCAGCCAGTCGCCGATCCAGCCTGGACGCCACAACAACGGCAGCCCCCAGATCACCGAGGTACACACCCCGAAACGGATCAACATGGCGCGGTCGTTTCGCAGCCAACCGACGAGATGATACGGCAGCAGGATCAGCGCAGTCTGCAGTTTAAGCGTGATCAACGCGGCGAACAGCGCCCCGCGCCAGCCCGACTTAATGGCATGTTCCAATCCCCATAACACCAGTTCCACTTGTCCCGAACTGAACAGATGCAGCATTGGCACATACAGCAGCCATACCCAGAACGCACGCCGGAATGCGGCGACCAAAAGCGCAAAATTGATCGCTAACCATGCTGCCAGCGCCGTGCCCATCGGCAGTAAACCAAGCGGCGCCAGTAAATAAATGACGGGCAGCGGGTAAAAAAACGCGGTGACCGTATAAACGTCCTGTCCTTCGATCAGTGCCCGCGCTGCCGCCCATAAAATCGAGAAGTCCCAACCTGCCATCGTTCCCCCCCGACTTATTTCCTACCCCACCAGATACAAATTCTGCACAAACCTTATCAATTTCCTATAGCAACGTCAACGCTTTCTGGGGCATGATCATCGTTAGAATAAAGTTTATACATGAATGAGCTTATCAGTCCTTATGGACGAAGAGTGAGGTTAATAATGCGACGTGTCCGAGTCCGTTCTGGGTTGGATTTTTTCTTGATCGCGCTGGCGGTCGTGCTGCTGGTCGTGGTCGGTGTTGGGCTAACCACGCGCTCGACCGACTCCGCCGATAAAACCGCGCCGGTGGCGGATGCCGAGATCGATTCTGCCAGCGCCAATGCAAATGCAAACAGCGAAGCGGGAGTCACCACCAACTTTGGTTTTTCGGGGGATGTGACCAGTCTCGCCGCCGCGCCATCGTCGGATCAAGCGGCTGCCAGCGGCGACGCTGCTGCATCAGGCGACGCAGCGACGGGCAGTGACGAACAAGCGACCTTGCAGGAAATTTCACAGCCCGATCAATTCTCATCGTCGTGGGATATGACCGGTACGTTTGCCGTCGTCAACGCCGATATGAACGTCAATGTCCGCACCGGTCCTAGCCTGGATTACAGCGTCTCACTCTCGATCCCGTCAGAAACGCAAGTACAGGTCATGCGTCGCAGCGCCGATAACCAGTGGATTCGCGTCAAGCTGGTCGATGGTATCGAAGGCTGGATTTTCGGTCAGTTGTTGGCATTCGCCGAGTAAGCCACGCTAAAAATCAATCTGTATGGGTGCTATATGCGCCGCTCACCGCGTAACTCTTATCAACCCCCTTCATTAATTGACCTTACGCAGATTGCCCTCATCCTAAATCCTTCTCCCTCAGGGAGAAGGACTTCCCCTATCGCGACGGTTTTTCACCCCTCGCCCTGAGTGCGCTGAGGGGCAGGGGGTGAGGGCTGAAAACGAGGGACTTGCGTAAGGTGAGTCATTAATTCACCTGTTGTGGTCGCATTACACACCTATTTCCCCCAACTTTGAGCGCAAACGCCGCAAAGTGTGTAGTCTATACGTACACAAAATTTATATTTGAACGGATGACGTCATGACTCAGGTCACAGACCTGTCGATTCAGCAGTTCAGCGAGACGGCACAAGCCATCGAACACGAAATTCAACGCGTGATCGTTGGTCAAAACGATGTGGTACGCAGCACCTTGATCTGTATTCTGGCGGGGCGGCACGCCCTGCTCGAGGGTGTGCCGGGACTCGGCAAAACTATGCTGATCCGCACTGTCGCCGATGCGCTCGATCTCAAATTCGCGCGCATTCAGTTCACGCCTGACCTGATGCCCGCCGACATCACTGGCACTGATATTCTCGAAGACGACGAAAACGGGCGCAAAATCAAGCGCTTTCAGTCTGGTCCTATTTTTGCCAATCTCGTGCTCGCCGACGAGATCAACCGTGCCACGCCCAAAACCCAGTCGGCGCTGCTCGAAGCCATGCAGGAAAAGACCGTGACCGTCGCCAATCGCAGCTACACGCTCGAAGCACCGTTCTTCGTGTTGGCAACGCAAAATCCGCTCGAAATGGAAGGCACATACCCGCTGCCCGAAGCGCAGTTGGATCGTTTCATGTTCAAGGTCAACGTCACGTTTCCGACGCACAACGAACTCGTCGATATTCTCAACCGCACGACGGGCGCGACCAGTGACCACGCCGAAAAAGTTGCGGACGGCAAGCAGGTGATCGAGATGGGCAAGCTGGCGCTGCAATTTCCGACCGGTACAAACGTGATCGATTATGCCGCGCGGCTGGTGCTGGCGACGCATCCCAATACACCCAGTGCGCCGCCGCTCGTCAAGCAGTTCGTGCAGTATGGCGCGAGTCCGCGCGGCGCGCAGGCGTTGATCGTTGGCGGCAAAATCAATGCCATGCTCGAAGGTCATGCCAATGTCCAGTTCAGCGATATCGATGCGGTCGCGACATCGGCGCTGCGTCACCGCGTGCTGCTCAACTTTGAAGGCATGGCAGAAGGCATCAAGACCGACGAGGTGATCGCGGAAGCGATCGCGAGTGTGAAGCGCTGACCATGACGATCACTTTACGCGAAATCACGAAAGACAATTACAACGTCATCGCCAGACTATCGCATACGCTGCCGCCCGAAGAACAGCGCTATGTCGCGCATAATGCGATCTCGATCCTCGACGCGCACTATGAGGGCGGCAGCGTGCGCGGCGTGTACGCCGATGAGACGCCTGTCGGGTTGGTGTATTGGGGTTGGGATGACGATTTTGGCGGGAGTTGGTGGATCAGCCGTTTGATGACCGCTAAACCGTATCAGGGCAAGGGTTACGGACGCGCCGTTATGCAGCAGGTCATCGACGATGTACGCGCGCACGGTGCGGACGCGCTGTATATCAGTTTTGTGGCGAGCAACGAAGTCGCCTCCACTCTGTACCGCGCGCTCGGTTTCGTCGATACGGGCAAGGTGTTGGAAGGCGAGATCGTGTACAAGCTGGATTTGAAAGGGTGACATACTCCCCACGCTTAAAGGCGGGGGCTTCTACCCTCAGCGCGACTGCGAAGGCGAACCTTCGTCTTATCGTCGCTCCGCTAGCACAGCGATGTCCCACTGTGTTTGACGTTAACTACGGTATTGCGATATTACGGGATTATGATCGAGGTCGGATTTTTACGTCTCGTACCTCGCACATCAACCTCCCCTATTATACGCTATTTCAGCAGAAAAAACACAAGACCGACGCCTTATATCCCCATGCCTGAAGGCAGGGGTCTTACGGCGCTTTTCTGATAAATCATGCCGCCAGTACATTGTCCGTTTCGCAGCGATAGCTACAAAGATTGATCAAATGACAACACCACCGTTATTCGACGATAAAACCCGTCGCAAGCTCGAACAACTCATACTTCATGCCTCGCGGGTGCGCGCCGGCGCGATCAAAGGCGACCGCCGCTCGATCAAGCGCGGCACCAGCGTCGAGTTTGCCGATTATCGCAATTATTCGCCCGGCGATGATTTGCGCCGCGTCGATTGGAATTTATATGGGCGGCTCGATCGCCCGATGATCAAACTCTATGAAGACGAAGAAGATTTAGCTGTCCATCTGATTTTGGATACCTCCGCCAGCATGGATTTTCCGCGCGACGGGCAGCCTGAACAGCACAAGTTCGATTACGCCCGCCGTCTGATGACCGGACTCGGCATCGTCTCGCTGATGACCAATGATCGCTTGAGCGCGACTGCGCTTGGCACGGCGACCACACGCTTCGGTCCCGCGCGCGGACGCGGGTACAATGTGCGGTTGCTCAATTTCGCGGTTGACCTGAAAGCGGGCGGCGTGACCGATTTGAACGTGGCGCTCAAAGATTACGCGCTGCGCGGCGGACGCAACGGCTTGTGCTTCATCATCAGTGATATGATGACACCGAACGGTTACGCTGACGGCTTCAATGCGCTGGTCGGCAAAGGCTACGAAGTCGTGTTGATCCATGTCCTTGCGCCAGAGGAAATTGAACCGATTATCGGCGGCGATGTACGTTTGATCGATAGTGAGACGGGCGCGGCACAAGAAGTCAGCATCGACGGCGGCTTGCGCGATCTGTATATCCGGCGCGTCAAGGCGTGGCGCGACGACATCCGTGCGGAATGTGCGCGGCGCGGCGTGCATTATGTCAGTGCGATCACGGATGGCGCATGGGAGAAAATTATTTTGAACGACTTGCGTAAACTCGGCTTGGTCAGGTAGGGGTGGCATTGATGCCGCCCAAATGCTCACGGCGGCGATAGAAAATAGACAACCTAGTGATTGTGGAGTGTCAAGCGACAATGAAATATCATTCAATATCTTTATGTCACTCTTAACCCCACTCGCGCTGATCGGTTTAGCGCTGACCATCCCGATCCTACTCTTGTACATGCTGCGTCTGCGCCGCCGCGAAATCGTGATCAGCAGCACGTTTTTATGGAGTCAGGTGCTGCAAGACCGCGAAGCCAATACCCCTTGGCAAAAGCTACGGCGTAATTTTCTGCTGCTGCTGCAACTCTTGATTTTGCTCTTGCTGGTGTTGGCATTGGCGCGTCCATTCATCATCGTGCCAGCCGTAAGCGCCGGACAAATCGCGCTCTTGATCGACGCCAGCGCCAGCATGAACGCGACCGACTCGGCGGTTGGCACGCGCTTCGATGACGCAAAAGCGCGTGCGTTGGAGATCGTCGAAACGATGGGCGCAGACGACGCGATGACGGTGATCCGTGTGGCAGGCGTGCCGGAGGTGCTGACGGCGTACACGGCGGATCGCGCGGCGCTGCGAACCGCAATCCAGAATGCTGCGCCCAGTTTTGCCCGTGCCGATTGGAATGCTGCGCTCACGCTGGCAGCGGCGGGCGCATTGGCGGCGGACGACTTCAGCGCGGTCATCATCAGTGATGGCGGGATTGGTGACGCGGCACGGCTGCCCGCGATCCCCGGCACGTTGAGTTATATTCCAGTCGGCACATCGGCGGAAAATGTAGCGATCACCGCATTGGCGACGCGCGCACTGCCCGGTGACGCGCCGCAGTTGTTCGCACAAATTACCAACTACGGCACGACCGACGCCGATGTGATCTTTTCGCTGCGTGCCGACGGCGAGCTATTTATGGGTGAAGAATACACGATTCCGGCGGGCGGCACGGTCGCGCCGGATATTTCGAGCTTGCCAGAAAGCTATACCGCGCTCGAAGCCGCGCTGACTATTTCGGCGGACTCGGCGTATGTCGATCAATTGGTGAGCGATAACAGCGCATGGACCATCGGCGGTGCGAGCGGTGCGCGGCGTGTGTTGCTGCTCACGTCCGGGAATTTGTTCCTGGAGCAGGTGCTGCGCATTTTACCCGGCGTACAAACCTTCGTCGGTGATCCAGCCCGTCCGCTGCCGGCGCAAACCTTCGATGTCACCGTGCTGGATGGTTTTGTGCCCGCACAGCTCCCCAACGGTGATCTGCTCGTCATCAACCCGCCGAGCGGCTATAACGGCTTGTTCAGCGTCGGTGCAGAACAAGAATCGGTGAGCAACATCCGCGTCAGCGATGACCCACGCATGGCGTTGGTCGATTTCGCGGATGTGAATATTCGCGCCTTCAAACCGACCACTGCGGACTGGGCTCAGCCCTTGATCGAAGCCGACGGCGGCACACTTTTAATCGCGGGCGACATTGCAGATCGCCAGGTCGCGGTGCTGACGTTCAATCTGGCGGACAGCGATCTGCCGTTGCAGATTACCTTTCCGGTCTTGATCGCATCGTTGATGGATTGGTATCGTCCGCCGAGCGCGCTGGCGGATCAAACTGCGCTGCATGTCGGCGACGGGCTGACCATCCGCTTAGCGGGCGACCAGGATGCCGCGCGGGTGATCGCGCCTGACGGTTTGACGCGCGACTTGAGCGGCGTGGGTGCAGAACGTTATTTTGGGGCGACCGATGCACCCGGTTTATACCTACTCGAACTGCTCACAGGCGGCGACGTGACCGAAACGGCGGCGTTTGCCGTGAATGGTTTCGACGCGGGCGAAAGCGACATCACACCGCGCGCCGAAATTACGTTGGGTTCGACCGTCGTCGGGCGCGTTGAGGAGTCGGACGAATTCGGGCAGCAAGAATTTTGGTCGTGGCTGGCGCTGCTCGCGCTGGTAATCCTGTTGATCGAATGGTGGGCGTATCACCGCCGCGATAATGTGCCGACAATTCTGCGTTCGTTTCGGCGCGAGGCAGCGCGAGCATGAGTACATTAGTGCCCATTCAAACGCGCTATCACGCCCTCGATGACACGCGCCCTTCTCCAAATTCGGAGCGGGGCGGCGAGCGGAGGTCATGGGGACGTGCTGTTTTGCCCACGCTTTTACTCGACACGCTGCTGCTTTCTACTGCCTTTCAAACGTTCCCGACCAACACCCCGCCTGCCGCTGAACCCCACGCCCGACGCGTCATTCTGATCTCGGTCGATGGGCTGCGTCCCGACGCGATCAGTGCCGCGCCGATGCCAACGCTGATTCTCGTCACGGCGGATCATGGCGGTCATGCGTTCAGTCATGGCACGGATATGCCCGAAGATATGTTGATCCCGTTCATCGCTGCGGGTTCGGGCGTGATGACGGGTACAATACTGCAAGACGTTCGCAACGCCGACGCCGCGCCGACGATCTTATACGCGCTTGGAATCGACGCGCCGGAGATGGATTTAGGGCGCGCCATCACGGAAATCTTTTCGGATTAAAACGGACAAATACGATGCACATCGACCATGTGGCGTTGTGGACAAATCAGCTTGAAACGATGAAAGACTTTTACACGCGCTATTTCGGCGGAAAAGCGGGAGACGTGTACGAGAACATCAATACTGGTTTTCGCTCGTATTTCTTGACATTCGATGATGGTGCGCGTTTGGAACTGATGCACATGTCCGGCATCATCGCCAATAACAATACCAGCGCGCGCCAATCGATGGGTTGGATTCATATTGCCTTTACGGTTGGTGACCCAGAAGCCGTCGATGCGTTGACAGAGACACTCCGCGAAGATGGCGCGACTTTGGTCGGCGAACCCCGTTGGACGGGCGATGGCTATTACGAAAGTGTCGTGCTTGACCCGGATGGCAATCGTATTGAGATCAGCGCCGAGATTATTGAAAAGATCGATGAGAACGAGTTCTTTAAAGCTTTCGTATTCGACTCCTGGCAACCGCTGTTGGTCATCAGGGGCTATGCTGATCTCCTGGAAATAGACGGCACTGACCACAAGCGGAGAGGACAGCAAATTGTAAAGATCGTCGATCAGTATCGTGAGCGCTTAAAAGCGCTGGAAGATTTTTTGTATCCACCTAAACCATAAGTCTGAAGTATTTTGATGCTTGTATTAAAAAGGTTGCCCCGGATAACTCAATGACCTTTACCGCGCCAATAGCGCTTTTACTCTTGCTCGTGCTGTTCCCCGTGATCTGGATCGGGCTGCCGCGTCTCGCGTATCGCCGCCGCCGCGACCTGACCAGTTTGATCATCCGTATCGTCATCGTCACGCTGGTCGTGTTGGCGCTGGCGGGCGTGCAAACGGTACGCGCCGTCGATCAATTGGCGGTTGTGTTCGTCGTTGATGCGTCGGACAGCATGGGGTCAGCCACGCGCGACGCGCAAATCGCGTATATCGAAAGCGCGTTAGCGGCGATGCTCCCCGATGATCAAGCGTCGGTGATCGTATTCGGCGGCGATGCCGTTGTCGAACGCGCCATGAGCCGCGTGCGTCAGCTCGATCTCATCCGCTCCGCGCCGAACACGGGCAATACCGATATTGAAGAAGCGATCAACCTTGGTCTGGCGCTGTTTCCGGCGGGGTCGGCGCGGCGTATGGTGATTATGAGCGACGGTCTGGCGACATTGGGCGATGCCGAACGTGCCGCGCGCCGCGCTGCCGCGACCGGCGTCGAAATCAGCTATGTCGATTATGAGCGCGCGACCGCGCCAGAGATTTTGCTTTCGGATATTCGCGTGCCTACGAGCGTTGGCGAAGGACAAAACTTCGATCTTGATGTCACGGTCGAAGCCGATGCGCCCGCGCCCGCTACGATCACGGTCGAAGCGGGTGGCGTCATTGTGAGCCGCGAAAATGTCGAACTTGCCGCTGGAGTCAATAATTTTACGCTCAGCTTGACAGCAGGCGAAACCGGATTGCGCGATTTTCGGGTGGTTGTAACGCCGTTGAACAGTGAAGGCGACGGCTTTTATCAAAATAATCTGCTCTCGGCATTCAGCCGTGTCACGGGTGCGCCGCGCGTCCTGATCGTCGCCAGCGCCCCGGAAGAAGCGCAATATATCGCCGACGCCCTGAATGAACTCGGTATCATGACCGAAATTAGCCAACCGAGCGGCATCCCGCTTGGACTGGCGGCGCTGGCGGGTTATCAAGCGGTCGTGATGGCAAATGTCGCCGCGACCGAGCTTTCGACGCAGCGTATGGAAAATCTGCAAACGTACGTGCGCGATCTCGGTGGCGGTTTAGTCGTGAGCGGTGGTCCCGATGCGTTTGCGGTCGGTGGCTATTTTCGGACGCCGCTCGAAGAAACACTGCCCATCGATATGCAAATCCGCGATCAACAACGCATCCCACAGTTGACCATTACGTATGTGATCGACCGTTCGGGCAGCATGGCGATGGTGGGAGATAGTGGTGTCGCCAATCTCGATCTGGCGAAAGAGGCGATTTTGCGCTCGCTCGAATTTTTGCAACCGACCGATAACGCGGGCGTGGTCTCGTTCGATGCGAATGCCTATTGGGTCGCGGATTTACAACCCGTGTTCGATCGCTCGATTTTGCAATATCTGGTCGGCACACTCCAATCCGGCGGCGGCACAGATATTATGGCGGGGATGCAGGTCGCCGCTGAAGCGATAGTCAATATCCCCAGTGAACGCAAACATATCATTTTGCTGACCGACGGCGGCGCGAGCGATTCCGGCTTGGTCGATCTTACGCAGCAGTTGAATATCGAAGCCGACGTGACCACGTCTGTGATCGCCATCGGCGGCGAAAACCCAGGCTTTCTCGAACAAATGGCGATACAGGGTGGCGGCAACTATCATGTCGCCGCGACCATCGAATCGATCCCGACGATTTTTGCACAAGAAACCGTCTTAGCGACGCGCAGCTATATCATCGAAGGCGAGTTCATACCTGCACGCGCCGATCTCAGCCCGATCATCGACGGAATCGACTCGCTGCCGCCATTGTATGGTTACGTGGCGGCATCTGCGAAACAAACCGCTCAGGTGATTTTGGTCGCGCCGAACGAGTTCAACGACCCGATTTTGACCGCGTGGCAGTACGGTTTGGGGCGCGCCGTCGCCTTTACCAGCGATGCGACCGCGCGTTGGGGGCGATCCTGGGTGACATGGGATGGTTTCGCGCCCTTCTGGAGTCAGGCGGTGCGCTGGACAATTTTAGAAGGCGCGGACGCTAATCTGGAGACGCGCGTCATTCAGGATGGCGAAACCGCCCGCATCGTCGTCGATGCACGCGACAATGCGGGCGCGTTTCTGAATGGATTGGCGCTGCAAACGTCTCTGGTCGTGCCGAACGGCGCGCGCGAGACGACGACGCTGACTCTTCAGCAAACCGCGCCAGGACGCTATGAGGCGACGTTTACACCCGAAAGCGAAGGCGCTTATTTTCTAGGCGTCAGCGAGACATCGCCCGATGATACGTCATTCAATCTGAATCAAACTGTTGGCTGGGTGATCAGCTATTCGCCGGAATATGCTGCACGCGATACCCAGGCGAGCGTGCTACCCGCGCTGGCAGCACTGACGAATGGGCGGGCGTTGACGGGTGAACCCGCGTTGGTATTCGATCACAATCTGGCGATTGGCACGGATGCGACTCCGCTGGCGCCGATTTTGCTGTTAGCGGCGCTGCTGCTGCTCCCACTCGATATTGCTGTGCGTCGTCTGGTGATTACGGCGAGCGATATTGCGCGGCTGCGCGTATGGCTGGCGCGTGGACGCGCTGTCGAAGCCAGCGATACCTTGAGCGGTTTACGCGAGGCGAAAGCACGCGCGCAAGAACGCACGTTTGTCGAAACGGTATATCCATCGGACGGCGATGTAAATGGGATGCCTGCACCGTCGGTTGTGATGCCCCCGCCAACGGTGGCGAGTGTATCAAGACCCGCCGCTGACGATGGTGAGGCGAGTCCACCGTCGGCTGCGCCCGTCGATGGTAATCTTGCAGGGCGACTGCTGCAAAAACGGCGCGGACGCGATGAGCGATGATGAAACACATCCAGCGCAGCATACAACGTTCAAAATTTCACACGTTATTCACGGCACTTGACATGGACAAGGTGTATATTACAATTCACCTTACGTAAGTCCCTCGTTTTCAGCCCTCACCCCCGCCCCTCTCCCTCAGGGCGAGGGGTGAAAAACCATCGTGGTAGGGGAAGTCCTTCTCACTGAGGGAGAAGGATTTAGGATGAGGGCAATCTGCGTATGGTGAGTTACAATTCACCTTTCGGATACACTACAGCGAGCAGCAAACGCATTATGGCAGTTGAAATCAAGTGGTTGAAGGACAGTCACGTTGTCATTGGGCAGTTCAGCGATCATGTTACGACGGATGATATACATACAGCGAGCAGTCAGGTCGATAAGGTGTTTCATCAGCGACCGGGCACACATGCGATCACCGATCTCACAGATGTGACAACGTTCCCGGCAAGTTTGATCAAGGTTCAAGGCGCGCTCACCGCGCCGCCAGAAGATCGCGGTTGGATGTTGATGGTCATCCCAGAAGGCAATCCTCTGTTACAATTTGTCGGCACCTATGCCGGTCATCTGCGCGCCCGGCACGGACGTTTTCGCTCGTTTCGTACCTTACAAGCGGCGGTCGAATTTTTGCAGGATCACGACCCCGATATTTCGCTCACTCTATAAGCAAGGGCAGGTTGCATACCCTTCCTGATCGTTCTCTCCTACCCGATAGAACAGGTTCTCAGCGCCCGCAAAACACGCTATAGTAATCTCGAAAGAATACTGGGGCGATTTGCGTCCAGTGTGTGAATGTATTACAGCGCATTATTGGGAGACAACATAGCATGACTCGTATTATTCGTACATTGACCGTGTTGATCGCGGCTGTTTTCGCCTTCGGGTTGATCGGCGGCGTGATTGCACAGGAAGCACCGACGATTCCCGCAGCGACTTGCGCCGAACCCGGCAGCCTGACGATGCGTGTGTGGGACGAAAATTGGGCGGCGATCATTCAAGACTCCATCGATGCGTGGGTCGCAGGCTACTGCCCCGATGCAGAAGTGACGTTAGAAGTCGTGCCGTGGGGTGAATATTGGACGCTGCTGCGTACCAACGCCGTTTCGGGCGACCTGCCAGATATTTTCAATATTTCGCAAGACCGCTTTCCGTTCTACGCTGAAAATGAAGCCGTATTGAACTTGCAACCGTATTGGGATAACGCTGGTATCGATACCACGCTGTGGGGTTCGGGCATGGTTGACCCGTATCGCGTAGGCGAAGCGGGTGATTTGTACGCCGGTCCCGTCAACTGGGATACAATTGCTGTGTATTACAACCGCGATTTGTTCGACGCGGCAGGTTTGGATTACCCGACCGCCGAATGGACATGGGATGATTTTGCTGAATCGGCGCGCGCGCTGACCGATGCCGACGCCGATGTGTATGGCGCGGCGGTTTACAGCGAATATCAAGCGGGTTACGCAAATTTCGTCGCCAGCACTGGCACCGAACCGCTTGTCGATGCGGCGCGCAGCGAATGCACGCTCGATAACGAAGGCAGCATAAGCGCGCTCAACTTCTTGAAGGGTCTGTACGATGAAGGCGTGATGCCGAGCGTGAGCGTATTGGGCGGTACCAGCGCCGATAACAGCTTCGGCTTCTGGCTTTCGGGGCGTGTGGCGATGGTGACGAACGGCTCATGGAATTTGCCGCGCGCGAATGAAGAAGCGACCTTCAATTGGGATGTCGTGCAGCTTCCGCGCAACCCCGAAACCGAACGCACCCGTTCGATGCTGCACTCGGTCGGTTATTCGGTTGCATCGAACAGCGAAGCCCCCGATTTGGCGGCGAACCTGATTCAGTATCTCGTCAGCGATGAAGGCGCAGGTTACTTCGCGGCGGCGGGCGGCGTTGCCCCTGCGAACCCAGCACAGCAGCAGGCGTGGATCGACTCGTTTGGTGAAACCGATGTCAATATTCAAACGTTCGTCGATGCAATCACCGATTCGCAAGGCGTAACGTCGTTCGAACAAGTTTCGGATGTTGGCAATACCGAACTCGTCATCAATATATTCGACCTCAATTTGTCTGTCGATGAAGCGGTCGCACAAGCGTGCGCGCAAATCGATGAAGTCTTAGCGGCACAATAGTCTAAAGAGTCAACACAAAGCCGCAAAGAATCACCGAAAGTCGCAAGAGAAAGCATTAAATTCTCTTGCGGCTTTGCATTCTCTGCGGCTTTGCGTTAAAAGGTTTCTATGTCCTTTTTAGCGAACACACTCGGCAAAACCCCTTTAACCCGGCGGCGTGCACTGTGGGGTTTGGCGCTGGTCGCGCCAAATGTCCTCGGCTTAATGATCTTTTTCGGTATCCCCGTCTTGATCGCGTTTCGCACTTCGTTATGGGAATGGAACGGTATACGTCCCCCTATCGAAGTCGGCTTGGGTAATTTTGTTACGCTGGCGAGCGATAGTGAGTTCTGGGGTGCGTTCGGCGTCACCATCAAGCTGATGTTGTTCTGCGTGCCGATTGGCATGACACTTTCGCTTGGCGTGGCGGTTCTGCTCAACCAGCGGCTGCGGGGACGCGCTTTTTTTCGCACGATTTATTTTTTGCCTGTCATCACGTCGAGCGTCGCCGCGACAATGGCGTGGTCGTGGATGTTTCAGGCACAGTACGGATTCATCGCCAACGTGTTGGCACCTTTTGGCGGCGCGAACATCAGTTGGTTGACCAGCCCCGATCTGGTGCTAATCCCCATCGCTATTGTGGTGATCTGGCAGCGACTCGGATTCGACATGATTATCTTTTTAGCCGGGCTGCAAGCGATCCCACGCAATATGTATGAAGCCGCGACCATCGATGGCGCGAATCGCTGGCAAATGTTCCGGTCGATTACGCTGCCGCTGCTTTCGCCGACGACATTTCTCGTACTGATTTTGCAAACGATCAGCGCGTTCCAGATTTTCGATCAAGTCTATGTGCTCACATCGCGCACGTCGCTTGGCGGCGTCAACAACAGCGCGACGACGCTGTCGCTGTATCTGTATCAAACCGCCTTTACCGATGGCGATCTGGGTTATTCGGCGGCGATCGCGCTGGCATCATTCGGGTTTATTCTGGTGCTCACGCTGACCCAAATCACGCTTCAACGTCGATGGGTGTATTACGAAAGCGGGACGACTTAACGATGGCAGATGCGACACTCATCAACCGTATCGAAATCGCGCCGAAAGCCGACGCCGATACGCGTTTGTATCGTGATCCGGTAGAGCAGCGGCTGCGCGCGCTGAGCTATACGATTTTGATCGTCGGTGCGTTCGTCATGGCGCTGCCGTTCTTCTGGATGGTCTCGACGGCATGTAAAGCGCCGACCGCACTGAATACGCTGCCGCTCGAATGGATTCCTTCGAACCCGATGTGTATCGAAAATATTGGGTTTTTATACGAGCGCTCGCCGCGCTTTAATCAATATCTGGTCAATTCGGCAGTGGTGACGATTGGGCGCACGCTCGGTCAGTTGATCACGTGTTCGCTGGCAGCCTATGGGTTTGCACGCTTTCAGTTTCCAGGCAAGAACATCCTGTTCGCGCTCACGCTCGGTCTGCTGATGATCCCGTTTCAGGCGATCTTGATCCCCGAATATCTGCTGCTGCGTCAGTTTGGCTGGCTCGATCAATTTTCGGCGTTGATCATCCCCGGCACATTCAGCGCGTTCGCTATGTTTTTGCTGCGCCAGGCATTCTTGCAAATTCCGCTCGAACTCGAAGAAAGCGCGATGATCGACGGGGCGAATCCGTTACAAATTTTATGGCGCATCACGCTGCCGCTCTCACAGGCGGCGGTGGCAGCGTTCGCGGTCATCACCGTGCAAGCGGCATGGAACGACTTTTTGTTTCCACTCGTGGCGGCGGGGACAAACCCCGATGTGCGCGTGATCACGCTCGGCTTGTCGTTGTTACAGGGCGAACGATCGACGCCGTGGAATTTGCTGATGATGGGGTCGTTTTTGGCGACGGTGCCCATGTTGATTTTGTTCGTAATCTTTCAGCGGCAGTTCGTTGAAGGCGTCAGCATGAGCGGGTTGGGCGGGCGATAAGTAAGGGCTGTAAAAAGAGTGCTGCATAAACGAAAAAGGGCAAGTCTGAGACTTGCCCCTGGGGTATGAACAGTGATCGCTGCGAGAGCGTGTTAGATCGAGGCAGTCTGGACGGCGCGTACCGCTTCGAGGGCTTTTTGTGCGCTTTCGGCAGGACCGACGCCAACCTGAGCATTGATGACGATACCGTTTTCATCGATTACGAAAAATGAGCGCGTCGTCATCGGCAGTGCTGCGCCCAAAAAGCTCATTTTTGCGCCCCACTGCTCGGTTGTTTTTAAACCTGGATCGCTTATGAGGTCATATTGTAAACCGCGTTTTTCGCGCCACGCCTTGAGGTCGGCGGGTTTATCATGGCTGATGCCCAACACAACCGCATTGGCGCCGCGCAACGTATCGAATTCATCGCGGAACGCGCACGCTTGCGCGATGCAGCCCATACTCATTTCATTAGCTTTGGGGAAGAAGAATAAAACGACCTTATGCCCGCGCAAATCACTGAGGCGGACGGGTTGGTTGTTTTGATTGACCAATTGAAAATCAGGAGCGGAATCGCCAACCTTGATCATAGGGTTCACCTTTGCAACTTATGGATGGATACTAGAGTTTGTGCAGAATATCACAAAGCGTACAGTATCCGAGTAAGTTCTGGGTGAGAGACAGGTGATATGAACTGAAAAACATCGAACCGGACGTTACACAGAACGCAGAGAGAAATGTCCATACTCTGCGTTCTGTGTAGTGTAGTTCAAGCGTTGCTTTAGCCCATGACGGGCGCGGCGTGTTGGCGTTCCTGTAATACATGGCGGGCGATGACCATGCGCTGAATTTCGCTTGTGCCTTCGCCAATGCTCATTAAGCGCTGATCGCGGTAAATCCGTTCGACCGGGAACTCTCGGCTGTAGCCATAACTGCCATGAATTTGAATGGCATTGTGGGCGGTCTTTTCTGCGACTTCGCTCGCCATCAATTTCGCCATCGCGGCATACTTGCCGTAGTCTTTTCCGTTGTCTTTCAGCCACGCCGCCCGATACACCATCAAGCGCGCCGCTTCAATTTCCATCGCCGCATCCGCGATCATCCACTGGATCGCTTGAAAATCGGCGATCGGCTTGCCGAAGGCTTCGCGCTGGAGCGCATACTTGATCGCTTCTTCGTGCGCGGCTTGTGCCAGCCCGACGCTCAACGCGCCGATGCCAATACGTCCGTTATCGAGTGTCTGTAACACCTGTGGCAGCCCGCGTCCGATTTCGCCCAATACGGCATCGGCGGGGACGCGCACATTCTCGAACGTGATCATGTAGGTTGGCGATGCTTTGAGCCCCATTTTCTTTTCCGGCGGGTGAATCGTCACGCCGTCCAGGTCGGTTTCGATCAACATCATGCTCATGCCGCGCGATCCCGCGTCGCGGTCGGTGCGGAGCATGACGGTCATCACAGGCGCGATCCCCGCATTGGTGATCCAGGCTTTATTGCCGTTGACAATCCAGCTATCGCCATCGCGCACGGCGTAGGTTTGCGCGCCTTGCAGGTCGCTGCCCGCTTGTGGCTCGGTCAGCGCGAGTGCGCCCAGCACATCGCCGCTCATCAGGCGCGGCAGATACTTGTCTTTTTGTGCTTTCGTTCCCCACATGCTGATCGGCGCACAGCCGAGTCCGTTGTGCGCGGCGAGGCTGAGGGCGGTCGAGCCGCACGCACGCCCTAATTCTTCAACGGCGATGGCGATATTGATCGTGTCCATCTCCATGCCGCCGTAGCTTTCGGGGATTTCTAAGCTGAGCAAGCCAATATCGCGCATCTTGCGGATCATATCCCAGTTGAGCGCGGCGGTTTCGTCGTGTTCGGCGGCGTGCGGTTTGACTTCACTTTCGCAAAAATCGCGGACGATGCGCTGCCACATCGTTTGTTCTGGTGTCAGGTCAAAATTCATCGCAAGTTGAAACTGCCGATACCGCCATCATAATGAATGATGATCGGGCGTGTATCCGCGACTACGCCTTCAAAGCTAGTGCTTTGCCACATGCCAGAACGGTCGAAGTTGGTATCCGTGCCGCTCAAGCGGATCAAGCGCGCGGGTACGTTGATGCCACCGATGCCGCTCTTGGCGGTCAGGCTGATCGGCGTGTTTTCGGGCACGCGCACGTTAAATTCACCGACGCCGCCGCGCAAACGTGCGCTCGCCGTCGCGCCGTCTTCGATGTCCAGGTTGATTTGCCCAACGCCGCCACCCACATTGAGTTCAACGTGCGCGCCCGTCGGGATGGTGATACTAATTTGACCGACGCCGACATCGACTGTCGCCGCATACGTTCCGGTAGGCATGTGCAAGTCGATTTCACCCGCACCGCCCGCGACGTGCAGCGCGCTGATGTTCATGCCAGTCAAATCAAGATTGGTCGTGCCGACGCCGCCGCGAATATCGAGATCGACCGGAATCGATGGTGTGATGCCAATATCCCAGCGCAGTTTTTGCTTGCTGCCGAACCAACCGAGTGCGCCACGAAACCATTCGCGCGCACCCGCCGATTGATTGAGGTGAATGATGCGTACATTATCGGCGTCGGTTTCGGCGACGAATTTGATCTCACCCACATAGATCAGGTTGGCGACGATCACATCTTCGGTGGCGGGCAGCGTTGTTACCGCCGTCTCACCGACCGATAAATCGATGCGGACGCGTGCTGCTGCCGCGCCTGCAATTTCGGCACTGTAGGTGGCAGATTTGATCTCTTCTTCGGCGTTATTGGTCACATCGGTGACAAATTCGCGGATGTTGTCGCCCAGTTTTTCAAACGAGAACGACCACTCGGTTTTGTAATTCTTCGGCTTTTGATCTTGCGCCATGATTGATTTCCCCTTTTACGTTTCGTCATTGCATATTATTCGTTTGGGATGACGTTTGTGTTCAATCTTCAATACGCATTCGTGCGGCACGTGTTGCGGAGTCGCGCCCTTTTTAACACAAATTTTATAGTGCGAGCGTAACCATACATCGATATATCAACACCCGCTAGGACCTTCCGGCGGGTATGTCCACGCGCCATCGACTTGCGCTGCCGCTGACATCTCGCGGTATTCGTTGTAGGTGGCGATCAGCGCCGGACAGTCACCACGAATTTCAGCCGCTTGTCCTTGCAGATACCAGCACTCGAAGCGGCGTTCTTCAACCGGGATATTTTGCATGGTTTGCAGCGACGAACAGCGGTTGAGACGCGATTGCGCCGCTGAAAAATCACCGACCAGGAAAAATTCGCGTCCGAGCCGATACCAGCCTTCCGACCATGCGGGAGCGCGTTCGGTCACGTCGGTGCAGTAGCGGATCGCCTGTTCATGCTCGCGTAACAGGCTGGAGACTTCGCATAAACGCAGCCGCGCCTTGACATTTTCGGGGTCGATTGCCAACACCTGAAAATACGCGACGGTCGCGGCGTCGGTGTCACCGATTTGCAAGGCGTATAGGGCGCGCTCGAAATAGAGCAGCACAATTTGATCATTGAGGGCGATGGCTTCTGCTACGCTGGTGAGCGCGCGGGCGTAATCACCCAGATCGCCATAGGCGATGGCTAAGGCGCGCTGTGCGTCGAGCGCGAACGCACCGCTCGCAAATGTCACTGAATCCATGACGGCGCGTTCGCTTTCGCGGCGGGCGATTTCGAAGCCACCTGCGCTGCCATACGCGAGGGACTGGGCGGTGCGCGCCAGTGCGTGCATCGGCTGACGTTCCAAGACGCGATCCGCGATTTGGGCGGCTTCGGCAGGTTGATCGTTCGCCGCCAGCGCGAAGGCGTAGACCGCCTGGAGATCGAGACTGTCGGGCGCGCGGCGCAGCGCATCACCGGTGAGCTGGACGGCGGCATCACGGTCGCGCGCACGGTCATAATCGGCATAACTGCGATAGATCAAGGCGCGTGCCGCCAGCGCCGCCGCCGCCGCATCGACTGGGTTGAGCGCGAGCGCCGCGCGTGCCGCATCGACCGCCGCATCCAGGTCGCCCGCCGCGAATGCATTCGCCGCCGCCCGCCGTCGATCCGCGCTTTGGGCATCGGGCGCGGCAGGGTCACGGGGCGCGTTGATCCAGCCGTTGAGGGTGGCAGACGAGAGCGCGCCGACGCCGAGCATGACGCCGAGCAGCATGACGAACGACAAACAACCGGGTCGTCGGCGGCGGGTGCGAAAGGTCAGCCGGGATTGCGAGCGGATGATACGCATGGGCGTGTAGTTCCCCTCGTCAGGGATTGGGTTGATTGAGCGTGCGGAGTGTACCAAATGAGGGAAGAAAGGCAAGGAGGATGGTGAGGGGTAATGAGTCATGGGTGATGCGTAAAAGCCGCAGTATAAATACTTCCAAATACTTCCTGTGGAGAATTTTAGAAGTGATGAGTAAGTATTATTACTCTAATACATACGATCTAGATGTCGGATACGTTCATAAAGAGTGTCGAAAATGGCGATTATTTCTTCGTCAGTGCCAAGTGAATACAAGTATGAGTCTACTTGACTGAATTCTATCTCGAAAAACTGATCAAATAGCTGGCTGCCACGATAAATATGGCTGGACGGAATATATATGGGACCCCAACGCTTTCTTGGATTGAAATAATAAATAATAGGTAAAAATTTGTCAGGTTCGGAAATTTCAAGATAATTCAAAAGACCAGCGTAAGTTTTCAGAAATTTTCGATTGATGTCAACGAATTTACCTGTATCATGATCGTCGTTGTATTTAATTTCCAAGTAAATGATTCTGCCGTCGCTCGCTTGAAATAATGCATCTACATCTTTTATAATGCGTTGTTTATGTTCTGAAGAAGTTCTTTCGATTTCAAAAATCTGACTCAAAAGTTTATGGAATACTTCATCACACTCGTCTGGGCTATCTGGCAATTGGCGTTGAGTAATGTATTGGTCAATTAAAGTATCTGTTCGAGAGGTCATTGCTAAAGACACTTTTTTGCCGGAGATTGGTAATCCAACAACTTTTTTATCTTTGTCAATCACTAGGGCAACTAACTTCTCGATGAAATTTCCAAACTTGATATTTAACGATTGCAACGAGCTACCTAACACACGGTATTGTACTGGAACGAAATGAAGTTTCTCCGCATGAACTTTAAATGCTTTAAGAAGATTTGCATCAGACGCAGTTTCGTTTAAAATTTTAATGATAGCGGCGCGAACGACCTGTTTGACTTGCTCATCCATGTGCGTTCACTTATTCTGCTACTATTTGTTCGGAACGATAGGTTTCTCTTAGGTATTCAATGCTTATAAGCTCACCATTTGCATTTTCAACATACCAGAAGTCCCAGCCATTGTAAGCAGATTGACCCAGTAGATCAGCCGCTACTCGGTGAATAGAACCTTTAATTTCATCAGATATTAGCGTTCCATCTGCTCGGACAACCGCTTTGTGGTCGCGTGATTTAGAATATAACATTTGCCCTATTGCTAAATATCCTGTTTCAAGTAGCGCGCTAAAATTGACGCGCGGCTGATCTCGTTTTGAGTTCGTTACTAAGAGTTCGTCAGTGAATAAAGATTGTGGAATCGCATCAATCCGATTTCGTGCGATGTCAACATAGGCGCTTTCACGTTCGATACCAATGAAATGGCGTTTCAGTTTTTTTGCGACTGCACCAGTGGTTCCAGAACCAAAGAACGGATCAAGAACAACATCACCCGTTTCACTCGATGACAAGATGACACGATACAACAATGCTTCGGGCTTTTGAGTCGAATGTGCTTTTTTACCATCAATCTTGATTCTTTCCGCACCCGTACAAAGCGGAATATGCCAAACATTCGGCATTTGTTTTTCTTCATTCAAGTTTTTCATTGCGTGATAGTTGAATGTATACCTTTTTTGCTGCTGCGATTTCTGTGCCCAAATCATCGTTTCCGTCGCATTCGTGAATCGCGTCCCGCGAAAATTCGGCATCGGGTTGGATTTATGCCAGATCACATCATTCAAAATCCAAAATCCTAAGTCCATCATGATACTTCCAACACGAAAAATGTTGTGATAAGACCCGATGACCCAAATTGCCCCATCCTCTTTTAGCACTCTTCGAGCGGCTGAAAGCCAATTTCTGGTAAACGTGTCATACGTTTCTAAGGACGCAAATTTATCCCATTCGTCATCCACGGCATCGACAAGCGTCTGATTGGGACGAATAAGTTCGTTTTGGAGTTGTAAGTTGTAAGGCGGATCGGCAAAAATGAGATCGACACTTTTTTCTGGAAGCGAGGCAAGGACTTCAATACAATCCCCTTGAATAATTTGATCCAACGGCAAAACTACGTTCTGTTCAATCGTTTTTGTGCTGCGTTTCATCGATCCGCCAATCATCATTTCGTGTACACATGTTCGGTCCTATCGTAGTTTGAACTCAAGATCGTTGCAACCCCAAAATATACTATCCGCCCAGTCTTGCCAATACCAGAATAAAACTCCCCCGCGTCGGCAGCACATCCTCGCCCGCAAACCGCCCTGCGCGGATGACATAAATCCCTGTCTCATTTAGCGTATAGCGCTCAATACGCGCGTCTTGTCCATTGCCGCTGTCGTCATCGCGGATCAACTGCGCGCCGTTCACATCGCTGATCGTGACCACCGGGTCTAAATCTCCGTCGGCGCGGCTGACGCTGACCGTGATCGCGTCACCTGCGCGCCCATAAAAGGCGTAAGCGACTTCTGGTGTCGTGTCGTCGATGCGTCCGGTCACGGTCGTGCCGTAATCGAGCCGGATCGCGGCGGGCGGCAGATCATCGAAGATCGTCCCAGCACTGTCCACCGTCAGTTGATACCGTCCTTCGGTCGTGCCGTCGGTGCGCTGAAAGCGCGTGGCGATGATCGTATACAGTCCATCAGCCGGCAGCACATAGTCGCGGATCGCACTGTTTTGTCCGCCGCCGCCGTCGTCGTCGCTGATCAGTTCTTGTAAATTGGCGTCGGTCAGCGCGACAAACGTATCGAGTTCACCGCCGACGCGACTCATCGTCAGGCTAATGATCTCGTCGCGGCGTCCCTGAAAACTGTAAAACACGGCTGGGCGGCGGTCGGTGATCTCGCCTTCGGTTGGGATGCCGAGCGTGAGCGGCAGCGCGAACTCCGCCGATGCGCCGAGTCCACTTTGGGCGGCGGTCTCTAAGGTAAGTACAAATGACCCGCGCGATCTGCCCGCCGCTTGTCCAAACCGCGACGCGACAACCGCGTACATGCCGTCATCGGGCATCGCTAGGGCGGTGATCTGCGCGTCGAGCGACCCTGACCCGACCAATTCGTCGTTTTCACGGATGACCAAGCCGAAGCTGTTGACGACCTGAACGAACGGATCCAGATCACCGCTCACGCGCTGCATCCGCACGGTGATGACATCGCCGCGCGCGGCGCGAAAACTGTAGAATACCTGCGGCGTCATGTCGGTGATCTCGTTGTAAACCGAATCACCGTAGCGGAGCGCGCTGCCCGACGCGAACGAGACACCTTCGCGCTGCACGCTGAGTTCAAAGCTTCCGCTCGTCGTGCCGAGCGCATAGCCGAAGCGCCCGACGATCACGCTGTACGCCGCCGAGCGTGGCACGCGCACGAATTCGATGCGCACATCGCGCCCTGCGCTGGTCATGCCGCCGTCGTCGCGGGTGGCGACCAGCGCGCCTTCCTCATCGATGACGGTCAGGATCGGGTCAAGATCACCGTCGGTGACGCGCAGCGTAAACGTGACGACTTCGCCGCGCAGCCCATCAAAGGTGTAAATGGCACGCGGATTTATATCATCGATGATGCCGACGACAGGCGCGGTATAGGTCACGCCGCCGCGCGGCTCATCCTGCGCTTGTAAGGGGATGACGAGTAACAAGGTGAACAACAAAAATAAATGCAGCCCCCACCCCAAACCCCTCGTCGTCAACAGGGAGGGGCTTAAAACAGACGTTCGTGTTATAGGGTGGGGGCTGATCGTCATCAATTTGATTGCAGCATCATTACGTAAACAAAAAGGAGCGCTCGATCTCATCACCGAACGCCCCGATTATACACAGATTGTCACGCGCAGATGCCGCGCTTATTTACCAGTGGTGGCGGCGACTTTCTTCTTACGCGTCTGGCGCGCGATTTTTTCGACTTTTTCGTCGCTCTTGCCGTTGGCGCTCACGCCATTGCCGTTGATGGACGCCGCGCCGCGCATGAGCTGGCTCAAACGGTACGAGTCGGTGCGCGATGTCAAATCGAGGCTGAGCGGTGTCACCGAGACTTTGCCTTCGTGCAGCAGCACGTACACATCGCTGTCCGGTTCGGCTTGCGACGGATCAGCATCATAGTGATAGCCCATGCGCCCGATATCGCCTAGTGCGACACGCTCTGGGCGCGTGGGCCAGTACACACGGCGGCGACTAACGCGCGTGATCGCCCATTCAGTGCTATTGGTCGCGCCAATCGGCACGTCGATTTTCAATACGTCCACATCGTCGGGGCGGCGGTGATAGATCATCCATTCGCCAAACTGACGGGCGAAATAGGCGGCGGCGGCGAAATCGACATCGGTAGAATAGCTTAGGTGCAGGTCTTTTGGCGTTTGTTGGCTCATCGCCAGCGCGGGGACGCCTAAACTCGCCGCTTCTAACGCCGCGCCAACCGTACCGCTGATGGTGACGCCGTTGCCGAGATTATCACCATAATTGATACCGCTCACACATAACGCAGGCTTGCGATCCGCGAGTTCAAAGACGGCGTGCTGCACCGACTGCGCGGGCGTGCCATCGACCGAATACACGGTCGTCAATTTACCCTTAATGATCATCTCGCGCGGGTACAAACGCCCTTCGCTGGTGACAGGCATACTGCGACCGGTGCCACTTTGTTGTTCGCGGGGCGCGACGACAAGAATATCACCGAGATCGGCGAATGCTTCGACCGCTGCCCATAAACCGGGACTGGCGATGCCATCGTCGTTGGTAAAAAGGATAAGCGGGCGTTCGGTCATGATGGGGAACTTTCGTTAGAATTTTCACACATTTAATCATCATAGCATTAAGGAGGATTTCTTCAAGAATTAAGCGTAAAGTTTAACCGAATGATTACGTGGTGTTAATGCCCACGATCATGGCTTTACAATAGATGTGTTAGCACACGAATATCAAGCGAATGTGCAAAGCGAGGAAAAATCCGAGGCGACGCTGACGCAGACACGACAATTTGTCGACTTCATCAACCAGCATATGCTCGCTTGATACCGCTTTAAGCGACAATCAGCACAATCGCCAGCAGCGACGCCCCAACGCCGATCCACTGCGGCAGTTTAAGCCGTTCTTTCAGCACCACCCACGCCAGCAAGACGGTGACGGCGGGATAAAGCGAGCTGATCACCGATGCAATGTCGAGGCGTCCGGCTTGCACGGCGCCGACAAAGAACGCATTTCCCAACGCATCCAGCATACCGCCCAATGCGATCAAGGGGATGATGTGTAGGTTGGTGGGCGTGATACGCCGCCGCCGCAGCAAACTAAACACAAGGATGAAGGAAATCGTGGTCGAGCGTGAGGCGATCAACGGGATAAAAGTCGCGTTTTCGGCGGCGCGGGCGAACAAAACGAAGCCCAAACCGAATGCAGTGCCGCCGAAGACTGCCAGAGTCACTGCACGCCGATCTACCCCCGCACTCACGGCTGACCCGGCGACCAACCACACGGCGAGCAAGCCGACGGCGAAACCGATCAACGTCAATAGTTCGGGCAACCCTTGCGTCGAAATGCCAACGATGACCGGGATTGCTGCCGACAGCACGCCTGCGATTGGCGCGGAAATTCCCATATAGCCGAGCGAAAGCGCAAGATACATCGCACTAATGCCGAACATACCAACAATCCCCGCCGCCGCTGCAAAGATTAAATCTTCATCTGGGGGCATGGCTTCACGCGCGAAAAAAGCGCAAACGACATACAGGATCAACCCCGTGACCTGAGACAAGAAAATGACGGGCAGCACGCCGATGCGCTTGCTGTTCAATCCGCCGATAAAATCGCCGGAACCGTAAGCGAATGCCGAGAGCAAGCCATAAATGGCGGTGGTCAGTTCGGAGGGCATGAACGAAGGCGCATTTTAACGGGTGCGCTGATCGACGCGCGCCGGAACATCCAGCACGCGGGCGATGTGCAGTGCGGCGGCATGAACATAAGTCGGTGCATCGTGAGCGGTCAAATCGTTCACGATGTCGCTGTTATCGCTCAGGTCGGTGACGGCGATTTTGTGATCGAACTGATTGAGTGCGGCGAGAAACTTGAACGCGCCGTCTTTTTTCAGCAGCGATAGTTCACCATAATGCGGCTTGCGATCCGCCGGACGCCGGCCCAGATTGATCGCGCTGACAAGCACAGTGGCGTATGTCGCTTCGATTGCGCTTGCCGGAATGCTCCACGCGGCGCGGCGCGCATTGGTATTACGCAAACCGCGCACTTCACGCAGTTCACCATCGATGACGACGTGCTTGACGGCGCCCAGTGTGCTGAAGAAATTGATCAGCGCCAGCAGCAGCAGCAGCACAGCACACACGATGCCGATGACGACAAGCGTGTTATCGGGCGGCGCGGGAATGGTGAGAATGCTTTGCCCGGTGGCGGTGGTGATGTCGATGCCGCTCACACGCGGCGGCGCGATCCCGCTCGTGATTGAGCGGATGGAGAGCAAGGCGAAAGCGCTGGCTAAAATGACATACCAGAGCGTACGCAACAAACGACGGCGTCCCCATGCGCCTGCCAAACGCAGTTCAAGCTGCGCGGGTGCAATCTGATTCAGAGTCCACTGGTCGAATTTAATCGGCAGCGCGAGCAGCGGCGGCGCGGGCATGTTGAGCGGGGTGGCGCGTAATAGCGACGCGGGTGCGCTGGATATCGCTTTGGGTTCGGCAATACTGAACGGACGCGCGACATTGGCTGCCAGTCGTTCGCCCGCCAAAATAGCGTCGTCGCGGTGCTGTGTCGTCGAAGGATCGGGCCAGTGCGCGAGTTCGACCCAACGGCTGCCGCGTTCTTCGCTCAAGGGTGCGGTGACGACGACACCGAGATGCCAGCTTTCATCGCGCACAGACCAGCCGACGACGATTTGTTCGATCACATCAGACGGGAGCGTATTGGCGGCGGGCAAACGACGCTGCGCGCCGAACGTCGCGGCATAACGAATCGGTTGAAGGGGCTCGGCTTCGACCAAAACCCGTTCGACGCCGCTGCCGTTGACGAGTAAGCGCCAGTGGTCGTCGCTGAGATCGATGGTTAGGTTGCCGCCCGCAGAAATGCGTTGTTGATTCATCTTTATCCACAAGAAAGAAGTTTCTCAAAATCCTTGTGTAGCATACACGCGGATCAGGTGTTTCACCAGTCTGCGGATTGGCGCGTTGACCATGTGGATAGCACCATTAAACGGGTATCGTCGTTGGCGGACAGGGCATTGCCTGTACGCCTACAGCGTCACGTAAGTTACACGACGGGCGCACTCGCAGCGCCCCCGCCTTTAGGCGCTGAGGGGAGTATGTCACCGGTGAGTTTCTGATGGCGCGTTCGTACTGCGAAATAGGTTTGACCGAGCGCGACCACTTCTTTAGCACGGTCGGCATGTTTCACGACGAGATAACGTATCGATCAGCTCATTTTACGCTTGATTAATCAACTTGTGAAACAAGATGGGCAGGTCGCCCGGCTCGAAGGGCTTGACGAGAAACTTGGCAGCGCCCGCCGCGAGCGCTTCTTCTGCGACATCAAGTCCGCTCGCCATGACAACGGGGATCAACTTCAATTCAGGGTTGGCGCGAAGCTGCTTGAGAACTTCAACGCCGTCGATATCCGTCAAATGATAATCCATCAGAATCACATCAGGACGGTTGCGAAGCGCCAAAGGAATCACATCCATGCCGCGCCCTGCGGATGATATTTCAAACCCATCCAATTCGAGCAGGGTTTGAAGCAACTTCACCGTTGTGCGGTCGTCATCGACGATCATCACTTTTGCCATAAATCCCCCGAACCAATAACGAGTAATGAGTGATGGGTAACAAGTACCATTATAGTCATGATCTCGCTTCTCACCACTCATTACTCATCACACAGTACTTTTTAGTGAATTTGCGTACCCAGTTGTAAATCATTGAACGCAGCCGGCGGTGTGATCAAGACCCCATCGACGAGCGCAGCGTTGATGGCGTCGTCGATTTGATCGACCAGCACGAAGTGGAGCGCGCCGCGTACATCGTCGGGCAAATCATCGAGATCGTTCTCATTCTTTCGGGGCAGAATGATCGTATCGACGCCAATACGATGCGCCGCCAACACTTTATCCTTGATGCCACCGACAGGTAAAACCTGTCCGCGCAGCGTGATCTCGCCTGTCATGGCGACATTGCGCCTGACCATTTTGCCAGTGAGCAAACTCATCAGCGCGACCGCCATCGTCACGCCCGCCGACGGACCATCTTTCGGCTGTGCGCCGCCCGGTACGTGCAAATGCAGATCGTGTTTCTCGAAGTAGTCGGGCGCAATCCCGAATTCACGCGCTTTGCTGCGCACATAGCTCAACGCTAAGCGCGCGCTTTCCTGCATGACTTCGCCCAGGCTGCCTGTGTATTGAAAACCTTTGCTGCCCGGCATCTGTGTCGCTTCGATGAACAGTATGTCGCCGCCGAACGGCGTCCATGCCAAGCCTGTCGCCACGCCAGGATGATCGGTGCGTTCTTCCAATTCTTCGCGATAGCCATACTTGGGCTTGCCGAGCAGTTCTTTGAGCATCGGTGTATCGATGACGACTTTATCGGTCTTGCCTTCTGCGATGCGCGTCACGATCTTGCGCATTGAACGCGCGATCTCGCGTTCGAGCGTGCGCACGCCCGCCTCACGGGTGTAATTCTGGATCAACTCGTGCAGCGCCGTCGGCGTGAACTCGATTTCCTCGGTGCGCAGCCCGTTCTCTTTGGTCTGGCGCTTGACGAGATACTGCGTCGCAATCGCAATCTTCTCTTGTTCGGTATAACCACTCAACGGGATGATTTCCATGCGGTCGCGGAGCGGCGCGGGGATCGGGTCAAGTTCGTTGGCGGTGGTGATGAAGATTACTTCGCTCAAATCGAACGCGACATCCAGATAATGGTCACGGAATTCGTTGTTTTGTTCTGGGTCAAGCACTTCTAACAGCGCCGACGCTGGGTCACCGCGAAAATCACGACCGAGCTTGTCGATCTCATCGAGCATGATAATCGGGTTGCGTGTTTCGGCACGGCGGATGGTCTGAATGATGCGACCGGGCATCGCGCCGATATAGGTGCGGCGGAAACCACGCACTTCCGCTTCGTCGCGGACGCCACCCAAGCTCATACGGATGAATTTACGCCCCATCGCGCGCGCAATGCTGGCACCGAGCGATGTTTTGCCGACGCCTGGAGGTCCGACGAAGCACAGAATCGCGCCTTCGCGTTTGCGGCGAATTTGATCGACCGGTTCGGGATCGTTCTCAAGGGTGTCGGCACGTTCGGCACGCAGTTTACGCACCGCCAGATATTCCAGGATGCGTTCTTTGACATCTTTCAGCCCGTAATGGTCTTCATCCAAAATCGCGCGGGCATGGGCGATATCGAGATCGTCGTCGGTGCGCTTGCTCCACGGGACGGCGGTCAGCCAATCGAGATAGGTACGGATGACGCCGTATTCGGCGGCGGCGGTTGGCAGTTTCGCCAAACGGTCAAGTTCGCGCATCGCTTCTTTATGCGCTTCCTCGGTCATGCCGCTTTCTTCGATTTTGCGTCGGAATTCTTCAGTTTCGAGCGTTTGATCTTCGCCTTCGCCAAGTTCGCGCTGAATCGCCTTAAGCTGTTCGCGCAGGAAGAACTCGCGCTGCATTTTTTCCATCTCGCCTTGCGCTTCGGTCTGAATCTTGCGACCGAGTTCCAGCACTTCCAGTTCTTTGCTCAAGAAACTCATCAGGCTGCGCAGCTTGGCATCGACGCCTTGCATTTCCAAAATCGCTTGCGCGTCGGGGATTTCCACGCGGACATAGGTCGCAATCGTATAGACCAAGCCGAGCGGTTCATCGACATTGAGCATCGACTGAATCAGATCACCAGGAATGCTCGGCACAAGTTCTGCCAGGCGGGTAAACTGCTGGGTGACATTGCGCGTGAGCGCTTCGATATCGAGCGTACGTTCTTCTTCTTCATCAACGACGGTAACGCGCGCCTTGAGGTACGGGTCGGTCGTGGTGAATGAATCGATCTTGATGCGTTCAATGCCCTGCACCAACATACGAATGGTGCCATCGGGCGCGCGGAACAAGCGTTGAATGCTCACCAGTGTGCCAGTATGGTAAATCTGGTCGGGGTTTGGCATTTCGAGTTCGGCGTCTTTGCTGGTCATCAAGCCGATCAAGCGGTCGCCATTCATGGCTTCATCGACCAGCTTGATGCTGCGCGCTTGCCCGACCGTCAACGGAATCACCGTGTGCGGGAAAACGACGACGCCGCGCAGCGGCAAAATTGGCAGTTCGTCCGGAATTTCGTAATCGTCTTCACGGTCGCCGTCATCGGTTTCATCGATGTCGGGCACGTCGTCAAGATCGCGGTCGAAAGTCGCCATTTCCACGTCGTCCCACCCACGCTGTTTATCAAAAGGGTTGTACATGGTTCACTCCACTCTGTCGCTGTCGTTTCGGACGCGAGAAACGTTTTATCACTATACGGATGCCGCGTAAGCGCTGCATTAGATCGGGTTGAAAATATGGTCTGTCGATCTATGTAAGCATAGACGCAATTCATACCAAAACGTGAGTTACGTAAGTGTTAGAAGGTTGATAGAAATATTGAGCAGGATGAGCAGTAAGGGCAGCGCTTAGCCCATCTATCCCTTGAACAACATGTGATACAACATCGTAGTCAGCGCGTTGACCGTTGCCTCGAAGGTCACATCGATAAAATGGCATTAGCGCCTAAGAAAAATTGTTTTTGACTATTCAATCAAAGACGCACACAAAATTTTTACATGAGCGTTGATAAGGTGATATGCACAATGCCTTCGAGAATCGCGCGGTTCGGGTTGACCTTCCACATAAGCCGTAAGCCTTGAAATGCGCTCATAAAATACGCCGCCAGCGCCGATAGATCGTGGTGAGGCGCGATTTCGCCTTGCGCGTGGGCGCGTTCAAGCGCGCGCTGAAACGCGGCTTGTCCGATTTCGAACGCCGATGCAGCACGCGCCGCGACTTCGGGGTCGTGCGCCGATAGTTCGAGAATGGCGTTGAGGATATAACAGCCGCGCTGCTGCATATCGCCGCAAATTTCGTCGATCAGGTTAGCGAAAGTGGCGCGTACTGCGCCCGTCCCCGACTCGATCTCATCGATAGGTGCGAATACACACGGTGAGACGTGCTGACGATAATGATCGAGCGCTTCGAGGTAGAGCGTATGTTTATTGCCAAAGGCGTTGTACAGGCTGCCCGGCTTCAGTCCCATCACGCGCGCGAGTTCCTGCGTGCTGGTCGCCTCATACCCACACCCCCAAAATAAATTCATTGCTTGCTCGACCACGTGTGAGCGGTCAATTTCTATCTGCTCATTTTATGCTTATCCTGCGTTGATTGAGACATCAGGTTTGGCACGTAAGTTTAAATGAGTGTAAGAGGAATAAATGATTATGGCGATTGAGCTGTATTGGGATAACGACGAGCGCACGGTGATGCTGTGCGAAGTCCGCGACCCATGGACATGGGATGATTTATTTGACATGCTCAACAAAATTAAAAAAGTGACCGAGCGCTCGACCGTGACGGTGGGCGCGATTTTGGATGTCGCGGACGGGTTTAAGATTCCTGGTGGGTCGCTGTTCAGCCCGACAGCCTTTGAAAATGCCAAAAAGATGTTCAAGCTGGGCGAAGGCGGCACGGGACCCGTCGTTGTGGTTGGGGCGAGCGCGTTCATCAAGACGGTTTATAACGCGGCGCTGACCATCGACCGCAAAGCGCTCAGTCATTTTGCGTTTGCGGTGACGGTCGATGAGGCGCGCGCGCATTTATCGCGTGTCATGCAGCAGCCTACGTTGTAATAGAGTCCACGCAAAGGCGCAACGAGAAATTTTAATTCATTGCGTCTTTGCGTTAACGTTTTTCTCTTCTTTCCTCTACCGCGCCATACTGTTTGATCACGCTGCGCGCGATGACCATCCGGTGTACTTCGCTCGCACCGTCGTAGATGCGAAAGGCGCGCGCCGCTTCGTACCACCCGCTCAAGGGCAGATCACGGCTGATGCCCGACCCGCCGCAAATTTGAATCGCGCGGTCGATAACGCGGTTGATCGCCTCTGCGACAAACACCTTGCACATGCTGGTTTCGGTGCGCGCTTGTTCGCCCTGCTCCAATAGCCACGCCGCCTGATGAATGAGTAACCGCCCCGTATGTAAATCAATCGCGCTGTCCGCCAGCATCCACTGGATCGCCTGCTGTTCGTCAAGATGTTTACCGAAGGCTTCGCGCTGCGAGGCATAATCGGTAGCGATTTCCAGCGCGCGTTGGGCGATGCCCGTCCAGCGCATACAGTGGGTGAGCCGTGCGGGACCCAAGCGCGCCTGCGTAATGGCGAAGCCATGTCCTTCTTCGCCCAAAATCGCACTGTTCGGCACGCGCACATCGTGGAACTTGATCTCGCAGTGTCCGCCGGGACCTTCGTCGCCCATGACCGGCACACGGCGCACGATTTCGATGCCGGGGGTGTTGATCGGCGCGAGAAAAATCGTCGCGCCCTTGTGCGTCGCCACATCGGGGTTGGTGCGCGTCATGATCAGCAAAAACGAGGCGATGCCGCCCTGCGTGGTATACCATTTATGCCCGTTGATCACCCAGTCGTCGCCGTCGCGGTCGGCGCGAGTTTGCAGCATGTTCGGGTCGCTGCCCGCGCCGGGTGCGGGTTCGGTCATAGCGAACGCCGAGTGAACAGCACCCGACGCCAGCGGCTTGAGATACTGCTCGCGCTGTTCATCGTTGGCGAACAAATCGAGCGTGTGCATATTGCCTTCGTCGGGCGCGGCACAACCGAGTGCGAGCGCACCGAGCAAACTCCGTCCAGCTTGTTCGAACACCGGGACGATCTCGGTCAGCGTCAAGCCCATACCGCCCAGATCAGGCGAGAGCTGCGGCGCCCATAAGCCGGCGGCTTTTGCCTTCGCGCGCACGTCGCGCAGCATATCGGCGGGCAAGCCGTCGTGTGTATCACGTGCGTGTGCTTCGAGCGGGATGACTTCGGTATCGATAAAGTGGCGGACGCGCCGCGCGATTTCCTGGACATGGGCGGGGATGGCAAAGTTCATGTAAAATTTATCCTAATCAGTGTCTATTTGAGGATGAACCATTTCAATTTATACTGATGACAACGAACAAATGGATGATCAAATGTCGAACTTGCCCTTATTTGCACAACCACCCATTGAGAACAATTTTAACCCGGACGCCGATGTTGTGCTGTTCAATGGTGACGCCAATATTTTCACACGTATGATACCCGACCGAGCTGTTCAATTGGTTGTGACCCCGCCGCCCTACAATCTTGGCAAGGCATATGAAAATCGAACGGGCATAGAATCCTATCTTGAACAGCAAACAGCATTGATTGCGGATATATACCGCATTTTGAGCGACAACGGCAGTGTGTGCTGGCAAGTGGGTAACTATGTAGAAGATGGCGAAGTTTTTCCGCTCGACATGTATTATTATCCAATTTTTAAGCGTTTGGGATTTCAACTTCGTAATCGAATCATTTGGCACTTCGGACATGGTTTGCACGCCAGCAAGCGATTTTCTGGACGTTATGAAACGATGCTTTGGTTCACCAAAACAGATAATTATGTGTTCAATCTTGATCCGGTGCGCGTCCCGTCCAAATATCCTGGTAAGCGGCATTATAAAGGCGACCACAAAGGCGAACCGTCTGGTAATCCGCTTGGCAAAAATCCGTCGGACATCTGGCAAATCATGTGCGACGAATGGGAAACGGGCTTATGGGATATTCCCAATGTCAAATCTAATCATCCTGAGAAAACTATTCATCCGTGCCAGTTTCCAGTCGAATTGGTCGAGCGCTGTGTATTGGCATTCTCCAATGAAGGCGACATAGTTTTTGACCCGTATGCGGGTGTCGGTTCATCATTGATTGCAGCCCTCAAGCGTGACCGAAAAGCGATTGGCTGCGAAAAAGAAGCGGATTATGTGGCGCTGACGAGTCAGCGCATCAGCGATTATTATGCGGGTGTCCTTAAAACCCGTCCGATCGGAAAACCTATTCATGTGCCAACAGGACGCGAAAAAGTCGCACAAATGCCGCAAGAATGGCAGGAAAAATGTTCTCACTGAAAAAATCTAAAAATCGTCCGACGACAAAAAAATATTACTTTTATGGGTTTTTAACTTGTGTATTGGTTTAGGTATATTTATTTTTATTTTTACTCGTGATCAGTCTACTCTATTTTGGCGCGACGGTCAGGAGATTTATGTCTCTGTTCATTATGCGCTCTTGCTATGGGTAATCATGCTAAGCGTTCATGCCTTGTGGGCTATTCTATTGATAGTACATAGTCGTGTATTGTACGGCGCTAAAAGGAAAAACCGTGAGGTTTCTTTCTCACAAGCTACAGTGCATTTAACCGAAGATGGTGAATTCGCATATTACGATGAATCGAAACAAAATCTAAACAATAGCATCGTTCAAAAGAAACCTCTCTGACCTAAATTTCGAATTGTTTCACCCTAGACTATCGCAATGAGTTAAAACCCGTCGATACCAAGGACAAATCAGCTTCAGCCGACTCGATGATCCATTTCAACGGGTTTGTTTTTTGGCTAACCATCGCTTTTAACCGATGGCGACGTTAGCAATCCTCCCTATCTTCCACCCCATTATACGAGCCTAACACATCAAACGAACATTTTGCGCTTCCCCGCCCAATCCTGTAATCTCTACGCAAACAAAAATCCTTTTTAGAAAAGTCCTTTATGACCGCCGCGCAAATCTTCATTCAAAACCTTACCGATTTTCTCGCCGCCGAATCGGCGCAAACCGTCGTCATCACCGATGCTGCGCCTCTGGCGGGCGGCGCGTCGCGCGATATGTGGCGTATCGATGCCACCTTTGATGGTACGCTCAATAAGCTGGTCGTGCGCCGTGATTTACCCACGGTGATGGTCGAAAGCGCGCTCACCCGCGCCGACGAATTCGCGCTGATGTCGGCGGCGGACGGCGCAGGCGTCAACGTCGCGCGTCCGCGTTATCTGTGCGCGGATCCGTCGGTGTTGGGCGGCGCATTTTTTGTCATGGACCATGTGGATGGCGTCGCTATCGGGCGTAAAGTCGTCCAGATGCCCGAACTCGCGGATGCACGCGCCGCGCTGCCCGCGCATATGGCGCTTCAACTGGCGCGGATTCACGCGATTGACCCGACACCATTTGCGTTTTTGCCACGCCCATCTATCGGATCGACGCCCGCCTATGATGCGATTCAACAAACACGCGCGACGCTCGACGCGCTCGCTGTGCAGAACCCGATCTTTGAATTTTGTCTGCGCTGGGCGGAACAGCACGCGCCGCTGCCGAATGCGCTTACGTTTTGTCATGGTGATTTTCGCATCGGCAATTTGATCATCGATGCGCGCGGACTCGCCGCCGTCGCCGATTGGGAATTCGCGCATGTTGGTGACCCCGATGAAGAATTGGGCTATCTGTGTATGCGCGATTGGCGTTTTGGGGTTGGGCGCCTGCGACTCGGCGGCATTGCGCATCGGGAGCCGTTTTTACAGGCGTATGAAAGCACAAGCGGGCGGGTGGTCAGCCGCGCGTCGGTCGATTTCTGGGAATTTCTCGGTAACGTGCGCTGGGGCGTGGTCTGTTTATCACAGGCAGATCGTCATCTAAGCGGACGTGATCCAAGCGTCGAGCTTGCCAGTCTGGGACGGCGGTCGGTGGAAATGGGTTACGAAGCGCTGCGCATGATCGAAGCGATGGGAGTATGATATGAACGACCGACCAAACCTGAGCGACCTGATCGACGCGGCGCGCGGACACTTAGAAAGTCAGGTGATCCCGGCGATCAAGGGCGATGCCAAGCTGTATTTCCAAACGCTGGTGGCGATCAATGTCTTGAAAATCGCGGAACGCGAGATCGCGCTGCGCCCGACTCATGTGCGTACAGAATGGGCGCGGATCAATGCGCTGGACGCGACTGAAGATGCGCTGCCGTTCGCGTTCAACGACGCCGAACACGCGCTGGCGGCAAAAATTACGGCGATGTGCAGCAAAATTCGTGCGGGTGCGTACGACGACGAAAGCCGACGCCGCGCATTGTTCGGTCATCTGACACAGACGGCGCGCGAATCGTTGGAAATATCCAATCCTAAACTGCTGCAAACACTAGACGAAGAAAACGGTTGAACGTACAAGCGATTTTCCGGCGGCGTTAGCGTGCTTATTTGAGCCGTTCGGTTGCATCCAGTACGGCTTCGGCTTCAATCGTGATGCGCTGCGCGATAGGGTCGCCCGTCCATGCGGTGCGCCGCGCATACAGCGTTGTCAACATCAGCGTACGGCGCAAACGACGAGCATCCGCGCAATCGTCATCTGGGCGCGGCTGGTGCTCGTCGTCGCGGTCGCCAATTTCAGCGTGAAACGCATATGCGAGCGTGATCGAGAGGCGAATCAACCAGGTCAGGGCTTGCGGATCGACAGCACTCAGAGACGACTGACGGATCAGCGGCGACTCGATTATTTCGCGGGTCAAAGCGGTACGGATGTCGGTTTGTAAATCGTCGAGATAGTCGTTCGGCGTCAGCCCACCATTTTCTGAAAGCCACACATCGAACAGCTCGTGCAGTTCGTGGCTGACTTGATCCGTATTTGAACCGATGATTCCATGAAGATCGAGCACGTGATCGATATAATCCTGAAAGGGGTTGTGCAAGGGATTATGGTGTTCAACCACAATAACACCGCCTTTTAATAATTGTACTGTGCCATATGATAGAATTTAACATACGTGATTTTGCGATTGATGTGCGTATGCAATCATGAAATTCGCGTAAATTCGGAGCACGACCACGATGACTCTAACGACCACAGAAATAATTTTAATCGGCATTGTCACGACTGCAATACTGCTCATTTTAAGCAACCGTATCCGGTCGGATGTCGTGGCGATTATGGTGCTGCTGGCGCTGCCGTTAAGCGGTGTACTGACTGTCGAACAGGCATTTTCTGGTTTTAGTCGCGGCGTAATTTTCACGCTGATCGGCTTGTTCATCATCTCGCACGCGCTGGAAGAAACGGGCGTGATCGCCTGGTTGGCGGAACGCCTGACACGGCTCGGCGGCGGACGTGAAACGCGCCTGCTGCTGATCATCATGGGCGCGGGGGCGGTGCTGGCGCTGTTCATGAATATTATCGCGGCGGGCGCGGTTTTGCTGCCTGTCGCGGTCACGGTCGCGCGCGATAGCAACGTGCGGGCGTCGAAACTGTTGATCCCGCTTTCGTATGGCACGCTGGTCGGCGGCACAGCCACGATTTTCGCGACCGCCAATATCGTCATCAGTGGGATTTTGGTCGATCAGGAACTGCGTGCGCTCACGTTCAGCGATTTCTTGCCGACAGGCATCATGATCATCATCGCGGGTGTGGTTTATATGCTGTTGATCGGGCGCAAGCTGCTCCCCGACCGCGAAGGCATGGGCGGATCCCCAAGTTCACGCAATCTGGCGCGCACGCTGTACGATGCGTATCAACTCCAGGAACGCCTGTGGGAGATGCGCGTGCTGCCCGGTTCCAGGCTGGCAGGCGTGACGCTGGCAGATAGCGACATTGGTGAGAAACTCGGTCTATCGGTGCTGGCAATCTGGCGCGGCGGGAGCGCAATGCTGACGTTGTCGCCAGACGACGACATCGAAGTTGGCGATTATTTGCTGGTGCTGGGGCGCGAGGAGCGGGTGCGCGAGCTGCTGATGTGGGGGCTGACGCTCGGACGCGACGACGGCGATTTGCACACGCCAAGCCACGATTATTCGGTCGATCTTACCGAGGTCATTATCCCGCCGCGCTCAACGATTGTCGGCAAGACGCTCAAGGAGATCGGCTTTCGCGGCAAATTCGGCTTGACCGCCGTCGCGCTGTGGCGCGAAGGGCGCAGCTACCGCACTGATGTCGGTACATTTCCGCTCGAAGTCGGCGACGCGGTCTTGATGGTGGGCAGTGCCAAACATATCCGCACGCTGCAACGTGAACGCGATTTTATTGTGCTGACCAGCAGTCATACCGCCCAACCGCCCGCGCCGCAAAAAGGCGGTTGGGCAGCAGCGATCATGGCGGCGGTGATCGGCTTATCGGTTTTCAACATTTTGCCGACCGCCGAAGCCATGTTGATGGGTGCGGTGGCGATGGTGCTGACCGGTTGTTTGAACATGGACGAGGCGTATCGCGGCATCAACTGGCGCGTGATCTTTCTGATCGCAGGGATGACGCCCATCAGTATCGCGTTGATCGATACGGGGCTGGCGGATCGTCTCGGTCAGATTGTGGTCGATATCGCATCGCCCTTTGGCGGCTTGGCGCTGATCGCCGGGTTGTTCTTGCTCACGATGTCGATCACACAGGTATTGAGCGGGCAAGTCACGGCGATCATCGTCGGACCAATCGCTGTCGCCGCCGCGTTGAGCATGGGCGTCGATCCGCACGCGGTCGCGGTCGCGACCGCGACCGCGTGTTCGAGTGGCTTCTTGATCCCGACGGCGCACCCAGTCAATGCACTGATGATGGGACCCGGCGGCTATGTCCCGGCGGATTTTCTCAAGGTCGGCGCGGGTATGACGCTGGTCACGTTTGCGGCGTTGATGCTGGGCATGATCGTCGTGTGGGGGGTGCGGTAATGGCGTCGCGCTGCCAATTGAACCAGAAAACGCTGTTTCTCATCAAATCGGCGCAAGATACCCCTGCCTTTAGGCATGGGGAGGCATAGCGCCTGTTTCCTTTCCCTGTGTTGAAAAAAACGACCAAGTTGTGATACACTTGTGCTATGAAACTGACTGCGATTGTGAAACTGCTGCCGACCAACGACCAACGGCAAATCCTGCTCGAAACGCTTGAACACGCTAATTGCCCTCATCCTAAATCCTTCTCCCTGAGGGAGAAGGGGTCGGGAGATGAGGGCTGGTGAACATTCGTGGTTCACTGAAATTGCCGAAAGCGCTCCAACCACCCAAAAAGGATAAACCATGATGCCGATCAAAACCGATACGCTCACAACGCTGTTCGATCATCACCGTTGGGCAAACCTGCTGCTGCTGGAACAGTGCCAAGCGTTGACGCCCGACCAATGGAACGCCAGCATTCCCGGTTCGTATGGATCGATCCGCGAGACATGGCAGCACATCGGCATAGCAGAACAATCGTATTTCTCGCGTATCGGCACTGGGCAGCGGCTCATGCGCCCAGATAATGCGCCGCCGTTGACGATGGAAGAACTGGCGGAGTCGCTGCGAAACACCGGCGCGGGCTTAATCGAATGGGCATCAAACGTGCAACCAGAGGACACGGTGACGATCGACTGGGACGGTACACCGCGTGAAATGCCGAAAACAATTTTGCTCACACAGGTGATCAACCACGCGACCGAGCACCGCGAACAAATCAAGGCGATTATGACGGGCTTGGGTATCGAACCGCCGGATTTGCAGGGCTGGGCATACTTCGAGCAACAGGATACGTGACGCTCCCATGCCGAAAGGCAGGGGCTTCTGAACGACGCTTGCGCTTACCGTCGCCTTACGGCGTTGGCAGAGGCGCTACGTTATCGTTCACGGATGCGTCCCATCCGTTTTGCATTAAAGCACGATTATGATCGAGGTC
>Ga0209490_10000408_pt1 | contig 43319 bp, 36 predicted proteins | sample MAT06_FD_187209 | JGI IMG/M metagenome (GOLD analysis project Ga0209490, IMG submission 187209) | Freshwater microbial communities from Lake Fryxell liftoff mats and glacier meltwater in Antarctica - MAT-06 (SPAdes) (version 2) | ecosystem: Environmental > Aquatic > Freshwater > Ice > Liftoff...
AAAGGTGACAAAAGTCCGTAGGGTGGTTTTTTGAAACACAAAAGTAATAAAAGTCCGTAGGGTGGTTTTTTGAAACACAAAAGTAATAAAAGTCCGTAGGGTGGTTTTTTGAAACACAAAAGGGACAAAAGGTGACAAAAGTCCGTAGGGTGGTTTTTTGAAACACAAAAGGTGACAAAAGTCCGTAAGGTGGTTTTTTGAAACACAAAAGGGACAAAAGGTGACAAAAGTCCGTAGAGTGGTTTTTTGAAACACAAAAGTCACAAAAAAATTTCGATATTTCACAGCCAAACACTTTTTTTCGTTTTTCAATTATATTTAGACTTGTTGCGACGGGAGGCTGCTTGGACCAAAAATGGTCTTTTGCCCGTGTTTTTCGTTTATTTTGGAACACATAACACCCGCTATGCGCTCCAAAACCTTCACGTGCATTAAAATAAAGGTATTAAAATTCTTTCCTGTCTAAAAGTACACCGGTTTTCAAATTCTATAATACCTTTGGCGCGCATTTATTTGAAACACAAACGGCGTAAAACCTACTGGTGTTTTTTGTGTTTCCAAAAAATACGCCACTGATTTTGGTGATTTTGGCATTAACTATTGCTCCCGTAATGTGTTCTGCGAAATCGTCGGGTGAGAACGACCCAACGTACAGTAATTTTGTATTTCAAAACAATCATAAATTTTTGCTTGCGCTATGACTGATCGTCGAAGTTTTATTCGAAAAAGCGCTGCTCTTCTGGGCGGCCTTGCCCTGCACCACCACGCTGCTGCGGCTTTTCCTCAACTACCTTCCGCCGCTTTGGATTTGCCACTCCAAAATGATGATGATTTTTGGCGACAGGTACGCATGGCTTATGCCGCCAGTCCCAATATAGTTAACCTGAACAACGGCGGTGTTTGCCCCGCCCCCAGGGCAACCATGGATGCGCTCGATTATTACAATCGGATGTGCAATGAAGCGCCCTCTTACTATATGTGGCGCACCTTGGATGAAGACCGGGAGCCTTTGCGCGAAAATTTGGCACGATTGGCCGGTTGTGCTACCGACGAAATTGCCATCAACAGAAATGCAACGGAAGCCTTAAATACGGTCATTTTTGGGTTGCCGCTGAAAGCAGGCGATGAAGTGGTCGTGTGCAAATACGACTATCCCAATATGATCAATGCCTGGAAGCAGCGCGAACAACGCGATGGTATCAAATTGGTGTGGGTAGACCTGCAATTGCCTTCCGAAAATGCAGCGTACATAACAGAAGCCTATTCGTCAAAATTTACAGACAAGACGCGCTTAGTGCATATCACGCATATCATCAACTGGAGTGGCCAAATTTTACCAGCGCGCCAAATTGCTGATCGCGCTCATGCAAGGGGCATCGAAGTACTGATTGACGGCGCACACTCTTTTGCGCTGCTCGACTACAAAATCCCGGATTTGGGTGGTGATTATTTTGGCACCAGCTTGCACAAATGGCTTTGCGCGCCCTTTGGAAGCGGTATGCTTTGGGTGAAAAAAGAAAAAATTGGCAAAATTTGGCCTTTACTTTCCAATACGGAGCCGGTAAGTGATAATATACGGAAGTTTGAATCCCTGGGAACGCGCAGTTTCCCCATTGAAATGGCGATTGGTTATTCGCTTGATCTGCACAATATGATCGGGACTGCCCGCAAACAACAACGGCTCCATTTTTTAAAAAATTACTGGATGGAACAGGTACGCGATGTACCGGACATCCAATTCTATACGTCCATAAAACCCGAATGGAGTTGTGCTATCGGGGTATTCGGGTTTACGGGCAAAAAAGCCGTAGATATATCCTACAACCTGTATAAAGACTATAAAATTCATTCGGTTGGCATTGAATGGGAAAAAATCAACGGGGTGCGGATCACGCCTAATGTCTATACCATGCCGGAAGATTTGGATAAATTGGTGAGAGCGATAAAAATGATGGGGGGAGAGAAGAGATAAGTACACAGTCAGTCCAAAGTCGGACAGTCCAAAGTCGGACAGTTCACAGTCGGACAGTTCACAGTAGTACAGTCCACAGTCATATAGTTCACAGTCAGCAGTCAAACAAACAAATAAACCATTCAATGCAATCCATTGCAGTATTTTGCGGAGCCAATAAGGGCAGCGAAACATATTTTGCTGACGCAGCCACTTTATTGGGAAAAACATTAGCAGCACGCCAGATCAGGGTGGTATTCGGCGGCGGAAGCGTAGGTCTGATGGGGGTTTTAGCCGATGCGGTATTGGCCCACGGAGGTACTATCACCGGCATTATTACGGATCAACTCCATAATCTGGAATTGGGGCATCCGGGTATAAAGGATATGGTCGTTGTGGAAAATATGTCCGAACGACGGAGGCGGTTATTGGAAGGCACTGATGGCGTTATTACGCTTCCGGGCGGTTATGGTTCTATGGATGAGCATTTTGAAGCGTTGACCCTGGCGCAATTGCGCCAATACCAAAAACCTATCGGGTTGCTCAACCTGCGGGGGTATTACAATCCATTGATAGCGATGATGGATCAAATGGTAGACCACGGTTTTCTGCGCGCCCAAAACCGGGATTTATGCGTGGAAGCACCCAATGTTGCGGAGTTATTAGAAGTGATGGAGCGATATGAGTACAAGGCATTGGATAAATGGCATTGAACTATTGATGGGTTTTAAATGAAAGCAAATTGACTTACGCGACCTGAAAATAAAATAAAGGAAAGTGTCAAAAAGAATATTCGTTTTATGCAGCTTTATCCTTGTGAAATTTTTGCTGCAATATCATTTAATCAGTCCCGAGTATGACTTACAACGGGACGAATACCTGCATTTAGACCAGGCAAATCATTTAGCCTGGGGTTATTCATCTTTACCACCGGTTACTTCCTGGATTTCTGTAATCATACAATTGCTTGGAAACACGGTATTTTGGGTTAAATTTTTCCCTGCTTTATTTGGCGCATTGACCATTTTGGTCGTTTGGAAAACCATCGAAGCATTAAAAGGAAATTTATTTGCCTTAATATTGGGATCAACCTGTCTATTGTTTTCGTCACTATTAAGGTTAAATATACTTTATCAACCCAATTCCTTAGATGTTTTAAGCTGGACAACTTTTTATTTTATACTGGTCAAATACTTCGACACCGGAAAGACTAAATGGCTGTTTGTTGCGGCTGTTGTGTTTGCTGTCGGCTTCCTCAATAAATATAATATTGCCTTTCTATTAATTGGGCTTTTTCCGGCCATTGTAATCACTGAACAACGCAGCATTTTTGCAAAAAAAGAATTTTATGGGGCACTGATGATAGGGTTGTTGCTCATTTCACCCAACCTTTTATGGCAATTCAATCATGATTTTCCAGTTTTTCACCACCTGAAAGAATTAGCAGATACGCACTTAATGCATGTAAACAGGTTTAATTTCTTAAAAGAGCAACTACTTTTTTTTACGGGTTCCATTTTTGTTATACTTGCAGCTGTTTTTGCGCTTTTGTTTTATGCGCCATTTAGAAAATACCGGGTTTTCTTTTGGTCAATCATCATTACCCTGGCGGTTTTTCTTTTTTTTAAAGCAAAATCCTATTATGCTATGGGAATCTATCCTATTTATATTGCCTTTGGCTCCGTTTTTCTGGCTGATCTTTTAAATGATGGATGGAAAAAGCGTTTACAGCCTGTTGCCATTGCCATTCCAATCATCATTTTTATTCCTCTTTCAAAAATTGCGTTTCCAAACAAAAGCCCCCAATATATTGTTGAACATTCAAAAGTCTACCAAAAATTAGGACTACTTCGTTGGGAAGATGGCAAAGACCATCCTTTGCCACAAGATTTTGCGGATATGCTTGGTTGGAAAGAATTAGCGGAAAAAATAGATAAAATTTATGACAAGTTGCCGGATAATGAACATACATTTATTCTTTGCGACAACTACGGACAAGCAGGTGCCATAAATTACTATTCAAAAGATAAGAAAATAAAAGCAGTGTCGTTCAATTCCGACTATATCAATTGGTTTGATCTCGACACCAAAATTGATAATTTTATAAGAGTTAAATCGTTTGAAGACGAATTGGACGAATTGGAAAAAACGAGTGCCTTTTTTGAGACTGCTTATGCCGCCGATACTGTTGCCAACGTCTTTGCAAGAGAATTTGGAACCACCATTTTTGTTTTTAGAAAACCAAAAATTGATGTTAACCAAAGGCTTAAAACGGAATTGGAGCGGGAGAAAAACGACCGTTAATCAATAAAATTTATTAATTATTAATATATGTTTAAATCTGTCTTCTCCCTATTTTTTTGCCTTTTTTTATTCCAAAACAGCGGTTTTACCCAAAATTTTAGCGGCGGTTTCAACTTTGCCTTACCTGCATTTGATTCTTCTGCTCAAAAATTTCTGCCGAGTTTTCCGGCTTATCGAATTACAGAAGCACACCGCGTACACGCCGGGTCAAAGGGTCAGTTTCAATTGCCCGATAGCCGCCCCATCCGTTTTTGGGGGGTTAATATTACAGCAGCAGGTGCATTTCCGGCAAAAAATAAGGCCGCAGGTATTGCCGCCCGTCTGCGAAAAATGGGGGTAAACCTCGTTCGTTTTCACCACTTGGAGAACAACTGGACAGGCGACGACGGCTGCATTTTTATTTACACACAAGGAACCCGAAAATTAAATCCCGCCACCTTAGACCGCTTAGAATATTTCATTGCCCAATTGCGCCGCAATGGTATTTACGTGAATATGAACCTCAATGTCAGCCGACTTTTCAAAGAAAGCGACGGGGTGAGAGGGGCCGATTCTATGCCGGAATTTGCCAAAGCAGTGACGCTTTTTGATCCGCAATTGCAAATGCTGCAACGCGAATATGCACAACAATTGATGCAGCACATCAACCCCTACACCGGCAGCTCACTCGCTGCTGACCCGGTATTGGCCATGATGGAAATGAACAATGAAAACACGGTGTACGGTGCGTGGAAAGACGACGCTTTGCGCCCTATTGGTCAGGGTGGCTGGCTGATACAGCGCCACAACCGGATGTTGGACAGCCTCTGGAACGTGTGGCTGACCAATAAATATGGCACTCAGGCAGCGCTGACCGCCGCTTGGAACACAGGGATAACAACGCAGACACCGCCAGAAATTTTACAGCAGGGTGGCTTTGAAAACAGCAGTCTGGCGGCGCCATGGTCATTAGAGTTACACAGCACCGCGCAAGCCGTTGCCGGCGTTACCAATCAGGGCGTATTTTCAGGAAATTATGCCGGTCAATTGCAGGTCAACACCGTAACCGGCACCGATTGGCATATACAGTTAAAAAATACGGGGTTTAGTTTAAAAAAAGACTCCTCCTACGTGCTGAAATTTGCCGCAAAAGCCACCGCTAACCGCACCTTTAACGTGAGTGCCATGCGCGACAATGCCCCCTACACCTGGTTTGGCGGCGCCACTTTTGCGGCCACTACCCAATGGCAAATTTTTACTTTTACCTTTAAAGCAACCGAGGAAGTGCTCAATGCCGGGCGCATCAGCATCAGCCCGGGCAATAGCACCGGCACCTTTTTCTTCGATGCTTTTTCGCTGGGGCCGCCCGTTATTGCCGGTATTTTACCGGGTGAAGCGCTGACCAGCCAAACGGCAAAGCGCATCCTGTATGCTGACAGGTTGACCTATTCAGATCGGCGAACGGCGGATATGGCAGCGTTTTATACGGCCTTAGAGCGGCAACATTTTAATGCTCTGCGCGCTTATTTGAAGAATAACCTGTCCATTGCGGCTCCGATAACGGGCACCAACGCGCTGACCGGACCGGCTGGAGCCTCGGCCAATGCCGATATGGATTACATAGATGACCACAGCTATTGGGCGCATCCGAGTTTTCCGCAGGGTGCATGGGACGGCTACTGGTGGAATATAGACAATTCGCCAATGATAAAATCCACTGAATTGTGGGCGATTACAAATATCTTTTCGGGATTGGCCATGCAAAACAAACCCTACACGGTCAGCGAATACAACCATGCCGCCCCTAACCGTTTTAGAACGGAAATGGTGGCGGCACTGTTGGCATACAGCGCTTTTCACGGGGCGGACGGCCTGATGTGGTTTGACTATAACGGCGGCACCGATTGGGAGAGTGATTTTGTGGATGGCTTTTTTAGTATTCATCGCGATCATAGTATCATGGGGCTTTTCCCCGCCTGTGCTTATGCCTACCGTGAGGGCATGATCGCCGAAGCATCCAACCCAACCCTGCTGCAATATTCGCAGGAATGGATCAATAACACGCCCAAACGCGATAATGAAGGGCGCTGGGGCAAATTCTCCCCCTTCGACAAAAGACTCTCTCTAACCCATTCGCTACGGGTAACCTCTTACGACGCTGCACAACCGACCAATTTTGATGCCCTCCCGCAACCGGGCAACGGGCCTTTTGTGACGCAAAACGGTGAAACCACCCTTGATGTAAGCAAAGGACTCCTGACCACGGGAACACCGCGTTTTTGTGCCATCACCGGTTTTCTGGCAGATGCAACCAATCTCCGCGCCGGAAACCTGCAAATCCGACAGGCCAATGACTTTGGATCACTCACCTGGGTATCGCTCGGTGCCGCGCCGCTGCAACAAGCCGCCCGCTCGCTGTTGACACTCAGCACAAAAATACAAAATACGGGGATGTTGTGGGATGGACTGCAAACAGTACACGACAACTGGGGTACCGCGCCAACCAAAATAGCCGCCGCTACGGTAGCCTTGCGGCTCTATATCAACGCCGATTCCATTCGTCTTTTTATCTTAGATGCAACCGGGAAAGAAGGCGCTCAAAAGACTTTTTTACCCGCTGGAAATGGCTTTTTCGATGTCGTACTGGATCAAAATCAGCAAAAAACAATGTGGTGGGGCCTCGAAGCATTGGGTGGAACCGTTACTGGCGCAGTAACCCCCGAAGCAAAAAGTCTGAATGCGCGGGTATATCCCAATCCGGTTAGCAACGGCGAACTACAGATAGCATTGGAATTGCCACAATCGGCAGCAATCCAATTGACCATTTTCAATGAATTGGGTCAAACAGTCGCCACACAAATCCTGCAAGGGCAAGCGGGGCCACAAAATTTTACTGTATCACTGCCCGATTTGCCCGCCGGCACCTACCAATATTCGTTGCAAACGGCGGACCATACGAGGGTTGGCAATGGAACCCTTGTTGTGATAGAGCGATAGAAATTCTTCTTTATGCGCGTTGCCGGTTTTACTTTTGTCAGAAATGCTATCCTCTACGATTACCCAATAGTAGAGGCGATTACGTCCGTATTGCCTTTGTGCGATTACTTTGTAGTAGCCGTAGGACAATCGGATGATGACACCTTGTTGCTGGTGCGCAGCATTGGTGATCCACGCATTCACATCGTGGAAACAGTTTGGGACGACGCTTTGCGGGCGGGCGGAAAAGTATTGGCGGAGGAAACCAATAAGGCTTTTGATGCCATTCCCTCCGATTGTGACTGGTGTATTTATGTTCAGGGCGATGAGTGTCTGCACGAACAGGATCATCCAGCCATCCGGGAAAGTATGGAAGCGTTTCTGACAGATGCAAAAACGGAAGGGTTATTGTTTTCTTACAAGCATTTTTACGGATCGTACGATTACGCAGGCGCTTCCCGTCGTTGGTATCGCAACGAGGTGCGCATCATCAGGAATGACAAATCTATCCGATCTTATCGGGATGCGCAGGGGTTTCGGAAATGGGACAACGGGAAGTTGAGAAAACTAACAGTACGGGCTGTCCCGGCCGCTGTTTATCACTACGGATGGGTAAAACACCCGGACGCGCAGCAACGCAAACAATTGAATTTCCACAAGTTATGGCATTCAGACGAATGGGTACACACCCGCATACCAGCGGATACAAATTATCAATACGACGGCTCCGAGCCACTCCAACGATTTTCAGGAACGCATCCGGGCGTGATGCACCCGCGCATCAGGGCCGCTAACTGGCAATTTGAGAATGACCCGACTAATATTAGAGGTACCCTGAAAGAACGGTTTTCTTTGCTCATAGAAAAGTGGACGGGCTGGAGGATGGGAGAATACCGGAATTACAAAATTTTTCGCGAAAGGAAATTTTGACCATAAAAACAAGGCCCCTGGATTGGAGTGAGCAGCAATCAAAAAGTGTTTTACATCACTATTCAGAAACATATAAAATAGTGTCAATTTTTGCTTTTCCGTTGAGTGAAATTTCAATTTGCATACTTCCATACACCTCATGTGGAAAATACAAACTGTCATAACCAAATGCAACGAGCCAGTGTTTGCCTTCGGGCATTGGTTCTACACAACCACGTGCGTTGGCACCTGTTGTGAACGTCTTGTCAAAAAAATCAGCTGGTTTATCGTAGCCGGGAAATGCAGCAGTATTGTATTTTATATAAACGGTGGCGTGGGGGATGGGCTGATGATGGTGTTGGGTTTTGACACAAAGACGGGTTGGCAGGGGTAATAAGTCGGGTGCTGCGGGGCGGCAGGCGGCGAAGGAGAGGAGGCAAAGAAAAAGATGAGGATATTTAATGCGTTTCATTTATATAAAACAACGCTTGCGCTTGAAAAATTGCGCAGGCAGGTAACTAAGTAAGCATAAAGTAACCATCTTATCTAATTACTTTATGCCGACACCGTGCCTACAATATCAACCTTTCACCCTGCTCAACCCCGATTTTGCCTGCCCATGCAACCCCCCGGCGTATTCTTCCGGTTTCAGGTTGAGGCACTGTTGATAGGCTTTTCGGGCGAGTGCATTGTCTTTTTTTTCTTCATATAACAGCCCCAATTGCAAGGCAGCATTGCAGGCAAAATACCAGGGGTCTTTTGCGCCCTTTTCAATCGTCTGATGATATGCTTTGATGGCATCCTGAGTACGCCCCATTTTATGATAAATACGACCTTGCCGATAAATGCACTCTAAATGTTGTTTTCGGTTGGTATCATAGCGATTTCCAACATTTTTCAGTAGGTCATGTGCTCTTTGATAATAGCCACCGTCAAATAACAAACGTGCCTTTAGCAGTATTGGATCGGGTTTTTCTCCGCCTTTGGCTTCCCGCAGTGCGGCCTTATCCGGCTCTGTATGGTCATCTCCTTTCTGTTTAACAAGCGCCATATTGGTGTAATAACTGCTTTCATTGCCTTGTACGAGGTGGAGCCATCCCAATTTTTGATAACCTTCTTTAACGCCGTTTCCGCCTTTAAAGCGGGACAAAAATGATTCCAAATAAGGAAGAGCATCCGAATCCAACCGGCGCAATTTGGCCAATCCCAGCAGGTAGTCCCGCTGATACAAGGTATAATAATTAGTGGTGACCGGGGCTTCGTGCAGTAAGCCAATGGCGTCCTCATTGTGGCCGGCTCGCATGGCTACCATGGCCATGGCATACGCCGCTAAAGGATTTTCTTTGGGTTTTAAACAACCATTTTTAATGATTTTCCATCCATTTTCTACCTGATTGTTGAGATAAGCCATCAGGAATGCGTAAGCAACGAAGGTTTCTTCTTTGAAAATGAAATCATTTTGGTGCGCATATTGCAAGACCTCTTCCAACTCTCGAAGCCCTTGCTCTGTAGTGCCGCTCATACCCCCCAGCGCTTTCACCGTCCACCGATATTCTTCGGGTATATTGCCTACCAAGGCGTGGATAATCCCCAGGCTTTTTCTATTGGCAATAAAATCCGGGAATTTGCGCTGGTTTTCTTCCAACAGCGCATAAGCCTGCTTAACGTCACTCATAGCCGAGAGATAATCGCCAAAACGACTGCGCAAAAATGCCCATTGAAGGCGTATTTCGGCCTGACAATATAAATAATACGGAGAACGACGATCGCCACGGGAGATTTTATCCAAACGAGTATCCATGTTTTTGGAAAGGCGTTTGTAGTCATTTTCATTGTCGTTGGCAAAAACTGTGAGAAAATCTACGTAATTTTCTACCAAAACAGGGATAAGGTTGTCAGGCTCATTGTATCGAAGTCCGTCTAAAATCGTGCGGGCATCCTGAAGCCTAAGGCTGACGGCTTTTTCATAAGCATCTTTTGCCGTACCGGAAAAGTTAAAGTACTTTCCGGCATCAGCATACAACAAGGAAGAAAGCCCCAAGGCGAGGAGCAATAAGGTGAACTTTTGCATCGTGATTATGTACGGCGAAAACGGCAATGCTTACTGTGCGTGATTTCTTGATAACAAATTAGAAAAATAAAAATAGATAAGGAACGAGTAAATAATAAGTTAGTCATTTCAGGTAGATCATTTTGGGTCAGACAACCATCTTTTTGCGCTAATAATAACACGCTGAAAGCAAAAAAATGAGTAGTATGGCCCTAAAAGGGTCACATCTTATGGTTAAGTTATTATTTACTCGTTCCTAACGCAGTTACAGATAATCAACTCCCGAAAACGGCCTAAAGATTAATAATAAATGATGACAAAGGTAAACTAATAATTTGGACAAGGCACCATTCCTAAATGAGTCAAATTGTTAAATTAGGGAAAGGTATTTACATATAAGTAATTTATATTTTGTAATAAGTTTATTATAAGGTATTTGTGCAAAAAACAACAAAAAAATCAAAAAGTATTACTTCCCAATCATTTCGAAAAGTCCGGCCGGGAACAGAGCGGAAGTGCTGTCTTTGGGGCAAAATAGAAAGGAGTTTGATCGTCATAACACCCTCCTCATCAAACAGTCGGCTGATTAAACGGGAGTTTGCAAACGGTGACCATTTATCACCCACATCTGTCGCAAAACAATCGTATATTTGCCTCATGAAACAAAAACTATTCCTCTTTGGGATGCTGATATTTTTTGCCCGGATATCAGCGCTTCCCGGCCAGTCCTCCCCCACCCTGTTTGACGACAACAGCGTTTCCGCCATATACCTTACCATGCCGCCCGATTCTTTTGATTATTTGATCAAATATACGGTTAATACCCGTTATATGCAAGCCAATTTGGCATTTGTCAGTGGCTCAACCACCCGCGACACCCTGCAAAATATAGGGCTTCGATTGCGCGGAAACACCTCACTGGGGGCACAAAAGAAGTCCTTTAAAGTCAGTTTCAACGAATTTCAATCGGGCAGAAAATATCAGGGCGTCAAAAAACTCAACCTGCGGGGTAGTGCCAACGACCCCACCATGGTACGGGAAAAACTCTTTTACGAAGTCTGGGAGAAGGCCGGTATGCCAAAACGCCGGGCAGCGTTTGCCAAACTGTATATTAACGGGCAATACCGGGGGTTGTACACCAATATAGAAGAAATAGACAAGGAATGGTTGGAAGATGCTTATGGCAATAATGCCGGCAACCTGTACAAATGCACTTGGCCGGCAGATTTGGCCTACCTCGGTGATGATCCGCAGTTGTATAAAAAAATCCTCAACAACCCCACTACCCGCGCTTATGACCTGACCACGAATGAAACTGCCGATGATTACTCCCGCCTGATCTTCCTGATAAAAGTGCTGAATGGTCCGACAGATGCCGCTTATGCTGCCAAAATAAAAACCATTTTGAATGTCCCAGCTGTTTTAAAAGCATTTGCACTGGATGTCGCCACCGGAAACTGGGACGATTATTTTTATAATAAAAACAATTATTACCTGTATGACAACCCGGGCACCGGGCTTTTTGAATACGTTACCTTTGATACGGACAATACATTTGGCATTGATTGGGTGAATCGCGATTGGGCTAAACGCGCCGCACTGACTTGGTACCGCACGGGTGAGGCAAGGCCATTGGCCACTAAACTACTCGAAGTACCAGCCTTTAAAGACCAGTTTATCCGATATTTGGATACGATTAGCCGCCGCATTACTTATCCCGATTCTATTTTTCCACGCATCAATGCCCTGCGCAGCCTCATTACCCCCGCTGCATCGGGCGATCAGTTCCGTACTTTAGATTTTGGCTATACAATGGGCGATTTTTATAATGGTTTTGAAAAAACGCTGAGTACCACCCATACACCTTATGGTATAAAACCTTTTTTAATAACCCGTTACTCCAATACGATCAGCCAAATTACCGGCCTACTTAGCGCTACCAATAGCCCTGCCGCCGCTGCTGCAGTACCATTGATACAGGCCGCCCCCAATCCATCCGCTGATTGGGTCATTTTCCAATCTTCTTCCGCCATCAATGGCAGTGTGCAGGTCGTTTTGTATGACCTGACGGGCCGCACGGTGGCCCAATGGCAATGGGACACCGCTGAAACGACTATGCAGTTTTCGGTCAAAAATCTTGTGCCAGGGCAATATGTTGCGCAATGGCGAAGTGCGGATCAGGCAGGAAATTTTAGGATGGTAAGGCGGTAAAGGCGCAGATTAGGATGGTTGGGCATGGATAACCCCGGCCTACAAACGACCTACTACCGGAACTATTTGCGATACGCCTTCTTCTAAGGGCAGCATAACGGGTATGCCCAAACGAGTATGGAACTCCTGCTGAAAGGCAAAGGCTTCTTCACGACTGCAATCTTCCGTATTCAGCGCCAACGCAATTACCTGAGTGCCATAATGGGCAATCAGGGCTATTTCTGATTCAGCCGACGGAATGGCACCCCAAGGTGCGTGGTGATTGAAGTACTTCCTTTTGGGCGCGTAAACTAAAATGGCATACCGGGCGTTGCCTGACACTAAAAATTCGGATCCGCAAGGGCCGCTGGGGTTGCGCAAAGCTGATTGACCTTCCAGAAAAATCACATCGGGATTTTCGGCCCGATAACACGATACAATGGCGTGTTCCAATTCTCCGGAGATGAAGTCGTTGAGCGTAGAATCAAAAATAAAGCCGTATTGGCCGCCCTGCATCCAGCCAGTCTGGCCGGTGTAGATCATTTGAGCCTGTATACCTGCCGCCTGGCAAGCCTGCATCACAAAACGGGCGGTCGTACGCTTGCCCATGGCACAATCCATACCCAAAACGGCTATAATGGGACATTTCACGGAATAAATTTCACCGGTCCAAAAGTGCAGGTCAGCCCGTTTTTTAGGGCGACGGATGTCCGTCAGGGTCACTTGATGCTGTTGGGCAAGCGCCACAAAATCTGGGCGCTCATTCAGAAAATCGTGCAGGCCATTGACGATGTTCAAGCCATGCTGAATAGCAGTTTTGAGTGCCAGCAACATATTTTCCGGGAGAATACCTCCGGGCGTGGCTACGCCCACAATGCAATACGTCGTTTCCGGTACCGCGCTCACCGCCTCTTCCACAGAACTAAATACCGGAATATTCCTTTTTATGCCGTCTAAAACCTCGCCGGCATCTTTTCCGGCATTTTCAGCGGCGATAACCCCGGCAATGTCAAAACGTTCACTGGTACGGATTAATCCGTGAGCGGTTTTAGCATCATTGACATCTAAACGTCCGGCAGTAAGTATAATGGCTTTATTCATGTCGAAAATACATCAAAATAGCACCAAACAGCGTGACCAAAGCGATCAAAATAGATGCCATTCGGATGGAATAATGGATATGTCGGATAAAAGTCTCTATTTCATTACGGAGTTCGGGATAACGCGGAAGTATTTCTTCTTCTAATCTTTTTCGGTTAAAGATATGAACTGCACCAAACTCCACGCGATTGCGAACCAATACCCCATACGCCTTGAGTACCTTTGCCCGAAAGTATACATTGACAAATAGCATGGCCACAAAAAGGCCAATCACAATAGAGATGAGGAGGTAATACATAAGTTGAGACACAAGACACGACGAGTACAGACTGCAAACTTTTAGGTGATCTACTGTGGACTTTTAGTGGACTGTGGACTTTTAGTGGACTGTTGGACTATTAAATATTCGTATACGCCAAACAGAACCACAGAGAAAACGAGGTCACCTAAAATGCCATTTTTCAAAAAAGGCAATCCGGCTACATAGCAGGTCAATAAACCCGCTGGTGTTTTGGGATACATATCAAAAGCAGCCCAATGGCCGAAATTGGTCACTAAGAAAAAGGTCAGGGAAGCAGCCAGGGCAATGCCCGTTGTTTTGGCCATCGAAAACTTTTTGCCTCGCAAAGTGACCCATCCTAATGCAATAACCATCATAAATGCTGCATAAATCCACCAGGAAGTAATGAGCGTAAATCCATTAAAATACTGCGGATAAATGACGTTATTGAGGAATAAATCGCTCAGAAACAATGCTACTAACGGAGCGGCAACAGACATCCAACGGTGGCTGAAATAAGTGGCACCAAACAAACCCATGGCCGCAATGGGCGCAAAATTGGGAGGATGCGGTAATAACCGCGTAATGGCAGCCAGAAAAACAAGCGCAAGTGCTAAGCGAAATTTCATAAGTACAAGACGTATATAAATAATGTGAGGCAGCAAAGGTACAGCAATTATTTGTATCTGCGTTAATCTGATACGCACTAAAAGTCGGGCTATTCTTTGCAAAAAGGAGTATTAGTTCAGTGCAATTTGAAATAAACGCGACGATCGGTTTATACAAGGTTCACACCATCAGATAATTGTAACAGCAACAACTTAATACCCATTTAAGTACATGAGTGAAAATAAACGTGGTTATTATTTTACTTAAAATACACATAATCAAATAGTTGCGGGGCTAATAACTCATAACTTACAACTCATAACTACTTAATTTCTCCGGTCGAAATTATTTTTCCGGTAGGGAACTTTCAGGAAATCCAAGGATCCAGGTTTGGTATTGATGGAGAAAATATAGGTGCCATAGGTGGGTTGCCAGCTGAGTGAAAGTTGCCAACAATGCAAATCGCGGGTAATTTGCAGATCGGGAAAGGTCAGGGTTTTGTTTTTAAAATCATAACCTATGCGACTGATACCAATGTTCCACTTGGAATTGAGCGGAATATCGCCCGCTACAAAAAAATCATTGTGGCTAATGGTAAAAGTATCCCGTGTAGTACCAAACCCAGTCGGAATTAAACGGCGATTAAAGCCCATGTTATGGCCAACGTTCATTTCGTCTATCCAACTCAACAAGGCATCCTGATTTTTATCTTTTTTATCCTTGTCGGAAGTGGAAGCTGTTTTAGAAAACATTTCCCGTATTTGCCGAATGGTAAAATTAGTATTAATGGTTAGTTGCAGGTCTGTCAGGCGAAACAATTTACCCGTTTCTTTTACTGCATACTGATTGATCCTTGTGCCATTGACATTAGCAATATAAGGGTCAAGTATCACCCCCCACGACATAGTAGTGACGCCTTTAAAAAACCGAAAAGCGCCTCCGGTTCCGATAGTGCTCCACTTTAGCGTATCGCGGGTCAGGCTGTAATTGCCCGTAAACACGAGGTTATCGAATAGCCGCCTTTTGATGACGGTATCCCGCCGGGCATTAAAATACTTGAATTCTATCAGGTTTGACAGGCTGTAATTGATGGACATATCGCGTTTGCCCGTAGAGGGTCTTCCAAATACGGCATCATCAAAAATGGAATATTCAACCGTATCCCGGAGTCTCGGCTGACGGGTGCGGATGTATTGTTGAAAAAACTTAGATCGGCTGTAATCAGGCCCAAAACCGGCAGAAACAGAGGGGGTCATTTTGTGTCGAAAGCCACGTAACCAGCCTTTTTTAAATTGTTTGGTCATGAAGAGTACCGTTGCTGCTGATACCCCTGCATTATAGGAGCGGTAAGCATTAAAACCCCATACCCTAATAGTCGTATCCACGCCAAAACGGGATTTATTTACATTGACACGAATGATTTCGTTATTGTCTTCCTTGAGTGTATCCTGCACAATTCTTTGACTGACAGCACTGGTATCCCAATTTTTTCTTACGGAATACGGGTACCAATTTTCCTCATAACTCACATTTGGAGAAACGGTAATATATTTAAATATTTTAAAGTTTAAATCAGTAGAAGCCTGATGCTGTATGCCAATACGAGCGCTTTGCAATGTTTTTTTTGTAAACAAAGCGGTATCGGGTGCCCGGAAGCTGTTTTCTAAGCGAGAACTATAGTTAAACGATATTTTTTCATACCATTGCTCTTTTCCTATGGCATTTTTGCGTTTGAAGGGAAAAATGCGTTGTAAATTGAATGCCGCATTGGGCAGACTGATATTCATTTCCCGGGTTTGGTTGTTCTGCGAGTGCGACATGCCTGCGTTAAACTGATAGGGCCGCCCGGGAAAAGTTTGTGAATAGGTGAGGTTAGAACTCAATTGATTCTGGAATTGGCTTTGGTAATCATTTCGATTGCGTTGTTGATCGCGGTTGGTCTGTATATTGACCGAACCGCCAAACCGTCGGGACGGATGCGCTTTGGCATCTTGCTGATGGCGCCATTGAATAGAAAACGATTTTTGGGCTACTTTTTCTGCTTTTTCATTTTCACTCACCCGGCGATTGATGTCCAGCATAAAATTACCGTCGTATTTATATTTATGCTTATAGTTGAGTGTTCCGGTTCCGCCAAAAGAGCCACTGGTGTACGCCCTAAATTTTACGATAGCATCTGCGTGTTCAGATATGGGTTGATACCAACCCCAATCGCGAATACCCAAGCCTTCCCGATCAGCAAATTCAAAATCGCGGGGGATAATGAGACCCGCTTTACGCGTTTTAGTAATGGGGTAAAAACCAAACGGTAACACAAACGGCGTTGGAATGCCCGCAATCTCCAAATTGGAAAATCCTGTTATTACCACCTTGTCGGGTATTACTTTTAGTTTCTTTGTACGGATACCAAAATGCGGATGGGGCGCATCGCAGGTAGTGATGATGGCATTCTGATTATAAATGGTATTTTTGGAAGTGGTATCTTGGGGTTCGCTTTTTGATCCAACAAACTTTGCGCGTTCTCCCAGCACATACAAATCTTCCTGCTTGGTACGCGCTTCATAAATAATGCCTTTTTGGCTGCGAAAATTATAACGCAATCTGACTGCGGTAAATGCCTGATCGCGGTCTTTAAAATCGGGCAACCCGGCCAATTGTCCACTGGTGTCCGGGAATCCCTGTGCGGAAATTTCATTCAAACTATAATCCAACAGAATGTATCCGGCCTGAACGGTCATGGTTCCGTATTTCACCGATGCACTCCCATATAAATGTACCTGCTTCTTCTTTACATCAAACCACATGGAATCCTGTGCCTGGTACTCCACTTCGACATCCAAACCATCGGGAGATATTTTCACCTTATTCAAATTAACTATCGCAGAATCAGGCACCGGTGGCAGGGAATCATTTAAGACGGGCAGATTAAGAGCAGCAGGCGAATTTAGGCTGTTTAATAGCGTATCTGTTTTCGTCTGTGCCCCTGCTGAAGAGAGAAAACAAAAAAAACATACAATAATTTGTATAAAAATACGATATTTGTGCGAGAAAGAAATAAACATTTTAATCCGGCAGGAATACTGCCTATTCCGATTTATTAAAACAATGACAAAAGTCATCATTCGAACGCTTTGCCTGTTAGTATCGTTGCTATTTTTACAAAATTTTAACACTGCTCCTGTTTCGGGCGGCAAAGGTAACTATAAAATTAAGAAAGTAGTATTAGATGCCGGGCATGGCGGCAAAGACCCCGGCTGTATCGGTGCCACTTCTTACGAAAAAAATAACGTCCTCAACATTGTTTTGCTTTTGGGCGAGTTTATTGAAGCCAATTACCCGGATGTAGAGGTCATTTACACCCGTAAAGAAGACGTTTTTATCGAACTCAAGGAACGTGCTGCTATTGCCAACCGCAATAATGCCGATCTTTTTATTAGCGTGCATTGCAATGCCCTTACCGTACCGATTGCACATGGCACCGAAACATACGTCATGGGTCTTCATACGGCAAAACATAACTTAGAAGTAGCCAAACGCGAAAATGCCTCCATTTACTTGGAGGATGACTACAAAAAAAATTATGGCGATTACGACCCTAATAGCCCGGAAGCCCATATTTTCGGTAGTGTTTGGCAAAGCGCTTACTTAGAGCAAAGTATTTTATTGGCAGGTTTTATGCAAAAACACGCTAAAGCCGTCGCCGGACGCGACGACCGGGGCGTAAAACAAGCAGGCTTTTTAGTGTTGCGCGAAACAGCAATGCCTTCGATACTCATAGAAACCGGGTATCTCACCAACACAGAGGAAGAGGCATACATCGCTTCCGACGAAGGCCAATACCAAATGGCTGAATCTATTTTTATGGCTTTTCAGGATTATAAAATTAGGATGGAAGGCGGTACAGTCAGTCACTCAAATTCCCAAAAAGCAACAGGAGACGTGGCCGCCAAAGGTGCTGCGAAAAAGAATCCTCCTGCTACATCCAATACTTATAAAAAAATAACCGCCCAGGGTACCACTGTCGCCATTCAATCAGGTGAATCAGCCTTCGGAAAATCAAGTAATGCTTCGGGGCGCGAAAAAAAATTGGAAAATACGTCAGGAGGTATTTTACCCGACCAAACAATATCCAAAACAGATACCGGAAAAAACGGAAAATTAGTAAATCAAAAAACCGTTGAAAATCAACCTAATACAAATAAGCAACCATCGTATCGCATTCTATTACTTGCCCATTCTGTACCAATGGATCGCAAAAGCGGATTACTGGCTTTGCTGGAAAATGTAAAAGAAGAAAAACAAAACGGAAAATATCAATATTTTACTGGTAACTTTGCCTCGCGTAGTGAAGCGGAAAAAATATTGCCGGAGTTTAAGAATTTGGGATTTGGAACCGCTACTATCGTTGAGCAATAAATTTTTATAAAAATCCTGATTTTGCTATCAGGTTCAAGCATAAATTGCCAAGTAGCCGGATGAAAATCCAAGATAACCACTCAATTGTATGAAGATCAGTAACGAATCAAAAATTGCCGTATTTGCCCTAATCGCCATCATCCTCGGGATATGGGGGTTTAAATTTCTCAAAGGCATCAACCTGTTGACCACCTCGCGCGTGTTTTATGTGCGATATGATAACGTAGACCAGCTATTGTCCTCCAGTCCCGTGATGATTAACGGATTGCAAATAGGCACTGTTAAGAAATTAGAAATTGACCCGAGTGACGACAAAACAATCATTGCCACTTTAAATATTGACGGCAAGGCTGATATTCATAAAGATGCCGTTGCTGTCATTCGCAGCGCCAGCATCATGGGAGGAAAAGCAATAGATTTGATTAGCCCGGGTCCCTGTGAGGGCAAGGATTGCGCGCAAAGTGGTGATTATGTAAGAGGCGGGACAAAAACTTTTTTACAATCAGTAGTGGGTAATCCGGAGGAGTTGGATGCTTATACGGCCAAGTTACTCACCGGTGTAACGGCTATTTACGATTCCATTGCCGACCCCAATGACCCTAAGGGACTTGGGCGCTCCTTGGTAGCTTTAGAGCAATCGTTACTCAATATGGAAATCATGACCCGCAAAATCAATAAATTTTTAGATGCCGGAACTTCCGGGATTGCGGCTACCGCCAATAATACCGCCGCTATTACCCAGGCGTTAAGGGAAAGTAATAAAGATATTTCAGCGGCACTTTCCAACATCAATATACTGAGTGAACAACTTAAAAATGCGGGTTTGGATAAGACGGCCCAAAAAGCAGGTGGTGCCATAGACTCCGTGAATCTGTCATTAGCCAGTCTTAGAACCACACTCCGTACCACACAATTGGCCATTACCCGGGTAGACACCCTTGCAGCAGGGCTGGTAGCCGGCAAGGGCCTCGCCGGCAAAGCCCTGACGGATGACGAACTTTACGACAATATGGCCCGCACTACCCGACATCTTCAACTGTTGTTGCAAGATTTAAGGCTCAATCCCAAACGCTATACCACCGTTAAACTCAAAATATTTGGAAAAAATAAAACGCCAAACTTTATCAACCCGCTGGAAGACCCGGCCTATCAGCGTCTAACAGACAGCCTAGAACGATCATATAGTAAAAAAATTAAACAATAATCCTTGTTTATTAAATTTTCATGAAAAAAGAATATCATGATCAAAAAGAAAACATCTTTCAAACACCCCAAAAACACCCGGGAAAAACCGCATGATGCTGTATTCAAATCTTATTTCAGCGATGCTGCAATAGTGTTAGAATATGTTAGAAACTTCTATCCGGAGGATTTAAAAAAAGAGATTGACCTTACTACGCTACGAAAAGTTGACACCTCCTATGTGAGTGCGAGGTTTGCCAAATCTTTTTCTGATGTGGTTTACGAAGCAAAATTACTATCTGGCAGAACTATAAGAATCATTTTTTTGTTTGAACATAAAAGCAATCGGCCCAAGCATATTTTCCTGCAACTACTAGATTATATGCTTCAGATATGGGAAGAAGATGCGAAAAACAAAAGACAATTGAGTGTAGTGGTTCCAACAATCGTGTATCATGGAATGAAAGGTTGGAAAAAACGTAGTTTTTCGGCAAGTTTTGGCCCTATTCCGAAAACACTCAATAAATATATTCCGAATTTTGATTATATTTTAACAGATTTATTTAGTACACCAGCGCAAGTCATTGAGGATTTACGTGAAAATTTTCTTCAAAATTTATTTTTAGGACTTAAATTTGCGTGGGAGCAGGAAAGCATCAGGCAAAATTGGGCAAAAATTTTCAGATTTAACGATAAATTATCCGATATGGAAAGGATTAATTTATTGGCGAATGTTTTATTCCAATACATTACCAAAATAACCCAATTTACAGAATCAGAAATCATACAACTCAACCATTCACTAAATTCATCAGATATTGTTATGAGTACCTATGATGTCATTGTTAAAAACGCCGTAGAAAGAGGCAAGTTAGAAGGTAAATTAGAAGGTAAGTTAGAAGGTAAGTTAGAAGGCAAATTAGAAGGCAAATTAGAAGGTAAGTTAGAAGGCAAGTTACAAGGAGCCGGATTACAAAAACTAATGCTGGCCATAAAAATTATTTTAACATTTCCTCAGTGGAGCAATCAACAAGTAGCAGAGTTGGTTGAGGTAGACGCAATATATGTTCAAAAGGTGCGTAAACATTTGGAGGATGATCCCGCTTATGTGGAAAAAATTCGTGCAGAACTATCTGCCAATCATAACTAAAGCGATTTTTTTATATTTTAATCTTCAACTATGAGTAACTTTACCCATCCGATTTTATCATTTTTGCTGTTTCTAACAGCCGCAATTTCCCAATTGCAAGCGCAAGATCCGCGTTTTTCGCAGTATTACGCCTCTCCTTGGAACCTCAACCCAGCCATGACCGGCGTATTTAACGGACGCTGGCGGGTTGTGGCTAATTACCGCGATCAATGGAGCAGTATTTTGGGCAATACGCCTTTTCGCACTTATTCAGCGGCATTTGATACACGTGCTTATGTGGGCCGCAGTGATGTAGCCGCTTTCGGCGTAGGGGTATTGCACGATGAGGCGGGTTCCGCCCGGTTCTCGCAAAATCGCGTACAAATCGGAGGAGCTTACCTCAAACAGTTGGCGGGCGGCCCGCGCAGCAATGAACATTATGTCTCCCTTGGTGCGCAAATAGGCATGGGACAGAATTCTCTTGACCGGGGTAAATTATGGTTTAGCCGTCAGTTCAACAACACCACCAATCAACCCGACTTAACTGCGCCAAACGGTGAAGCTAATTTAAATAGTAGCACTAAAATGTTTGCCGATTTTAATGCCGGTTTGCTGTGGTACACCCTGTTTGGCGATGAAGGTTTTTTTTATGCCGGCGGTGCCATGCATCATATTAATCGCCCGGTGATTTCGCTGATCGGCGATGAAAAAGAAACTATGTATTCCCGATGGTCAGGACAAATAGGCGGACTTTTCCCACTGACCGAAACGCTAAGCCTGCTGCCGGGCATAGTGGCCATGAAGCAAGGGCCTGCTTTTGAAACTGACTTTGGTATGAACGTGCGGTACTCCAATCACGACTTGAATGAGTTAGCCCTGCGTTTTGGTGCCTGGGGACGCATCGGCAATCAGCTTAATTCCGGCCTGATCAGCGACGCCGTAACCGTTGTTGGGATGCTGGAACTCAATAATTGGATACTCGGATTGAGCTATGATGTCACCGTGTCTTCCCTTTCATTAGCCAATAATTCACGCGGAGCTTTTGAAATGTCATTGAGTTATGTTCACCCTATAAGCAGAAGATCAAAAATTACCTGTCCAGCCTTCTAAAAAAGTTCTCCGGCTTCTGTCCTGATGGCAATCATGGCTTTTACCAAAGTCGTGTTATCACCCAATTGATCTACCGCTGATAGCAGTACATTGGAAAGCATCACGGCATCTGCTTCCGGATCCAGGTCAGGAGCAATTTGCGATACTAAATTCATGGTATCTTCTTTTGCTAAGGTAAGAATCTTCCAAAGCGTACCGGAAATATACAACTGTTGGGAGGTATTGTGTTGAAATTCCTGATTGATGGCTAACAACAATGCGCCACGCAGCTCTCGTACCGTCATACCCGACATTTGTACGCGTAGCAGTACATTTTGAATCAACACCCGATCGCACAACAACATCATACGCTCATAAGCCTGCAATCGGAGCGGAAACGTAGTTTTTAGGGATTCACCCCTAAGCGCCAATTGTTGACTCCGCAGCTGATTGTCGAAATATTGTTGAAATAAATAATAGGCCGTCGCAAAAACGACCAACCCTGGAATGGTGTACTTTAATAACTCGAGGAATTGCTCCATAGCTAATGGATAATAGAGAATGTATATTGGAAAATAAAGAATGGTGGTGTCTCAAAAAAAACGCGCAAAGGTAAACTTTTTTGCCGGATTGATGTTTTTATACTATCTTTGTTCCGAAAATATCGAAGTAAAGCGATTTATTTAAAATAAATATCGTTGCGCGTTCGATGCAAAATAAATAAGAATACTCATTCATGACAGCAACAGCCGATCAATTGACCACTACACTTTCGCCAGTTTCACTGACAGACGGTGCAATTAGTCAACTCTTTTCCATCCGGGATGCCGAAAACATCCCGGCTGATCATTACCTGCGTGTTGGGGTAAAAGGCGGGGGATGCTCCGGATTTACCTATGTTTTGGGGTTTGATTTACCTCAGGAAAATGACGACACATTTGAAGTTAACGGAATTCGCGTGGTGATGAACAAAGCCCACGCTATCTACCTGCTGGGCATGGAAGTAGATTTTGCATCGGACCTGAACAATCGCGGGTTTACATTTAACAACCCAAATGCCAGCAGTACTTGCGGCTGCGGCACATCTTTTTCAGCCTAATTTACTGATAATTCCTTCTGCCGCTTTCCGGCCTGATTCTGCCGCCCCGTTCATAAAACCCTGAAACTCCACGGAGCAGTGTTCTCCGGCAAAAAAAACATTGCCTTCCGGTTCGCCTTCTGCACCGGCAAAGGCAGCCCATTGTCCGGTTTTCCAACAAGAATAGGCGGCTTTTGACCATTGGTACGATTGCCATGGCCAATATTGGGAAATCCCATTGTAGCGTTTTTTTATTTTAGGAAATAATCTGTTCAATCCCTCAAGGCATTGTTTTGTATGGGCCATAAAATCCCCCTGCCCCAGCGCGTCCGAATATTTTCCACCACTAAATAAGGTCCAGATACCGGCTGGGCCTGGCTGGGTAGCAGAGCCATCCCACCCGGTTTCAGTAAAAGGCAAATCGGAAGATACGCTACCCGAAAAACCAAGTTCATTCCATCGGCGGCGCTTAAAACCAAGCGCCAATTTGGCGCTGTTGCCGTAACCTAATTCTGCAATGGCCCTGCGTTTGGGTTCAGACACCGGAATATCCATCTGTAATTCCCGCAGTTTGGTAAAAGGAAGCGCCAGTACCACAAAATCGGCTACAACAGGGTCATTATCTTCAAAAGAAAGTCGGTAGCCAGTACCGTCAGGGGCTGGTGACAAGGCCACCAAGGGTTGGTTATATCGCACAGTATTTGCGGGCAGGCGCTCTACTAAGCGCTCGCTAATGGTTTGCGCACCGCCTTTTACGCGCAATACTTCACTGCCGTCACCACCTATTATCGCCCCATCTTCAGCATCGGGTATGTGTAACACCGTGAGCAGATTCAAGGCACTCTGCTCGTCGGCATTCATGCCGTATTCTATGGTAAATGCATTCCAAAGATAGTCATATAACCAGCCGGACACACCTTTTTGTTTTAAATAATCAGCAATAGAAATATCATCTAAGTAGGCACAGGATGCCATATTTTTATAGGAGATATTTTCAGGAATGTTTTTCATATCCCCCTGAAAAGCCGCTACAAACGGCAGTATAGCTTTTTCTAAAACATCATCTGTGATGCGTTGTCCCCCATAAAATCGCACATCCTGTTTCGGCAAACCGCTGGCACGAATATCGGTTAATTCCACCTTGAGTTCCCGAGCCAGGGCTATCAGGTCATCATGCCAGGTATCTACAAATTCGCCGCCAAGATCAACAGCCAGTCCTTCTCCAAAGATGTTGCGCATAGAAAGCGTGCGCCCCCCTACCCGATGGCTGGCTTCATAGACGGTGGCAGCAATTCCTTTTTTTTGCAGGTACCAGGCGGTGGTTAATCCGCCCAGCCCGGCCCCGACAATGGCGACCCGGGGAGCGGCGGCACGCCCGGCGGCCTGAAGGGCCGACCAAGGAGTAAGCGCCGCCAATGCCGCCAGCGAAGCGCTTTTTTGTAAAAAGCCACGGCGATTGGTGGAAAACTCGGGGTGATTTGCCCCAAAAAAGGCGCCTCGAAAGAGGCGAAGCGGAAAGGTGCGGACTGATTTCATATATATATTAATTTAATTAAAACAACAACATAAACTGCGCCCCGCTACCTGCCGTAGAGTTTACCCGAATCTCCCCATTGTGCAATTGCATGATCTGTCGGGAAATACTCAGGCCCACACCGGTCCCGGTAGGTTTCGTAGTAAAGAAGGGAATAAAAATTTCTTCCAGCAGTTCCAACGGAATTCCGGGGCCATTATCTTCTACGATAATGACGGTACGGTGTTTGTCATCCTTGCCTGCCCGAAGCGAAATGCTGAAATAAGCGCGATTAAGGGTTTCCGGTTGCCCGTCTAAGGCTTCCCGAGCATTTTTCACGAGATTGATCAATACCATTTCAATTTGAGAAGGATCTACCCGAAAAGAGAGGTCTTCTGGTTTTACCAAAATTTCTATCTTTACGCTACTGCTTTTTGCATCTGCATTCGACAATTGCACCACCCGATCTAAGAGTTTTTTTATCGAAACCTCTTCCAATCGGGGTTGCGGAACAGCGGTAAAGGTGCGGTAAGCTTCTACAAAATTGACCAGCCCCCTGCTTCTTGTTGCTACTACTTCTAAGGCCTCAGTCAAATCAGCGACTCCCGGTTCGTTCTGGCGAAGGTCATATTTAATGATGTCCTGCATGGTTTCCACCAAGGAGACAATGGGAGTGACCGAGTTCATAATTTCGTGCCGCAGTACACGTGTCAGGTTGCGCCAGGCATCTATCTCTTTGCCTTGCAATTCAGGTTGGATGTTTTGCAGGGTCAACAACCGAACATTTCGGCCCTGGAGGTTGAGGTTGACACCCTGTACGGCAAGTTGGCGATTGGCATCGGGCTGATACAGTATTTTTCCGCGTGCATTCAGGTCCGTAATAAAAGAGGCCAGCGCTTCGTGTTGTATTGGCAAATCGGTCAATCGCTGGATGCGGTATATACCCAACAATTGCAGGGCCGCATTATTAGAAAGCAACAGGTTTTGTTGGGTATCGAAAGCCAACACCCCGGTGGTCAGGTGCTGCACCATGGCATTCATAAACAGTAAATTGGCTTCTTTTTCGGCGCGGGTTTGTCGAAATGCTTCCATGACCTCATTGAATTGCCGATTGACACTTTCAAAGGAATCTCCTTTTTCTTTGACGGAAGAGAAGCGAATAGCGAAATCGGAATAGCGAACACTTTCAAAAAAACGGGTTAATCGCCGATTTGTATCGTTGACGTATCGAAATAAGTTAAAAGCAACAAAAATAGCAATGCCAAGTGCAAAAAATACCCAGCCTGATAACGTTTTATCCTGGGCAAAATAAGCCATCACACCAAAGCTGGCACAGAGAGCGGCAATTCGCCAAGTAAAACCGAAGGTAAAAGTGTGATACAAAAAAGATGCGTTGTGGGTTATGAGTTATGAGACGGGAGATGCGTTTATTTTATTTAGTTAAATAGATTAATTGATTGGTAAAGCCATCGCCCGCAATTGTTGTTGTTTCGATTCCAGGTATTGTTGGGCCGTTTCTGCAATGGTATTTTGGATAGGGCGATAGGAAAATCCGGGCAAGGTCAGTGATTTTGCATGATCATAATAAAACGTGGAGACGCTGCTCCGAGCACTTTCCTTTGTGACGGTCGGTTGCAAACCCAATAATTTTTCTTTGACCCATTCCACCCGCCAGGCAATTTCTGCTAACCACGGCTGCACAATAATAGACGGCGGCGGGATGTCCAACGCCGCCGCACCCCGCTGAAAAAATGTCTGATAGGTCATGTTTTCCGCATTTAACACGTAACGTTCACCGTTAATATTGCTTTGCAACAACAAACAAATAAACTTTGCCACATCGCGTACGTCCACAAAACCGGAACGGCCAATCGGGCAAAATTTTAATCCGTCGTGTAATTGTTTGAAAAAACGTGCTGTGCCGGTTTCCCAAAAACCGCTGCCTAATACTACTGCCGGATTAACAATAGCCACCGAAAGCCCTTCTGCCCAGCCGCGCCAGGCTTCCTGCTCTCCCCGGTATTTACTAATGGCATAACGGGTATTATCGCTACTTTCTACCCAGGTGGATTTTTCATCCAAATGAGGTCGCTCTTTAGTGCGGCCCAAGGCGGCAATGCTGCTGATATGTACGAAGCGCTCCACGCCAAACGCTAAAGCAAGGTTGACCACATTGGCGGTTCCTTCTATATTGACCTGATTCATCCTGCGTGCGTCTTTCGGGTGAAACGACACCATGGCTGCACAATGGCAGACATGGGTAACACCCTGCATGGCTGTTTCTAAGGCAACAATATCCGTCACGTCGCCTGCTACCCATTCAATTTGGTGCGCTACTGATGCTACCATATCCATCGGACTGTCGGGGCGGCGCAGCGCCCTTACCCGATGCCCTTGCGCTACCAACATCCGCACCACGTAGGAACCCAAAAAACCGGTCGCGCCGGTTACAAAAATGAACATATTTTTTAAATTGATTTATTTATTCCATTCCTGCACCCGCCGACTCTCCCGTAAGCGATCAATGGGCCACGCGGATTTATCTAAGGAGCCTTCCAGTTCTTCATTCAACCCATTCAGCATTTTAGGAAAAAAATCTAATCCTGTCGTTTTTTCTGCCTGATCAATCGTACAAGCATAATCCATCACAGGGCGATTACTGGCGGCATTGGGCAATATAAACGCTATAGCCCGATGTTGTTCCGGGGCATATAAGACTTTGTAAAATTGGGATGGAACGGTGACCTTCGTTTGACCGATTTGACCAAGCCCCGGCCGGGTGAGCACGGGGCCGGTTACGACGTATATTTTTTTAAATTTTCGCCCCCAATCCCGTGACAACTCCTCTAATTCCCGCCAGATGCCACCATTGAAAGCGGGAATCTGCGGACTCATATTGCTCATAAAGAAGGTTTCATCTATTGCAGTTTCATCAAATGCCATATCGGCTGCCGGGCAAAGGTGACCTTTATCGTATCCGCTGCTACTGTAATCTCGCGGGGTGGCGCTTTCTGTGGTCACGTCAAAATCGGGGCGAAAAGTATTGGGGCGCGCCGCCCAGTTTTCGTTCAGCCTTTCACGTTGTATTTCATGCACTACCCACTCGGCTTGTTCGTGTGCCTCGCTGTACGACAAAACATACCATTGGTGCCGAACTACTTCTCCGGTGGTAGAAATCGGCAATAAATCCTCTGATATAGTAAATTTAGTCGTTTTGGGCAATGGCTTTTCGGGTATGGGTATAGGTATCTCTGTATTGGGTTTTATTGGCCCCGAATCTTGGGCCGCTTGCGGACTTTTATTGAAAAAAAAATAGGCAATGCCCGCTAATAAGGCAAATAACCCGGTTTTGAAAATAAACCCGCCAGAATCGGAGGTGTTGGCCATAAAGTAAGTGGTATTAGTTGGTTAAGGCGTTGAAAGGTTTGCGCTAATCAGTTCAACTATATCAAATAGAGGCCAAACCCCTCGTTGTCTGCCAGCGCCATGCATCCGCCAAGGCTTCCCGTACCGTTCTTTTAGCGGTCCAGTGCAGCAGATTTTTTGCTTTTGTGACATCGGCATATACGGCTACCACATCTCCCGGTCGGCGCGGCCCAATTTTATACGATAATTTGACGCCACTGACGGCTTCAAAAGTCTGGATGATGTCCAAAACGCTGAATCCGGCACCTGTTCCGAGATTAAAAACGTCGTAATAGTTAACGTTAGTATTATCAATCAGGTATTTGAGTGCCGCCACATGGGCTTCTGCTAAGTCCATCACGTGTATATAGTCGCGGATACAGGAGCCATCGGGTGTGGAATAGTCGTTGCCGTGCACGGTTAATGCGGTGCGGATACCTGCGGCGGTTTGGGTGACATAAGGAACCAAATTGGCGGGGGGGCCGATGGGCAGTTCTCCGATGAGGGCCGACGGGTGTGCGCCAACGGGGTTGAAATAACGCAAGGAAATAATTTTCAAAAGTTTGCCCGCCTGAATGGCGTCCCAAAGTATTTGTTCACCAATTTGTTTGGTATTTCCGTAAACGGAACTGGCGGGTTTTATGGGTGTAGCCTCCGTGACGGGTAATGTGTCCGGTTCCCCATACACAGTGCAGGAGGAAGAAAAAATAAGATTAGAAACGCCCGTTTCGAGCATCACCTCGAGCATAGTGATAAGAGAACAGAGGTTGTTACGGTAGTATTCTAACGGTTTTTCCATGGACTCCCCCACGGCTTTGAAGGCGGCAAAATGGATTACGCCTTCAATTTTTTCTTCTATAATGATCCGTCGCAGCATTTCAGCATCATTACAATCCTGTGCATATACTTTTACGGGTTTTCCAATTATTTTTTCCAACCCTTCAATAACACTGGCATTAGAATTGGAATAATCATCCATCACAACCGGATTAAAGCCTGCTTCAGTAAGCGCTACCACGGTATGGCTACCAATGAAACCGGCTCCTCCAGTGACAAGAATATTCATAAAATAAAATATTTAACTGTAAACTGCTAATTACCAACATACTGCAACAGTAATACGCGTTTAATTGCCAATCAACAGCGGAGGTACCTTAGGCGTTAGAAACGGCTCCTGAAATGACTCAGAAACCGTTTCTAACCGCTGCAAAGGTATTGCTATTTTATGAGAAGTTCAATATTTAATCAACCTTTGTGTGGCATTAAATCTTGCATCGCTCCATCGAACAAAATAGGCACCTTTGCTAAGCGCAGAGAGTGAATAACGAGCGACCTGAGGGCCTTTTTCAACCTGTACGGACTTTGAAAACACTATTTTACCTTCCGAATTAATAATTTCAATATGACCATCAAAATAATCAGAAAAATTTGTGTTTATCGTCATTTCATCCGTTGCCGGGTTCGGGAAGATACTCACGGTATTGGCGGCACTTTCTATTCGAACCGATTTAATACCCAGCATTTTTGTGGTGCCATCCCGATCGGTTTGTGAAAGTCGGTAGTAATCAGTTCCATCCAAGGGTTGTTTGTCGGTCCAATCGTATCGCGCTTCCCGACCGGATTCTTTAGCCTTAATTTTTGCCAAAGGAGAAAATCGGGTGCCGTCTACCGAGCGTTCTAAGGTGTAATAATCATTATTTTTTTCAGAAACGGTGGTCCATTGCAGTTTTACTTGCTTATTTTCTAATACTTTTGCCTCAAAAGTTGCCAATTCCACCGGGGCGGGGGCATTATTATAAGCATAATTCATGCATTCCATGTCTTTTGTGCTGATGTTGTTACAACACATCGGGTTCATGTTTTGTAATGGATAAGTGGCGGCACTCAAGTGGTCCATCCGATAAGTATGGGTAATTTCATGGGTCAGCATGCTTCTAAAGTTTGCATCACTCATGCAGGATATCCCGTTATTAATCGTTACGGAAGCCCAAAGTGCGCTGTCCCAGTTTTGCCCGTCATAGACATGAGTAATGCCGTTGCGATAGCTGCCGCCGAGGGCTACTGTACCGGCACAGCCGACAAGGTTGCTTAATTGATTGCAGGGATCATCGAATATAATCAAACCTGACTGATTGCCATTTAGGCTACTAATGAAAGCCGGGAAATTATTACCAGGTGTATTGCCGGAAGCAGAGCCGCCCACGCAATTCGCGGTAAAATTCGTTGCACCTCCATCAACGATGCCGACCGAATAATTGCTATTAAGCGTACAGGGTAGCGGCATAATTGCTCGCCCAGTTTTGGGAGGTATTCCGGTGTTAATGTAATACATAGAATAACCGGAATTTACCCATCGGGTCAGGGGCGATGATCCAATTTGAAAATCACAGTCAACCGGTATCACTCGATCTGCAACGCCAGCCTCCCAATTGGTTGCTTTTGCAGCGGTATCATCCCACACTCCGGGAATTTGGAAGAGATACTTTTTTATGGATTGGAGCAGTGCTGCTTGTTTATAGACACAGGGCAGCGTTGCTTGTTGGCCGTCGGGGCGTTCTACGGTTTCAATACCTCCGTTATCGGCTAAAGGCACCCAAAATGATGTTCCTTTTTGAGTCTGTTGTTCAAAAACGTAATAAATCAACATTCTGGGTCGCCAAACAGCGCCAAACTGTTCTAAAAAAAGCAAATAGGTACTTCCGGCTGTCGGCATAAAGTCACCAACAACATCATAAGATAAAGTACCTGTGCGGTTGGATAAAGCACGGATGGTTATTTCCTGATCCACTGCAAGCGGACCTTTTAATACCGCGTCCAGCTTCAGGCGGGTATCAAAATAAGTAGTGCCATTTTCAAGGGTTTCTATCAGGTATTCTGCCCGTGCCACCACAACGGCCTGACTATATTGGGCGGCTTCACCCAAATGAAGGTGTGGAATAATGGTGGTAGAAAAAAGCGTACCTGAAAGCAGGATAAAAAAAGGGAGAATAGAAAAGCGATACATATTATATAAATTATTAAAAAAATGAAACATTGCAAAATAAAATATCGTACCTAAAGTAAAAATACTAAAAAATAACGATTTTGTGTTTTTATATCAATGAATATTTCAATAGCAAACAAGTACACGAATTCTTATTTGTATCGCGGATTAAAATAAAATAATAATAGAGAAACGTATTTTTTAAAAAATTGTTTCACTCCACTGATGGATAGGAGGTGGTAATTTTTTTGCAAAAACTTACCACCTCCTATCCATAATTAATTTTTTCCCGTGCCACGTCTAAAAGTACCTCCTGACCCCAATTCAAACCCGAAACCCAACCAGTTTTCCTTCGTATTTTGAAGCCGATCAACAGGTAATAAAAAGTACCTGAGGTTGGGCCTCTAACAGATTATTTTAACAAAAACTTAACCAATATCTCAACTTTTTACCTATCATCGTTCAAAGGTGCCTTCGGGTACAGTGGCCAATACCTGAACGGGATTCAGGTGGGCTTCTCCCCTACCCCGGTCGCCAGACAGCATAATATTGCCGTAGCGTTTATAGTCTTTCCACGGATTGACAAATCGGGGTTTTTCGTCTGAAAAACTATTAAAAAACGCCCATTGCGTTACTAATCGGGTTGCTTGATCTACCCATACGTGGTATTTATTGTCGGGCGTGACACCAACGCCTTTAAAGGTGAGTTGCAACAAATCGGCAGCAAGGCCATCGGCGGAGGGTGATTGGCCCAACGATTTGAGGGTGACACCTGAATCTTTGAGTTTAAAAGGCATGACCAACCAATAGGCATCGTTGATCCATACCTTTTTGCCCATATCTAAGTATTTTTTCAAACTATCCTGCTGGGTTTGTTCCACACCGTTGAGCCATACTTTTCCGGTGGTGTCGTCTATATCCACCACTACTTTGAGTGGACGTTTCAGCCATTCTACACGCACTAAACCCGTCCATTTATCCCACAGGAGAGTTCGGGAGCCAAAAAAATTCCAAGAAATATAACGGGTCTTATCCCAAGCGGCCCGGCCTCCCTGTGCCCGCATGACTTCGTCGGCAATAGCTATAGCCGCCGCATCAGAACCCGTAGCATCAAATTCGACAGCAGCGGGATTTTCAGGGGCGGAAGCCGTTGGCACGGCAGGGGGCGGTGTTGCGGCGGTTGTTGTTACCTTTTTTTGGGCGGTAGTACACGAAACCGCAGCAAGTACTATGATACAGAGACCATAAAAGCAAAAGTTTTTCATGCAGCAAATGTATCAATTACTTTTCAACTGATTTCAAAAAATCAATCAGGAACGAGTAAATAATAAGTTGATCATTTCAGGTAGATCATTTTTGGGTCAGACAACCATCTTTTTGCGCTAATAACAGCCCTTTTTAAGCAAAAAGATGGGTATTATGGCACTAAAAGGGGCACATCTTATGGTTAAGTTCTTATTTACTCGTTCCTCAACACATTCTTGCAGGCATAAAAAAAGCCCCGCCGTAAGGACGAGGCTTAAAAAAAGTGGAGGATAACGGGATCGAACCGATGACCTCTTGCATGCCATGCAAGCGCTCTACCAGCTGAGCTAATCCCCCATTTGCTGATTGAGGGCGCAAAGATAAGCGCTCCTTTCGGATACAGACAAATATTTTGAAAAAAAATTAAAAATATTTTTTGCACATTTTTTTGGAAAGTATCAGGGAGGCGTGTACCTTTGCGCCCGCTTTATAAAAAGCAGTTCTTTTTGGAGAGATGTCCGAGTGGTTTAAGGAGCACGCCTGGAAAGTGTGTATACGCCAAAAGTGTATCCGGGGTTCGAATCCCCGTCTCTCCGCAGATTAATTAAATGGAGTTTATTGAATTGGTTGAAATAGTGCATTGGAATATCCATTCAGCTGTTTCAACCAATTTAGTAGATACCTGAACCAGGAGAAGTGGCAGAGTTGGTTTAATGTACCTGATTCGAAATCAGGCGTACCTTTGCGGGTACCGGGGGTTCGAATCCCTCCTTCTCCGCTGAACAAATTAAAATGGGTTATCGCTTGCCATTGTGCAGTGATAATCCGTTTTTTTTAACATCATTGTTTCCTTATTTATTTCCCAATTGCTCGCTGCCAATTTCCCAACGCAGCCCTTCCATCGCGATATACGTTTCCTCAAAAATAGCGGCAGCTTCTTTGAGGTGCATTTTCTCATCTGCATAACGACCGGAAAAATGTCCTAGCAGCAGGCGTTTTGCCCCTGCCCTGAGTGCTATGCTTGCCGCCTGTGCCGCCGTGGAATGGAATGAAATAAGCGCCTCCGCTTCGTGTTCCCGGGTAAAAGTCGCCTCATGATACAGCAAATCAACCCCCTTCACCACATCGGCCACTACTTCGGAGGGGGCCGTATCGCTGCAAAAAGCATAAGACCGGGCAGGGGATGGCGGTATCGTGAGTTCCTGATTGGAAATTCGGGCAAGTTCAACTGCATGGGACTCCCCGGTTGCTAACTGGTGCAGTCCATCCGGGGAAAGCAATAAATCGGCGCCGGCTTTGATGCCCGGAATCAGGGAGAAATGAATATTATACTCCGTTATTTTTTCTTTTTTGATATTGCGGGGCTTTTCCTTTTCCCGAAACAACCATCCGCTACAAGCAGTGCGGTGCAGCAGGGGAATCGTCCATACTTCTACCTGGTTGTTTTCAAATATTTTTGCGGAAACGGTGGCATCTACTTCCACAAATTCGAGTTCATAGGATAACCGCACACCAAAAAGCCGAATGGTGGTCTCTATCCATTCCTTTAACCCCGGCGGGGAAAATAATTGCAGTTTTTCGGTGCGCTTTTTCAGACCCCAGTTGGTCAGCAGCCCGATCAGGCCAAAGGCATGATCGCCGTGCAGGTGGCTGATAAATATTTGCTGAATGTGGTCATGCCGGATTTTATATTCAAAAAGTTGCATTTGAGTACCTTCTCCACAGTCAATTAGAAAGGCATGGTTTTCAGATTGCAGTAATTGGGCGGTATAATGTCTCCCGTGGAAAGGGCCGCCGGAACTATTGCCAAGGATGGTAAGATGCATAATGGGTTCTGTTATATGTTGTTTTCTTGTTCTGTCATACGGTTGTCCGCTAGTTCTATCGCGTATTCAAAAAACAGGTTCACGGCATTCGTAAATTTGAGGCAATTGATGAGCGAACGCTTGCCCACATTGTTCTCGGCAGCCAGCCGGATGCTTTCGGCATCGCCGAGGTACCGGTTGGCCTTGGCGTAGAGCGTGGAGTTAATAACTACAATTCTGTTCAGCATAGATGGCAAAAGTAAGGAGTTCAGTGATTTAAGCAACATAAATTTAAAAATAAATTTAAATAGGCAGGATGTTACCATCTCCTCCCATCGCTCGCTTTCCGGTTGCTCAAATTATCCACCACATTAATATCTTGTCCAACCCTTCACCCACTCAAACCGTTTTTTTGTCTAAACCACCAACTATCTATCAAAACTGTCTTACCTTAGCGTCTTTTAAGGAACGGGTAAACAATAATTTGATAGTTGAGGCAGGTTAGGTTAGGTTATTGTTTACCCGTTCCTACAGTCTGTTATTCCCTCGTTTTGGAAGAATTTCTACTCTATTTATCCTTAGGCTTTCATCATATCGCCGATCCGCAAGCTTGCGATCACCTGTTGTTCATCGTCACGCTGTGTGCAGCGTATCCTTTATTGGCTTGGCGCCAAGTGTTGGTATTGATCACAGCATTCACCATTGGGCATTCCCTGACCTTAGCGCTATCGGCTTTACATTTGGTCAATTTGCCTTCAAAATGGGTGGAAATCCTCATTCCGATCACCATTCTCCTTAGTAGTTTATTTAATGTATTGGGGGGAGTGGCACCGGCTAAACAGCGTGTTTTTAGTGCCAAAATAGGCTCCCGATACCTGCTTGCACTCCTTTTTGGGTTAATCCATGGTTTGGGTTTCAGCAGTTTTTTTCGGGCACTCATGGGCGAAGCCACCAACATCACCTGGCCGCTTTTTTCCTTTAATATTGGAATTGAATTGGGCCAAATACTCATTGTAATGCTCTTTTTCCTGCTTTTTATGGTACTTTCCCGCCTAAAACCCTTTCCACATCGGGATTGGAATATATTTATTTCCGGTGCCGGAGCAGGTGGTTCAGTCTTGTTATTGTTGGGGTTATTGGGGGGCTGATTCCCTGTTCAGCGTCAATTTAGTAATTAAGAGTCGGCAGTCAATATTATCACAAATAATTAAAAATCAATAATTTACTGAAAGATAAACCGCATTCATTTTCAATACGCCCACTTAATCATGTTCATCTATCCACTAAAATATCCGTTTGTGTACAGTATACTTTTATTAGTCTGTTCGTTTGTGACCATTCCGGAGATCATCGGGAGTATACCAGATTGCAAACAACTCAACACTAAAGCACAACGGGAAACGAATACACGCCCTGCATATTATTCCTGTTTCCCTGGTGTACATGCTTTCAAAATGAGCGTCTGCGAGATCATTTATTCCCAACAAAATCGTACCTTTGAAGTTAAATGTTATCTATTTCAGGATGATCTTAGAGCAACCTTATACGATGACCCCAATAATGGCATTTTATCGCCGGAAATAGTGGTGCCTTATATTCAGCGCCATTTAACCATTACCATCAACAACCAAAAGCAAAGCCTGCAACTCACCTCACTCAATCAGAAAGATGAACAAATATTAGCACAATTTACTATATTGGCAGCGCCAAACGTTGCTAAAATCAACAATATTGGTATTCAAAACAGCCTTTTGCTGGAAAAATTTGCCAAACAGATCAATATGGTCTACGTATACTATCCCAATGAACAAAACAAACGCGCTAAAATGTTGGATGCCCAAAAAAATCAAGACATTTTTGAATTTTAATATGATGAAGCCTTTACATTTTTTTCTCATCGGCAGCCTGCTGGCAGCCACCCCCATCTTTAGCCAAAACACCTCCAATCACGGCAATCGCTTTGAGCAACTTGGCCCGCTCCTGCCGGATGCCACCCCTTACCGAAGTGTGGATGGCAGCCCCGGCCCGCAATATTGGCAACAACGCGCTGATTACGATATTGACTGCACGCTGGATACTAAAAGTCAAAAATTATTTGGCACCGAGCGGATTACCTATCACAACCAATCACCCAACCCATTGCGCTATCTATGGCTGCAATTAGACGAAAACCAGCACCAGGGACACAACGATCATCACCACTTCAATGCCAGCAACATGGAAGAAACAATGGATGAGCAGGCCCTTAAAATGTTGGAACAATGGAAAGACCTGACCCAATATGGCCATAATATAGAGGCGGTTACCAATGGCAATGGCACGCCCCTGCCCTACACCATCAATCAGACCATGATGCGCATTGATCTGCCAAAGCCCCTGCCTCCGGGAGAAGAAATTTCCTTTAATGTAAAATGGAATTACCAGATCGTGGATCGCATCAAAGGTCCGCGTGGTCGGGGAGGATACGAATATTTTGAAAAAGATGAAAATTATTTATTTACCATAACACAATGGTATCCGCGTCTTTGTGTTTATGATGACGTAACAGGATGGCAGAATAAGCAATTTACCGGTCGCGGCGAATTTGCGCTCACCTTTGGCAATTTTATGGTCAAAATGACCCTGCCCGATGACTTCGTAGTGGGTTCTACCGGAGAATGCCTCAACTACGCGGCAGTACTGTCTGCCGACGAACAGGCGCGTTGGCAAAAGGCACAACAGTCCGGTGAACCGATGGAAATTGTCACACTGGAGGAAGCCAAAAAGAATGAAAAATCCAAAAAGAGCAAAGACCTCAAAACCTGGATTTACAAAGCCGATAATGTCCGGGATTTTGCCTGGACCGCCAGTCGGAAATTTATATGGGATGCCATGGCCGTTCAAAATGAAGATGGCAAAAAAATCATGTGCATGAGCTATTACCCCAAAGAATCCTATCCGATTTACAGCCGATATTCCACCAGAACGGTAGCACATACCTTAAAAACATACTCCAAATATTCTCTGCCTTACCCCTACCCCGTTGCTATTTCGGTGGAAGCCGCCAATGGTATGGAATACCCCATGATCTGTTTTAATAATGGCCGTGCTGCGGAAGACGGAACGTACACAGAAAGATCGAAAAAAGGCGCTATCTCCGTGATTATTCATGAAGTAGGGCATAATTATTTCCCGATGATCATCAACAGTGATGAGCGCCAATGGTCGTGGATGGACGAAGGTATCAATACTTTTATGCAATACCTCGCAGAATCGGAGTTCGACAATAATTACAATTCCCGGCGTGGCCCGGCTTCCGGGATTACCCGCTACATGAAAAGTAACCCGGATCAGTTGGAACCCATTATGACCAACAGTGATAATATCGTAGAATTTGGCGCCAATGCCTACGCCAAACCCGCTACCGGGCTGAATATCTTGCGGGAAACCATTATGGGGCGTGAACTATTTGACTATGCTTTTAAAGAATATTGCCGCCGCTGGGCATTTAAACACCCCGCTCCGGCTGATTTCTTCCGCACCATGGAAGATGCCAGCGGCGTTGATTTGGATTGGTTTTGGCGCGGTTGGTTCTATGGTATTGAACCCGTAGATATTGCCATGGACAGCATTCACTGGTACAAAGCCGACCTGCAAAACGACCCGGAGAAAAAAACCATCACCGATACGGATAAAATAAAGAAGCCTTACGACGATATTTCCAAACTCCGCAACAAAGCATCAGGCATGAAATTCGCGGTAGAAGACGACCCTGATCTGGTAGATTTTTACACCACGTATCGCCCGTGGGAAACCGCCGATTCGGTACAAACCTACACCACTTATCTGTACGATCAGACGTTCACTGCTGAAGAAAAATCAAAAAAATACGGTAAAAAGGAGTATCTTGAGTTGTTTTTCACGAATAAAGGCGGTTTAGTTATGCCCATCATATTAGAATGGACTTTTGAAGACGGCACCAGGGAGGTAGAGCGCATACCGGTAGGCATCTGGCGCAAAGACGAGAAAAATGTGCGCAAAGTATTTGTAAAGGACAAACCTGTTATGTCCGTCAAAATAGACCCATTCCGCGAGACAGCCGATATCAATGAGCGCAACAATGCGCAACCGATGCCGGCGACTCCACGGCTTTTTAAAGTCTATAAAAAAAATCGGGACGAAGAACGATTGAACCCGATGCAACAGGCAAATAAGAAAGAGGTAAAGCGACCATAGAAGTCGGACAGTCCACAGTCTGCACAGTCCACAGTCTGCACAGTCCACAGTCTACACAGTCCACAGTCTACACAGTCCACAGTCTACACAGTCAGACAGTCCACAGCCTACACAGTCTACAGTCAGACAGTCTAATGTCAATATAATTACCTTAAATGGCTTTCACGGCGGCGTTTGCCCCTTTTAGATCAAATTGACCGAGTGCGTGAAAAAACCGGGGCGGTATATGTTGCCGAGCCGAATTTGGCGCGAGATAAGCGAAATTTGAGGCAAACCGAACAAGGTCATGCTGCCCTTGCCCCAATTTTGCCACGCACTAAAATTGACTTACCGACCACAGCTGTGACTGTGGACTGTGTGACTGTGTGGACTGTGGACTGTGTAGACTGTGGATTATTTCCGAATCAACAGCTGCCTTGCCAGTGTTTTTCCTTCCGATTGGAGGGTCACAAAATAGACACCGGAAGCAAAGAGCGCCGCATCAAAAAAATATTGGTTGGAGCCGGGTGCAATCACACCTTCATAGATCGTGTGAACCACCTGACCCAGGGCATTTGTCAATTGGATGGAGCCATTTACCCGCGAAGCCGTCTGCAACGGAATACAGGTGATTGCGGCAGCCGGATTTGGAAAAGGAGCCATTAACTGCGCAGTGGAAGCCTCCGAAATGGCTGAAACATCCGGTATTACCCTAAATTTCCACCAGCCTTTTGGTGCCGGCATGGGGCGTACCTGTTTTTTGCCGCTTTGGGCTACGGCTTCAACATAATAATAAATGGGTTGGCCTTTTAATTCAGAAAACGCTATACGCGGAATGTTCCCATTCCAGTAATTGACAGAATCGGGATGCACCGATTGATACATCGGTACAGACTGCCAAACGACGGAAGAAGAATCATTCGTATACCAAACCTGTGCATTGGCGATACCCGTGCGATGTTGCAGGAGGGCATTCACCGGATAAGCAACCGGATCATTTATTCCCTGAACAATGTACGATATCGGGCGATGTACAATGCGCAAGGGGTCAGGCACGCCTATTTCTTTAGTAATACAATGGAGAGCGCCCCCCTCGTCCACAATGTCAGTACAATTGATGGGCACCACTTTATATCCCGGCATTGACCGTTCAAATATCTTTTGTGCCGTAATATCCAACGGAATATTGTATTTTGGCATCAAAATGGTTTTATTCACGATCAGCGAATTGACATACGTGGGGTACAAATAGGCTTTGTTGGCGCTACCGCCAAAAGGCGGATACTGCCCGTCAAAAGGCGGCATCGGAATCCTGACAATGCGATAAGTCTGGCCAAAAGATGACAGTTTAGACAATAAATATTGAATATTGGCTTCAATTTGAGGCCCGTCGGACACCCCTGCCGGGTATTCTCCTACCAATAAGGTCTCTTCATCCAATAATTTTAGGTGCATATCAATGTGATGGATGCCATCGTAAGGTAAAACGTCCATTTTCAAATATCGGTCAATCCCCATGAATTGCTGCATCAGATGGTCTACTGCCGCTTCTGTGTGATTACTTTGTCCCCACACATTATCCATTCCGTTTTCTTCCAATACCAATTCAGAGGAAAACGCCGTACCCATTCCATCCGTCATCACATTACCACCGGTATTCACCAGATCATAAGGCGGGGTCGTAGTCGTATAAAGTGGTACATTTAGTTGTTGCGCTACTTTAACCGCTAAAGTGTCATCCCGACGACGGGGTCGGTTGTATATCCAGTCTATCAAAAGCAGGGAATCAACATCGCGTGCATAAACAGAAGAAGGCCCGTAATCACGAATCCAAATGGAATTGGAACGCGCTATCAGGAATTGCACCCGACTACTTACCTCCACGCCCCGGTCTTTAAGATACGTTTTTGCCTGATCAATCCCCGACTGGCTGCTGCAATGTACCATTACGTTACATTCTGTACGGGCAGCGCGAACAATTTCCGTTAAAATATCGTTATGTTCCCCTAACTGCCAAGAGATAGCAACGGCCTGCAATTCTTCCCATTCTGCCATCATACGAACGGGAACGGAAGGTGGGTGCGTAATAGCACCATTAGGCGGCGGCAGCAGTTTGAAATCAGAAGCCTGCTCCAACTCCCCTGGTGCACGGAAGCGCGGCAACCAGTCGGGTTGTTGTGCGACTGCATTCAAGCCGGCCAGTAATAAACATAATAGCGCAAGTAAACGTGTTGTCATAGTTTTGTGTATTAAATTCAAAATGCAAATATACCATTTTTTGCAAATTCAAAGGTAAACACTAATTATTTTTTAGTTTGTACTTGAAAATAAATAGTATACGAACATATTATTTTATGAAAAATTTAACTGTTTTTGTCCTGTTATTTTTTCCGTTCATTATACGGGCACAGCCTGCTGATAACAAAGACATCGCCGCTATACGCCGGGTATTGGCCGATCAGGAAATGGCTTGGAACAAGGGCGATATTGATGCTTTCATGACGGGTTACTGGCATACTGACAGCCTCAAATTTGTGGGCGCAAGGGGTATTACCAAAGGATGGCAAAATACCTCCGACGGTTATAAAAAACGCTACCCCAATACGGATGCTATGGGAATTTTAAAATTTACCATTCTATCCATCGAGAAAACGGGTAAAAAAAGCGCTTTTGTAACCGGGCAATGGCAACTAACGCGCAAAATCGGCGATATAGGAGGTTATTTCACCCTGCTTTGGAAAAAAATAAACGGAAAATGGGTGATCGCAGCAGATCATACCAGTGTACGGGAATGAATTAATTGAATTGGTGACCATCAAAAAATTGTCAAAGAGCCAAAAATTTATTACACACTTTTTTCGGTTAATCCATCCTCGTACCACGCCATGACGATCGCTTTACAAAACTTCTTTACAGAATTGGATGCCCTGCGGGCACAACATTCCAACAAAATAGTACCCAAAGCCGACGCGCAACAATTGTGCGACGACCTTTTCCTGTTTCTTTTTCCGATGCTCAGCGATTACTCCAAACCCGCACAGGTGCAATACACCTCCCTGCGCTATGACCTCATCCGGTTGCTGACACCGGTCATGCAGGGAACATCAGATGCCGTTACCCAATTGGCAGATGCTTTTTTCGAACAGCTGCCGTTGGTACACAGTGCGCTTCAGGCTGATGCAGAGGCCATTTTACAATTTGATCCGGCTGCCACCTGCCGGGAAGAAGTAGTGGCCACTTATCCCGGATTCCATGCCATTGCCATCTATCGCATTGCCCACACCCTGCACCACCTCGGCGCGCCCTTGCTGCCGCGCATGTTTTCTGAATATTTGCACAGCATCACGGGTATTGACATACACCCGGCGGCAACCATCGGCGATTCCTTCTTCATTGACCACGGCACTGGCGTAGTCATAGGAGAAACGGCTAAAATAGGCAATCACGTAAAAATTTATCAGGGAGTCACGCTTGGAGCGTTGCAAGTTGACAAATCGCTTTCCAATACCAAGCGCCACCCCACGATTGAAGATTATTGCATTTTATATGCGGGTTCTACCATTTTGGGTGGACAAACGGTAGTTGGCCACCACTCCGTGATCGGTGGCAATGCCTGGCTGACGAATAGTGTCCTACCCTACTCTATCGTGCTTCACCAACCCCAAGTGAAAGTACGATCAAAATCATTTGATGAGCCGGTCAATTTTGTGATATAGCTTACTAATACCATCTACATTTTAAAAATATCGCCCCAAAGCCGCTGCCCCCCGTCAATATAGACTGTCTCACCGGTGATAAAGGAGGCCATCGGGCTGCAGAGAAACAGGGTCAGCCAAGCCACTTCATCGGTAGTACCGAGGCGTTTCATCGGCACGGCTTCTTCTATACCTTTGAGTAGTTCGGGGGGGTAATTTTTCATACCAGACGACATGATAAGTCCCGGCGCTACGGCATTCACCCGAATATTATAAGGACTCCATTCCACTGCGAGGGTTTTGGTCAGGTTATCTACGCCGGCTCTTGCAGCGCCGGTATGCGCCATACCAGGAAAGCCACGATAGATATTGGCGATAATATTGAGGATAATTCCTTCATTTTGAGGGATAAAGAAATTTTTAGCCATCGTCTGCGTGACATACCAGGTGCCATTCAGGTTGTTATTGATCACCGCATCCCAGCCATTTTTACTAATGTCCGCCGACGGAGAAGGAAATTGCCCGCCCGCATTATTAATAACGATGTCCAAACGTCCGGCTTTTTCCCGAATTCCATCGGCCACTGCCTGCACTTGTTCGATATTGCGGATATCACAAATAAAATAGCCGCCAAAATCGCCCAAAGGCGACAACTCCAAAGCGGCTTTTTCTAATTTTTCCTGTTTGCGCGAAGCAATGAATACCTTAGCACCTAATTGCAAAAACATGGTCGCAATAGCCTGTCCGATGCCGCTGCCGCCGCCAGTCACTAAGGCTGTTTTATGTTTGAAAAGATCTGATTGAAACACGAGAGGAGAGAGGAGAGAGGAGAGATGAGAGGAGATGAGAGAGGAGAGAGGAGAGATGAGAGAGGAGAGAGGAGTTGTCCGGCCTTGTCTTGTGTCTTGTGTCTTGTGTCTTGTGTCTGATGTCTTGTATCTGATGTCTTGTATCTGATGTCTGAAGTCTTGTGTCTTGTGTCTTGTGTCTGATGTCTTGTATCTGATGTCTTGTGTCTGATGTCTGAAGTCTTGTGTCTGATGTCTGAAGTCTGATGTCTGAAGTCTGATGTCTTGTGTCTGATGTCTTGTGTCTCATGTCTTATGTCTGAAGTCTTGTGTCTGAAGTCTTGTGTCTGAAGTCTGAAGTCTTGTGTCTGAAGTCTTGTGTCTGAAGTCTTGTGTCTGAAGTCTTGTGTCTGATGTCTTGTGTCTGAAGTCTTGTGTCTGAAGTCTT
>Ga0209490_10000414_pt1 | contig 43110 bp, 11 predicted proteins | sample MAT06_FD_187209 | JGI IMG/M metagenome (GOLD analysis project Ga0209490, IMG submission 187209) | Freshwater microbial communities from Lake Fryxell liftoff mats and glacier meltwater in Antarctica - MAT-06 (SPAdes) (version 2) | ecosystem: Environmental > Aquatic > Freshwater > Ice > Liftoff...
TTAGACTTTTGTCAGTCAATCAGCACTTTGACACTATTACATTTCGCACAGCAAACACTTCCGCCCCAGCGTATCTGGCGAACGCTTTCATAGCATTTTGCATCGTCTATTAGATGGCTTAAATTTATATTCAGCATAGCTTGTGGCGGTAGTTGACTCTTTTGTAAGCTTACCTTATTTCCTCCCATCCTTTCAACTCCCCGAAACACCTATTGAGCCAATCAATTTTATACAGATGGGCGGGGAGCCTATGCGCGACATCTTCATTCTGCCGAACATACTGTCGGCAAACGCAATACTCAAAGGATCGAACGCAATCACCTGACAATGCGTACTCGCATCAAAAGATTAGTTCGCAAAACTATCTGCTTCTCTAAATCCGTTATGATGCACGATATTATTATCGGGTTATTCATCAATCGACTTGAATTTTGTCGTGTCGTCTAAATTCTTTTCCACAGATCTACAACACTACCTGCTCAAACACGCTCTTATGAGAATTGCTAGAAATTAGCCCCAAAGTTCTAGAATGAATGTGATAACTATCTGACCAAAGGTATTCCTCTAACATTCTGGGGCAATACTTTATATATTTTTTAATGCTTGTATCATTTTGTTAAACAGAATCATTAAATTTATGGACAAACAAATTGTCTTAGTAACTGGTGGATGTGGATTTATTGGCTCTCACTTAGTAGAAAGATTGGTACAGGAAAATTATTATGTGCGAGTTTTAGACAACTTATCAACGGGGAAATTGGAGAATTTATCAGCAGTTCCCTCAGACAAAATTGAAGTTATTATTGGCAATGTTACAGATTTTGATACCGTCAAAAATGCTGTGCAGGACTGTACCTATGTATTCCATGAAGCTGCAATTCCGAGTGTGCCGCAGTCTATTGCTGACCCTTTAAGTACAGGCAGAGTCAACTATATCGGCACGCTCAATGTTCTAGAAGCATCTCGCCAATGCCATGTCCGACGTGTCATCTTTGCAAGTAGTGCCGCTGTTTATGGTGATGAACCGACTCTTCCCAAACATGAGCTAATGCTAGCCCAACCAATTAGCCCCTATGGAGCGGATAAACGAGCGTCTGAATTAATGGGACTTGTTTACAGTCAAATTTGTGATTTAGAGTTTGTTGCTTTGCGTTATTTCAATGTATTTGGTCCTCGGCAAGATCCATCGGGTTCATATGCGGGAGTGATATCCATATTCTGTGATTGTATTCAGCAAGATATATCTCCATTTATTTATGGAGATGGGACACAAAGTCGTGATTTTATCTATGTTTCAGACGTAGTACAAGCAAATTTAATTGTAATGAAACATCCTGATACCAAGATAGGCGTCTTTAATGTAGGTCGAGGTGAGTCAGTGACTCTCATAAATCTGATTAATACTTTAAATGAGTTAAGCGATAAAAATGTCAAAGCGGCTCACCAGCCTGCACGAGTTGGTGACATTCGTCACAGTGTCTCTGACATCTCAACACTTAAAGTATTAGGTTGGACTGCAACTATTAGTATCCATGATGGTCTAGCATTTCTTTTGGATTCTCTAAAAAACAAAAATATAGCAGTTCTCCAGTAATTCTCATGATAGAAATTGTTTTCATAATGAGAATTGCTGGCAGTTCTCAGATGAATATGGTACGAGTATCACATTCGTAAAACCAGCCAAATAGACTAGAAGTCACTTTATTCTTAAACCTTTGTCAGTTCATCAGCTTGAAGACTCTGTAGTAGTAGTCTTGGGAGAAATACGATTATCATAGTATGTATTATTAAAGTACTGCTTACTTTGTGGATCTTGATTAGGAAGTACTCCATTAATAACAAGTCCCATTACATTTTGTCCTGATTTTTCAATCATTTCTTTTACGAAAACTGCATTCAATGAATCAACTATACCTGGTCTAGCGATTAATAAAATATTGTCAGACGATTGCCCTAAAATTATTGCGTCAGCAGCTACACTTAAAGGTGGAGTATCAATAATAATAAAGTCATATCGATTGGATAATTCATTAATCAGCAAGCTAAGTTTTGGAGAGTCCAAAAGAGTGGATGGATGTGCTGTTGTCGAGCCAGATGTTAATAAATCGGGACCTTTTGTATTTAAAGTTATAGCTGATGACATATTAGCTTCATCAGCTAATATGTTGCTTAAGCCAATGTCATTGGATAATGACCATATTTCATGTTGACGAGGATTGTGTAGATCGGCATCAATTAGCAGAACTCTCTGCTGTGTCTGTGCCATTGCGATCGCTAAATTAGCAGACACTGTAGATTTACCTTCACTGGGAACAGCGCTAGAAATGACTATAATCTTGTTTGTTTGTATCGATCTTAAGTAACTTAAACTAGCTCTTAACATTCGATATGATTCCCACAAAGGTGATTGACCTTCATATTGTAAAATTAGCTCAGAGCTGGGTAAATCAAGATGAGGAATTATACACAATAGTTTGCAGTTAAATATTCTTCTAGTCTCTTCTATTGTCCAAATTGATTTATCACGATTTTCTAAGATAAATGCGGTGATTATTCCTAATAAAATTCCCACTAATGCACCGACAATTGCATAGAGAAGTTTCCATGGAGCAGAAGGCTGATCGGGAATATCTGCCTCAGAAATGATCCGAGCATTGCCGATCGCCTGATTTTCTGCGATTCTAATTTCTTGCAGCTTCTGGAGTAACTGGGCATAAGTAGTTTGATAAGCCTGCAATTTTTGATTCAGTTCTTGCTGTTTTTGCAATAGTTTGGGGAAAATATTAGCTTTAGTTCTATATTCATTCCTAGTTTGACGTAAGGTTTCTAATTGGCGAGTTAGCCCTATCTGTTTACCTTGTAATCGAACTAGATCCTGTGTCAGATTTTGCTGTAGTAAACCAACTTGCAAAATATTTTCTATATTTTCATCTTGTTTCTGCGTCGTCTGTTGAATGCGATCGCGTAAGACTTCTCTAAGACGGCTAGCGTCACTTTTTAAGGCAGCAACTATCGGATTATTATCTGTAAAGCGATTTCTCTCAACAGCTAACTTACTTTCTATCTTTTGCAAGTCTTGGGAAGCTGTCTGTACTCCTGGTGAATCACTAATATTAGCTAATAAAATAGATTGTTCTGCGGAAATATTGAGCTTACCTTGTAAATCACTTAATTGAGCCTGTGTATCGGCAAGATCAGCTTCAGCCTTATTAATTTGTCTCTGGGCATCAGTATCAACGTTGATTGCTGATACAGCTTCCTGTTCAGAATTAACAATCTGGCTATTTTCTCTGAAGCGTCTTAGCTCAGCTTCGATATTACGCAGTTTTTTTTCTGCTTCGGGCAACTGATTTTCAATAAATAACCTTGCTGCAACCGCCTCTAGTCTATTTACGCGCAAATTATCTTCTAAATAATAACTCATGAGAGTATTAACGACCATAACACCTCTTTTAGGATCTGTGTCATTGTATGTGATGGCTAAAATATCTGTTCCTCTTGCTTTTTCAACTTTCAGCTTCTTTAAGAAAATGCGGCGCAAGATCAATTTATTATTATCAGATTTCCCGAATGAGGAAAAATCAATAGGAATATCGCTCCCAAAAAACTGTAAATAGAGCATAGGGTCTGGAGGTATGTCTAAATCCTTAATGACTCTTTCTATAATGGGTACAGATTTCAGTATTTCCGTTTGTGTATCGAGAGGAAAAGCTGTATCAGACAAGGGGGTGAGTTCACTTAATTCTTTACCCAAGCCTGTAAGTGAAGAGGTTGCACTTTCTCTCTTTACCAATAACTTACCTTCAAGTTGATAGGTGGGTTTTTGGATGAATGCAAATATCGTAACTAACGAAGTTGTAACTACAAAAACTACACTAGCAGGGATGATTCGTCTTTTTAAGATCAAGATGTATTTCTGCAAATCAGTAGTTTTCTCTGTTGGGTTCATAGCAAGCAAGTGTCTAGACAGTTTATTAATATTGTTCGACAGATCATTATAAAAGTTACTTAATTATATTTAAAATTTCTTTATAAAACTTTTTGTTTCTTTTGTGACTTTAAAGAAGAAAAAGCCACCTTAAAAGCGATCTCTTGCTCTAATCGTTTCGTTATCTTTATTTTTACCTTAATCTCTATCGCAATTAATAAAGTGATCTGCATCACAATAAAGACGGCTCTTCTGGGTTTAGGGCGGCAACTGTATAATCTGATACAATAGCTGCATGTTTGACAAGAGCTAAGTCTTTGGTGTGAAAGGCTTTTATCTACTATTAGCCGAGCTTATCCCCTTAAACCCAGAAGAGCCATAAAGACTGGGTATTATCACAAGTTTTTAATTCATCGATTACTGACTATTTCTAATAGACAGATTAAAATAGTTTTTATGGTTATATTTTTTAGAAAAATTGGTTGATTTTAATTTGTATATACTAATGCATAAACATATAAATATCAAATTGTAAATTCATTGTTATTTGCTGATAACAATGATTATATTTTAGTGTATAAATTTAATATATCTCAAATAAAGTCCTTGCTAGGAAGAGCTTATAGCTTTCTTAAAATATAGTGTAATCAGTGATACACAAAAAACTGTTAATTTATTTGCAAGTAAAATAGTCAAATGAAAAAGACCACTGGTAAACCAAATTTAGATCTTTCAAAAATAAGAAATCGCTATTACTTTGTAGCTGATATCTTGATATTTCTAATGACAACTATTTTGGCTCTAATTATTAGATTAGATGGAAATATAGTTGATATTTTGAATTACCAATGGGCACTTTATTTTGCTACATTGTTATTCGCAATCATCAAACTTATTACATTGATAGGCTTTGGGGTATACAGTCGTTTTTGGCAGTATGCTGGGGCAAGAGATTTTATAGATATTGCTTCAGCAATTACACTAGCTACAGTAATTGAAGGTATTGCGCTAGCTTACCTATACAAATTATCAGGATCTAGTCTTTCTGTAATCAGCAATTTGCCGCGATCGCTATTTTTGATAGATGCTTTACTGAGCTTAGTTGCAATTTCAGGGTTTCGCTATGGAATACGCGAACTGATTCAGCATCGAAGGATTAGAAATGCGACAGGCAAAGTATCTATGCCCCAAAATAATACGCGAGTTTTGATCGTCGGGGCGGGCAATGCTGGAACCTCTCTAGTACGACAAATGCAAACCAGTCCAGAATATGGACTTCTGCCGATCGCCTTTGTTGATGATAATCCTAGTAAGCTAAATCAAAAAATTCTGGGAATCAATGTCATAGGTAACCGTTTCAAAATTGGTCATGTTATCCAGTCGATGAGAATTGACAAGGTAATTATTGCTATGCCATCTGCTTCAGGAGAAAATATCCGTGGCATTGTTGGTATTTGTCAGCAGATGAATGTGCCTGTAATTACCTTACCTAGTTTAACGGAAATTCTGAGTTGCGATCGCGAAATTAAAGTAAACAACTTACGCAATGTCGAGATTGAGGATTTATTGCGCCGTCAGCCTATTCAAACCGATCTACAGAGAGTATCGGAACTTGTTCGAGGTAAAAAGATTTTAGTAACAGGAGCTGGTGGATCGATCGGTAGTGAAATCTGTCGTCAAATTTTGAATTTTAAACCTAGTGAAATTATGTTGCTAGGAAAAGGTGAGAACTCTATTTTCATGATTCATCAAGAACTAGAGAAATTTATTCAATTGATGGGGCTTGATACGCCAATTCCCAAACTTCATACTTATATTTGTGATGTTCGCTCCTATTCTCGTCTTAAGTATGTATTTGACAATTTTCGCCCTGAAATAGTCTTTCATGCAGCCGCTCATAAGCATGTCCCCTTAATGGAGCTAAATCCACCTGAAGCGATTACCACTAATATATTTGGCACCAAAAATATGGTTGAGCTTGCTAATGCCTATGATGTAAAGAATTTTGTGATGATTTCTACTGATAAGGCAGTTAATCCTACAAATATTATGGGTGCGACTAAGCGAGTCGCTGAGATGGTAGTTTTACAGGTCGCCAAAAAATATAAAAAGCCGTTTACGGTCGTTCGGTTTGGTAATGTTTTGGGCAGTCGAGGTAGTGTTGTTCCGACCTTTAAGCGACAGATATCCGAAGGTGGTCCTGTGACTATCACTCATCCCGACATTATTCGCTACTTTATGACGATTCCTGAAGCAGTGCAATTGGTTTTGCAAACCTCAGTATTGGGGCGTGGTGGTGAGGTCTGTATGCTGGATATGGGTGAACCCGTGAAAATTTTGGACTTGGCTAAGGATTTAATTCGACTTTCGGGTTATGAAGTCGGCAAAGATATTGACATTGTTTACACGGGTTTACGCCCTGGTGAAAAATTATTTGAGGAGTTGTTTCTCCCTGGTGAAAAATACGAACGTACCGAGCATGAAAAAATTCGGGTTGTGTGGAATGCAAGTGATCGCTTACCTCATCATTTAGATGCGACGATTGCGAAGCTTGGTGAAGCCGTTGATCATAATGACTGTCGGGCTATTTGTGCTTTATTACAAACTCTTGTTTTAGGTTATGTTCCCAGTATTTCACTGAGTCCGGAGACGAGTGAGATTATTCGCAATACGACTAATCAAGAAACTCAGGGTGGTGAATTGGCAGCAATTAATCCAGACTTGATCATTGACGTAAATAAATTAGCGCAGTTGTCAAGATTAGAGCGTTTATATTATCGGGCTACTAATGACAGTATTGACTACTATTCACCCTCTCAATTTCGATTTTCGGTAAGAGATTTACAGATAGCGTTCGATGAGCGGCAATTTATGTTCTACTATCAGCCCATTGTCGATTTACAAACGAAAAAAACCATTGGATTTGAGTCTTTTTTACGGTGGCAACATCCAGAAAGAGGGTTAATTGCTTCCTGTGATTTTATTGAAGATTTAGAAGAATCGGGTTTGATTATTTTGTTGGGTTGGTGGACGATCGATGAGACTTGTCATCAGATTAATGTTTGGGAACAGCAATTTCCTGATAAACCAATTGAGATCAGTCTGAACCTATCAATTCAACAATTCTTTCATCCCGATTTATTGATGCAGATCGCTGCGATTATTAAGAAGTATGCAATTAGCCCTGCAAGTTTGGCGCTGGAAATTCCTGAAAAAACAATTAGAGATAATCCAGAGATGGCAGCAGTAATTTTATCTAAACTTAAATCTTTGGGTCTAAAACTACAGTTAGATAAATTTGGTCTTGACCTCCATTTTATGAGTAATTCTCTAGCTATGCATCTACTATGTTCACAATTCGATCGTCTCAAAATTCATCAGACTGTGATTCAAGATACCAGCACCAACAATCACTTATTACACTCAATTACTAAAATTGCCAAAACTCTCAGTATTGATGTAATTGCTGTTGGTGTTGAGACTGTGGCTCAGCGAGATCATTTAGAGTCATTAAATTGTAGGTATGGACAAGGGTATCTATTTGCCAAACCAACGCAATAAGCTGATGTCCCTAAATGAGATGATGATTGTGCCGCGCTTCGCGCGGCACAATCATCATCTCATTATTGATTCTTTTGTAATCTTTTTTCGCGCCGCTTTTCACCGCGATCGCGTCTTTGTTTAGTAGGATCTGTATCCACCTTAGTGGGATTGAGAATTTCGGCGATTGTGCTAACTGTTGGCGCTTTATAGAGAGTGGCAACAGGAATATTTGACTGAAATTTTTCGTTTAATTTGGCTATTACTTGTAGTCCAATTAGGGAGTCACCACCTAATTCAAAGAAATTGTCATAAATACCAACTCGATCGATACCAATGATCTGCTGCCAAATATTTGCGATCGCCTTTTCGACGGAGTTACGTGGCATTACATAGGCATTAGCTAGTTCAGGTCTAGGATAACTATTTTGAGAGCTAATATTTTCCTTTAAGGCAACTTGTAATGAAGATGTAGATAAAGATTGATAACGTTCGATTAGTTGGAGTAGGTCTTGAGTTGATACAGCAACACGAGGACGAGGACTTTGTAAAATCCGTCTAAAAACTTCTACCCCTTCCGCAGGGGATGGTCCATCGAGAATCATTGGCTCAGGATCATTTTGAGCAATTGATTTAGATGATCGCTTAGCTGCCTTTACCGACATACCCACTTCTTTCCAGTCTGTCCAGTTGATCGCAACGGTGAAAGTCCCATCTCTGGAAGTTTTAGCATAGGCATAGGCATCCAGAAAGTCGTTGGCAGCGCAATAACCGACTTCACCAAATTTAATCCCATGTAATAGAGAGCTGAGGGACGAACAGAGCATCAAAAAATCGAGTTTGACATGTTGTAACAAACGATCTAAGACCAAAGTGCCTCTAAACTTCGGGGCTAATACTGGAGCTATGGTATTGCGATCGCGCCGCGCAATCACACCACCATAATCTGCCACACCCGCCGCATGAAGTACACCATTAATCGAGCCAAAACGCTGCTCTGCCTCAGTAATCACAGCTTGCATCTGCTCAAAATTTGATACATCAGCGCTAATTGCTAAAACCTCTGCTCCTAGAGATTCCATACTCTGAATTCGCCTAATTTTTTCAGAAATAGGATCTTCGAGGTTGTGGGTATCGAGCCAATTTGACCATTCTTGAGGCTCTGGAAAAGGAGATCGCCCAATTAATATCAATTTAGCCTTGGCAGTTTGCGCGAGATATTCGGCAAAGGATAATCCCATGCCGCCCATGCCACCTGTGATTAGATAAACACCAGATTCTCTAATGCGACAATTTTGGGATTGATATTTTGATTGAGAAGCAGTATCTGGAAATTTGCGTGGTTCAAAAGCCTGAATCCATCGATAGTTGCCACGATAGGCGATCACGACCTCAGAGGTTGGTGTAATTATCTCTTGCAGCAATTGATCGATCAATTTTGGGGGATGACAATTTTCTGCAATCTCTAAAGTAACATCAACACTACGACAGTGAATATTCGGATATTCCTGCGGGATGATTTGCACTGCACCTAGTAAGAGCGCTTTTTCTGGACATAGATTTTCTGTCCCTGTAACTTCTTGTAAATCATTGGAAACAACGGTTATATCAATGTTTTTAGATGGGAAGTAATTACCTAAAGCCTGAGTCAAAAAGATTAGGCTATGTAGTCCAAGATCTAAAATTTTATCTGTATTATTTAATAAATCTGCAACCGTAGGGAGATCGTGATTTACATTCCATAAATGTACTATATGACTTAGTTGTTTGCCTCGATTTTGAAGATCATCTCGCAACTCACGAATTAGAGATTCATAGTCGGATTCATGGCTGGGATTGATACTGTAGGTGTGATCGCTTAATCTGGCAAATTGACTGCCAATTGTGACCGTGGTTATATCTTGTCCTTCAGTTTCTAGCCGATCTCTAAGTTGATTCCCAATTTCGCAATTATCCACAAAAATTAACCAGCTTAAATTGCTAGGTAATAGACTGAGTTCTACAATTGGAGAAATAGATTGTTTCCATGCAGGAATATAGAACCAATCAGCAATATCAGGTTTTCTGATTGCATCGCCTGTCTCTTGGAGTGGATTAGCAATAGATGCTGCTGAGTGTTTAGGTTCAATCCAATAACTTTGACGCTCAAATGGATAAGTGGGTAAGGGAATCCGATGGCGATTTTCATCAGTATAAAAGCTAGTCCAGTCTATGGGGACACCTGCGAGCCACAACTGTCCGAGAGTTTTAAATAAAAATGCTAAATCTGATTGTGGGTCTTGGGGATGGGGCAAAGAAGAGAGAATATTTGACTGCGATCGCACGGACTGTTGACGCGCTAGAGTGTTTAAAGTTTTACCCGCTCCTACCTCTAGCAATAATGATTCTGGCTCTTTGAATAGTAGTTGTAAACCTTCAGAAAATCTCACTGTTTGGCGAATATGTTTTAGCCAATATTGCGGATCGGTTGCATCGGTTTTGACGATCCATTGACCAGTGACATTAGAGATATAGGGGATTTGGGGCGAATGTAATTTAATTTTTTTTAATAGAGATTGGAATTCGGGAAGCATTGATTCCATCATTGCGGAATGGAACGCATGGGAGGTATGGAGGCGACGATAATGGATATCCTTTGTCTCTAGCTGCTTTTCGAGATTGGCGATCGCCTCTAAAGAACCCGCTAATACCGTTGCTGCTGGTGCATTTATGACTGCTAAGGAAATCTCATGGTTGAGCAATGGGGCAACTTCCTGCTCAGAAAGTGATATAGCTATCATTGCGCCTGCGGGTAACTGCTGCATGAGTCTGCCTCGCGCTGACACTAGGGTTAGGGCATCTTCTAGCGAAAAAACTTGGGCAAGACAAGCAGCAACATATTCGCCAATACTATGTCCAATCATCGATTGAGGTTTGATACCCCAAGATATCCATAGCTGTGCTAATGCATATTCGATCGCAAAAATTGCGGGTTGGGCGATTGCAGTTTGTTGTAATTGGGCTTTAGCTTGATCGATTCGATCGGTCTCAGGATATAAAATCTGGCGTAAATCCAGTCCTAGATGGGGGATTAATAAGTCACAACAGCGATCGAGATGTTCTTGAAAAACTGGCTCATGGCGATAAAGCTCTTGTCCCATGCCCACATATTGAGAACCTTGTCCCGAAAACATAAATACGACTGGGCGCGTTTTTAATTCGGTAAATTGACTTAAAACTTGCTGAGGATCGTTGGCGGCTAAGGCTGCGATCGCATCTTGCGTACTTTCAGGAGTATTTTCACAAATCACCATTCGCCGATGCTCAAAAGCTTGCCGTCCCACCTTCAGCGTAAAGGCAACATCTGCGAGATTGAGTTCAGGTTGCTGAAGGTAGCTAACTAAATTAGCTTGAGCTTGATTTAAAGCATTTGTGGTTTTGGCAGAAAAAAGCAACAGTTGATAGGGGCGGGATTTACCAGAAGTGACGATCTCTGGCGCTTCTTCTAAAATGATGTGAGCGTTAGTGCCGCCAATACCAAAGGAACTCACCCCAGCCCTTCTTGGTGAAGTACTCTGCCAATCGCTAAGTTGAGAATTGACATAAAAAGGACTATTCGCAAAATCAATTTTGGGATTTGGGGTCTCAAAATGTAAACTCGGTGGGATTTGCTTGTGCTTAAGAGATTGGACAGTTTTGATCACACCTGCAATTCCTGCCGCTGCATCCAAATGCCCAATATTAGTTTTTAGAGAGCCGATCGCACAGAAGCCTTTTTGATCAGTACTTTGTTGAAAAGCTTTCGTTAGCGCAGCAATTTCAATCGGATCGCCCAAATCTGTAGCCGTGCCATGGGCTTCAACATAGGTAATTGTTTCCGCATCTACTTCAGCGATCGCTTGTGCTTCGGCAATTACCGCCGCTTGTCCTTCGACACTAGGAGCGGCATAGCCCACCTTCATTGCGCCATCATTGTTGATTGCTGAGCCTTTGATGACGGCATGAATGTAATCTCCATCTGCGATCGCATCGGTCAAGCGCTTCAGCACGATTACGCCTACACCATTACCACCAATAGTGCCCTGAGACTGAGCATCAAAAGCCCGACAGTGACCATCGGGCGAATAAATCATGCCTTGTTGATAGAGATAACCCGTTTTTTGGGGAACCCTTACGGATACACCACCTACTAACACCATGTCACACTCGCCACTCAATAGGCTTTGACTTGCTAAATGTACGGTTACTAAAGATGTGGAACAAGCTGTACTGACATTGATACTGGGGCCTTTAAGATTGAGCTTATAGGAAGTTCTCGTCGCCACAAAATCCTTATCATTGCCGAGAAAAACTTGAAAAGCTACGGTCTCATCTAGATTTTGCATCATCGGTACGAGATTGTTGTAGAGATAGCTATTCGCACCAGTTCCAGCATAAACACCGATCGCCCCTTGATAGGTTTCAGGATCGTAACCTGCATTTTCGAGAACTTCCCATGCACATTCTAGAAATAAGCGATGTTGAGGATCGACTATTTCCGCTTCTTTAGCGGTAAAGCCAAAGAAATTAGCATCAAAGAGATCGACATTTTCTAATAGTCCATTTGCCTTGACATAATTAGGCTGGCTTAAGATTTCTGGAGTTATACCTGCTACGAGCAATTCTTCATTAGAAAATTGAGAAATAGACTCTACACCATCGCGAAGGTTATTCCAGAACGACTCAACATTAGCAGCCCCTGGAAAACGCCCCGTCATTCCGATGATGGCAATATCGGAATCGCGAATATGATCGTTATGTAAAGCCATATTTATTTACCCTGTTATTTACCCTATTCTTCTGAGACTAGCTTTGTGAACGAGACTTTAAGCGATTTTGGCGCTGTTGTTTCATCAAATATTGACGGCTTTTACGATTCTCAGCCCGATTTGGCTCAGATGCCTCCGTTGGTTGACTTTGGCTCAGATGCTCTGCTAAAGCATGGATATTGGGATAGCGAAAGAGCATGACCATCGACACTTGAGAGCCAAACAAATTTTGTAATTTACTATAGGCTTGTACTAAGAGTAAGGAATTACCGCCAATTTCAAAAAAATTATCATAAATGCCAACATTACTTAATTGCAAAATTTCTTGCCACACCGAGGCAATTAGCCGTTCTACTTCTGTTTGTGGCATAACATAATCGACATCTAACTGCGATCGCTGATCCTCTGGCAATGGCAAGGCCTTTTTGTCTACTTTGCCGTTAAGAGTCAATGGCAGCTTCTCCATGACCACAAAAGCAGCAGGAATCATGTAATCGGGTAATTTTTCTTTGAGAAAGCTGCGTAGCTGACTAGGGGTAATCTCTATCTCTAGTTGAAGAACCACATAGGCAACTAAGGATTTATTACCGAGTGGGTCGTCCTTCGCAACTACAATCACATCCTGAACATCTTGATGTTGAGAAATCATTGCCTCAATTTCACCAAGTTCAATCCGAAATCCTCGAATCTTGACTTGAAAATCGCTCCTACCAATAAATTCGATATTGCCATCTGCCAAATACTTGGCGAGATCGCCAGTTTTATAAAAACGGTCAAAAGAAGATTTTGCATAGGGATTAACAATAAACTTTTCAGCAGTTAGCTCTGGACGATTGAGATAGCCTCTCGCTAATCCTTCACCACCCACATACAACTCACCCACCACGCCGATGGGGACAATCTGCTGCTGCTTGTCTAGGATGTAGGTATTGGTATTGGCGATCGCTTTACCAATAGGAATGCTTGTCGCTTTTGGTTCTATTTGATTGATTAAGTACCATGTAGAAAATGTCGTATTCTCTGTTGGCCCATATACATGCAGTAGTCTTGCTGGCTTTCCCTTAGCCAGCAAGATTCTTACCGCTTCAGCGTCTACCGCTTCACCTCCAAATAATAGATTTTTCAATGGGGCAAAAGCTTCTGGTTTCTGTCTAGCAATTTGATTAAATAGAGCGGTCGTTAAAAACAAAGTAGTTATTTTATGATTTTTAATCACTTCCTCTAAATTTTCTGGCGAGAGCGCCGTCTCTTTGCTAATGCCAACTAGGCTGGCTCCATTCAGCAAAGCTCCCCAGATCTCAAAGGTAGCCGCATCAAAGGAAGCATTTGATGCTTGTCCGATGCGATCATTTATCCCAATATCAACATAGTTAGTATTCATCACTAATCGACTAATTGCGCGTTGTTCTACTTCTACGCCTTTGGGCTTACCTGTTGAGCCTGATGTATAGATGACATAGGCAAGACTGTCGCCTGTAGATTGATGAGTAGGGTCATCTGACCTTTGAGAGATCGCTTCCCATTCACGATCTAGACAAAGAATTTCTCGACCATGCTGAGCAAATCTCGATGCTTGATGCTGCTGAGTAATTAAGATCTTTACCTTTGCATCGTCTAACATCATTTCTAGACGATCGTCAGGATAGCTACTATCCAATGGCACATAAGCTGCTCCTGTTTTCAAAATTCCCAATAAGCCAATAAGCATTTCAATGCTCTGTTCGACACAAATGCCAACTAGTTCCTCAGTCTGAATGCCGCGATCTTGCAAATAATGCGCTAGTTTATTGGCTCTAGTATTGAGTTCTGCATAACTAATCTCGGCTTGCCCAAATCTAGCTGCGATCGCTTGTCCACTTACCTTCACTTGCTCCTCAAAAATCTCGGCAATCCCTTTCTCCCTTGGATAGTCTGTTGTCTTTGTATTCCCTATCTCTAATATGTGTCGCTGCTCTGCTTCGGTCAAGATTGAGAACTTAGTAATGCTACAGTCTGGATTGCCAACTATTTCTTCTAGTAAGTTTTGGTAATGCTGAGTCATCCGATGGATAGTAGCTGCCTCAAAAAGATCGCTGTTATAGCCCCAGTCGATTGTTAACCCTTCTGAGGTTTCCCAAACACTTACTTCTAAGTCAAATTTGGTAATCTTATTTTTGTTGTCTTCTAAAGGCGATAACTTAAGGTTTGACAAATCGATCGCTAGCAAAGGCGCACTCTGGAGCGCAAAAGTTACCTGTACAAGCGGATTAAAGCTCAAATCTCTCTCTAGATTTAATTCTTCTACCAGCTTTTCAAAGGGTAAATCCTGATGGGCATAGGCATCTAAGGTAACTTCTTTGGTCTTACTTAAAAGTTCTCGGAAAGTGGGATTGTCCGCTAGATTTGCTCTCATGGCTAACGTATTCACAAAGAAGCCAATTAGATTCTCAATTTCGGTACGATTGCGATTGGCGATCGTGCAGCCCACAAGAATGTCAGTTTGCCCTGTATAACGATATAGCAAAGCTTGAAACGCGGCTATTAAGGTCATAAACAAAGTTACACCTTCGCTCTTGCTTAAAGCTGTAAGACTATCTGAAAGGGATTTGGATAGAGATAATATTTGGCGATCACCTACATAGGATTGCACCATTGGACGTGGACGATCCGTTGCCAATTGCAGTAAAGGATGAATATTATCAAGCTGCTGTTTCCAATAGGATAGCTGTGAATCTAAAACCTCACCCTGTAGCCGATCTCTCTGCCACACCGTAAAATCAGCATATTGAATTGCTAAGGGGGGTAATGGAGATGATTTACCTGAGGCAATGGCTTCATAAATAATCCCTAATTCACGAAAGAAGATATCTAAAGACCATCCATCACAAATAATGTGGTGGATGGTCAGAAAAAACACATGCTCATTAGCAGCTATTCGCACTAGCTTAGCCCTTAGTAATGGACTTTGAGACAAATCAAAAGCGGTTTTGGCTTCAATATCAGCCAATTTTCTTAACTCCAACTTCTGCTCTGCTTCCGTAATATCCTGTATATCAATTAGTGGTAAAGCAATCTTTAAATCAGTTGCAAAATGTTGAACAGGCTGCTGATCAATGATTATAAAAGTTGTTTGTAAGCTTTCATGACGCTGAATCATCGCATTTAAACTATTTGACAATGCCTCCACATTTAAAGAACCATTCATGCGATAAGCCAATGGCACATTGTAGACAGATTTGTTGTCGGCGATCTGATCGATTAGCCAAAGCCTCTGCTGTGCAAAAGATAGAGGCAGATATTGCTCTCTAGATACTACTGGGATCGGCGTTAAATTAGCTCTAGTAGAAATTTTAGCGTGCTGGATTTGTTGAAAAAATTGCACGACCTCAGATTTACGCTCTTTGAGTTGTACCATCAAATCTGGAGTAAATGCATTTTTAGGTGCTTTATATCGCAAGTCAGCACCTTCAAGCCATAGTTCAATATTATAGCGACGAAGTTCAGCTAAAAAGTCTTCAATCTTGCTCATATTTTTGCTATAGCCTTCCTTCCATATATTCATCGTCATCACCATCTACAGCCAAATCTAACCTATCTTGTACATCGCTTGAGGAATTACCTGATACCCAAAGAAGGGTATCAATACGCTCTGCTAGCTCGGCAATGGTAGGTAATTCAAATAATAAGCTAAGCGGCAGATCTAAAGAGAAAAGCTGTGGTAAGCGCGAAATCACTTGAGTTGCGATGAGAGAATGACCTCCCAATTCAAAGAAATTATCGTGAATACCAATTTGCTCTCTTTTGAGAATTTCACTCCACACCGTTGCGATCGCATTTTCCGTTGGTGTACTTGGCGGCACAAAGTTATTCTCTAGACTAAAGCTAGACATGTCTGGTGCAGGTAAAGCACGGCGATCGACTTTGCCATTGGGTGTCAACGGCAGCCTGTCCATAAACATGAAGAATGCGGGAATCATGTAGTCAGGTAATTTTTCCTTCAAGAAGATCCGAAGACTGCTACTAGTTAATGCTGCCGATCTAGACACAACATAGGCTACCAATTGTTTGCTCCCTCTTTCATCGTCCAGAGCGATAACTACTGTTTCTCTTACTTCCTCAATCTGTCCTAGAATTGTCTCTATTTCACTTAGCTCAATCCTAAACCCACGAATTTTGACTTGAAAATCGCTTCTTCCAATAAACTCAATGTTTCCATTAATTAAGTATCTCCCTAAATCTCCTGTTTTGTAGAGCCGCGCTGTTTTTGCTTCAAGTTTATTAACCATGAAACGATGGTTGATAAACTTAGAATCTGTCAAATTTGGAGCGTTGATGTAGCCACTTGCAAGACCATCACCTGCTACATGAATTTCACCCACTACACCAATAGGAATAGGCTGAAAGTGAGCATCTAAGATATAAATCTGAGAATTAGCAATGGTTTTGCCGATAGGAATAGTAGTAGTTTCTTCGTCAATCATCTCCACTAAATACCAAGACGAGAATGTGGTATTTTCTGTTGGTCCATAGACATGGAGTAAACGTTCAGGTTTTCCTTGTAAAAGTACTTCTCTTACCGCTCTCGGATCAGAAGCTTCGCCACCAAACAGAAGATTACGCAGTGGCTTAAAAGTATCTGGAAGCGTCTTAGCAATCTGATTGAATAATGCTGTAGTCAAAAATAGAGTTGTAATCTGCTGTTGTCTAATTTGCCCAGCTAATAGGTGTGACGAAAGTAGGACTTCCTTTGTCACACCTATTAGCTGAGCTCCATTAAGTAACGCCCCCCAAATTTCAAAAGTAGCTGCATCAAAAGAAACATTTGAGGCTTGAGCAACTCGATCATTAGGATTTAAATTGATATAGTCTGTATTCACAACCAGTCGGTTGACTGCTCGGTGAGAAATAGCAACTCCTTTCGGCTCTCCTGTAGAGCCTGAAGTGTAGATTACATAGGCAAGATTGTCTGCTGTTGTATTGCAATATAGACTCTCCTTACTTTCTTGGGCGATCACGCCCCATTCACTATCTAGATGGATAATTTGTATTTGGCTATTTGTGAATTTATTTCCTAGATTTTTCTGTGTAACTAATATCTGTACTTGAGCGTCTGTAAGCATGTAGCCTACTCGCTCTGATGGATAGTTGGCATCGATTGGTACATAGGCTCCTCCAGCTTTCAATATGGCTAATAATCCCACCACCATATCGACAGAGCGCTCGACACAGACTCCAACTAATACATTAGCACTCACACCTAATTTATCTAAGTAGTGCGCGAGTTGATTAGCTTTTTGATTGAGTTCTTGATAACTAATTTGTCGATCTCCGTAAACAACAGCGATCGCATCAGGGTTTTTGGCGACTTGCTCTTCAAATAGTTGATGAATAGTGCGATCTCTTGGGTATTCTGTTTCTGTAAGATTCCATTCTATCAATATCTGTTGGCGCTCTGATGGTGAAAGAAGCGGTAGTTCGATGATCTGTTGCTGTGGATTTGCGACAATAGACTCTAATAAGGTTTGAAAGTGTCTAACCATGCGCTGAATCGTCTGAATATCGAACAAATCTGTATTGTATGTAAATACTCCAGTTAGTTGCCGATCTTGCTCAACTATTTCTAGGGTTAAATCAAACTTTGCTTTAGCTTTTTCAATCCCTGAGAGGGTTAATATCAAATCAGAGAATTCCAGCTTGCCTGTTGGAGAATTTTGAAATAGCTTCCACATGGGAGTGTTTTGCAAAACAAACATCACTTGAAATAGAGGGTGATAGCTTAAATTACGTTCTAATTGGAGTTCGTCTACAAGTTTTTCAAAGGGAGTATCTGAATGCTCATAAGCATTGAGAGCTACCTGCTTTACTTGATTTAAAAATTCCTGAAACGTCAGGTTTTCCTGTAGTTTGAGTCGTAAAACCAAGTTGTTAACAAAGAAACCGATTAGATCCTCAAGTTCAGTTCGATCTCGACTCGATATTGGAGAACCAATGATAAGATCTTGTTGATCTGTATAGCGAGATAGTAAAGTGGCAAAAACAGTCAATAGAGTCATAAATAGCGTAACTCCAGACTGCCGACCCAATTGTTTTAGCTGTTCTGTTAGCGTCGCATCAATTTGGAATTTTTCACTGCAACCAGAATAAGTTTGAATCGGTGGTCTTTTCCGATCTGTTGCTAATTCAATGCATAGTGGCGCTCCTTCTAAATTTTGTTTCCAATAACTAAGATGATTTTCTAGTAAGTCTCCTTGTAACCATTGACGCTGCCAACAGGCATAGTCAACGTACTGAATAGGTAAGGTTGATAAAGGAGAAGGTTTTCTCAAAGAGAATGCTTCATAGAGTGCTGAAAATTCCCGTATAAATATCACCATAAACGAGCCATCAGCAATAATGTGATGAATTGTCAGCAATAGCATATGGCATTTGTCTTCTAGCCGAACTAAGGTAAGACGTAATAGTGCATCATTTTCCAAATCAAAAGCAAGCTGATCTTGTTCATTTACTAACCGATCGACTTCATTCCACTTTTTTTCGTGGGGCAATGCTCGTAAGTCAATGATCGGAAGAGGAAAACATTGGGGAGGATGAATAATCTGAACTGGCAAATCATTCTCAACAGAGAAAGTGGTTCGCAGAATTTCATGGCGGCAGATAATTTCTTGCACGACCTGTTCCAAAACCAAAAATTGAAGCTGACCTTCAATTTTTAGGGCTAAAGATTCGTTATAGATATTGCTGCGTTTGTCAAATTGGTTAACCAACCATAGCCGCTGTTGTCCCAAAGAAAGGGGTAAAGCGCGATCGCGTGGAACGGATTGAATCCGTTTTGGATTGGATTGATTAAGAGCCTTGAGAATTTCTGCTTTTCGCGCCGCTAGCTCAGTACGAAGATCAGGCGTTAATGCGCCATCAGATGCTCTATAGCGTAAGCGATCGCCCTCTGCCCAGAGATGGATACCAAAATTCTGGAGATCAGCCAAAAAATCGTGAATAGATTTCATATTTCTCCCTCCTCAATACCTGTGGATATGAGATTACCTAGCCTTAGCTGTGGTGTCTCTACCCTCTCTGATAATCCTGCTACAGTCGAACTTTCAAAAATACTACGCAAGGGTATTTCCACGTTAAAAGTTTCGCGGATTCGAGCAATCGTTTGTGTTGCTAATAAAGAGTCCCCATTCAGTTCAAAGAAGTTATCGTAAATTCCGACGCGATCGATCCCTAATACTTGTTGCCAAATTGTAGCGATCGCTTGCTCAACATCATTGCGGGGAGCGATATAGGGATTTGACAAATTGGGTCTAGCATAAAGAGAAAATAATTCTAACTTTTTAAGCCCCTCTGAAACCAGTGAAGGCTCAGGTATATTCCATTGATTGGCTCTGGATTGCAAATCTCCACTCGAAACAATAATTTGGTTTAAGCTTTGCCCAGACAAAATACGTTCTAAGGCATCAATTCCCTCCTTGGGGGTAATTTCAAATGTCGCTAAACTCGTACCAAGAGAGGTGCTTTGCTTTTCGCGATCGCCAACTTGCCAACGATCCCAATTGATACTGATCCAAGACGTTGGGCTATGCCGATTTTTCCAGTATGCAAAGGAGTCCATAAACTGGTTAGCAGCTGCATAAGCAACTGTCTCTGGACCAGCCAAAACAGAAGCTAAAGAGGACATCAGAATACAAAAGTTAATGTTTTGTCTCGTCTGTAGAAGGTTTTCTAAAACTAAAAGCCCATAAATTTTAGGTTGGAAATGCGCATCGCAATCTGCTTGATCGATTCCCTGAATTGCTTTAAATGAACTGATCTCAGTAATCCCTGCGGCATGAAATACCCCATGTATCTGTCCAAACGCTGCTTCAGCCTGATCCAAAGCATTTTGCATTTCTATTTCATTCGCAACATCTGCTTGAATTACGAGGACTTTTGCACCCAAGGTAATAATCGCCTCTAGTTGCTGAATCTTCTGGCAGATCTTATGATCGGAACTGTGCTGCGATCGCCATTGAGACCATTCGTTTTGCGGTGGAAAAGCGGAACGCCCTATTAGAACTAATTTAGCTCGAACAGTCCGAGCCAGATATTCTGCCAAGACAAGCCCAATATCACCAAGCCCACCTGTAATCAGATAAACACTCTCTTCTTTTATTCGCATAGAGCCTTTAACAACTTGTTCTAATTGGACGGGTTTCAATGTCTGGATCCATCTTTGCCCATTTCGATAGGCTACTATTTTTTCGGATATAAGAGACGTAAGTTCGGTCAATAACTTCGCTGCAATTGCCTCTAATTGAGTGATTGAGTCGAGTGAGATATCAATGCTTCGAGAGCTGATATGTGAATATTCCTGTGAAATCACTTTGAGTGCGCCGAGTAATGTCGTCGCTTCAGGATACAGCGCCTCCCTTCCAGTTACAGCTTGGATATTGCTTGAAATCACATTAATTTGGATTCTGGCAAAAGCTTTTTGCTTGGCGATCGCTTGAGTTAGAAATAGCAGGCTATAAAACCCTAAATCTTGAGCTTGGATCACGTGTTCAGGTTCTATTTTTTTGTGATCATTGATGCTAATACTCCACAAATGAACGATCTTGTTAGGAAACTTTCCATGCGTGGACAATTCGCGAAACAATAGATCATAATCTTTTGCTTTTCTGGGATTGAGGCTATAGTCGAACTCGCCGATCTTAGCAAATTCTATACCAACTTTCACAACGACTACATTTTGGTGATTTTGCTCAAAGTTTTTTACTAACAGAGATCCCAGCCCAAACTCATCACATAATAGAAGAATAATCTCCTTTTGATCGAAAGAGTTTACCTGTTGGAAGCTTGCTGACAAGTCAGTAAGCTTCCATTCGGGACTGTAAAACCAGTCAGCAATATCTGCTTTTTTGGCTATCTCTTTCGATCGATTTAGTTCGGCAATTTTGAAGTTAGAAAACTGCTGCTCAAGTAGCCTTAAATCTTGGGTTGACACAGCAATTTGTGGTAAAGCATTGTCTAAATCTAGAATTCGCCTAAAAACTTCTATCCCCTCAACGGTTGACAAAGAATTTTGAATGAAAGATTTGATCGTATCTGGTGTGTCAGATTTTCCAAGGGATCGCTTTGTTGGCTCTACTGACATGCCTACTTCCAACCAATCCAACCAGTTAATCGCAATCGTTGGATAGTGATCGCGATAGGTCTTGTAATGGGCAAATGCGTTAATAAATTCGCAGGCAGCAGTGTAGCCAATCTGCTCGGACTTAAGCTGATATAACACAGAACCAAGCGATGAGAATAAGACAAAGAAGTCCAGATCTACATGTTGTAAGAGATCGTTCAGTACTAGTGTGCCTTTGATTTTGGCAGATAGCATCACTTCCATCATCTCTAGCGATCGCCGCGCTATTTTCCCATCATAGTCAGCAACCCCAGCACAATGAATTACACCATTGATCTGCCCAAATCGCGACTCTGTCTGAGCAATAAGAGTTTGCATTTGCTCAAAATTAGCAACATCTACATTTGCAGTTAAAATTTCTGTGCCTAGAGCTTCGATGGTTTGTAATTGTCGAATCTTGAGACTAACCTGATTTTCGACATCATGACTATGGAGCCATTGAGTCCATTCTGTTTGAGTCGGGAAATATGCACGTCTAGTCAAGATTAGTTTGATATCGGCAGTTTTTGCTAAATTTTCTGCTAGGGCCAGTCCAACGCCTCCTAGTCCACCTGTGATTAGATAGACCCCACCTACTTTGATGCGAGAGACATCTCTAGTTGCTTTTTCTAATCTAACAGGTGTATAAATCTGAACCCAGCGATGAAACCCGCGATAAGCTACGAATGGATCAGATGACTTAGTAGTAAGTTCTGCAAGGATTTGTTCTATGAGTTTGGACTCTAGCAGGGTTCCAGTTTGAGGAAGCTGAATATCGATGCTGCGACAGCTTAGATGTGGATATTCCAGCGGAATCACCTTAACCGCTCCGAGTAAGGATGCTTTCTCTGGACAGAGCATATCCTCACCTGTTACGGCTTGCATTTGATTAGATAAAACGGTAATTTGCAATGGATCGGTAAAATTCTGTTTCTCCAAAGCCTGTGTTAGGAACAATAAACTATATAGTCCAAGTTCTTGAGCTGATTCAACTCTTCCTAATTCTAGTTCTCCCCAATCTAGTGATGTGACACTCCACAAATGTACAATTTGATTTGGTTTCTGTTTGCGCTTGCTAAGTTGGCTCATTAAGATGTCATAGTGATCGCGCTCTTTGGGATTGAGTGTGTAGACGCGATCGCTAAGTTGAGAAAACTCAGCGCTAACATTAACTAAAATTAGGGCTTGGTTTTCATGCTCTAACCTCTTTACTAGCTGGGAACCTAAACCACATTCATCGACAAACACTAGCCAGCAAGACTGATCAGAAATATTGCTTGGCCGCCAGATGTTGGCTACTGACTGTTGCCAACATGGTCTGTAGAACCAATCAGCAATATCGGGTTTTCTCGCCAGATCTGTTTGAGATACAAGATTGGATTCTTTAACTTTTAAGGGATCAATCCAGTATCGTTGACGCTCAAAGGGATAGGTGGGAATCGGTAGACGATGTCTCTGCTCGTAATTATAAAAGGCTGACCAATCTAAAGCCACCCCAGTTATCCATAACTGACCTAGGGTGGTTAATAAAAATTCTAGATCGGATTGTTGAACCTGAGGGTGACGGATGGAAGTCAATACTCTTTGTTCAGAAGATTTATCTGGATGACGGAGTGCAAAGGTACTTAATGTTCTTCCAGGTCCTAACTCCAACAAAACTTGCTTAGGATCTTTCAACAACTGCTGCAAACCTTCAGAAAATCTTACGGTTTGGCGAATATGCCTCACCCAATAATCTGGGTTAGTTGCCTCAGCATTAGCGATCCAATTCCCAGTGACATTAGATACATATGGAATTTGAGGAGGATGCAAACACACTTTCTCAAACCGCTCTCGGAAAGCCTCTAAAACAGGTTCCATCATGATCGAATGAAAAGCATGAGAAGTGTGGAGGCGGCGACAATCTAAGCTTTGTTCTGAAAGCCTCTGCTCTAAACTATCTATAGCGGTGATCGATCCTGAAACAACACAAAGGGATACCCCATTAATTGCGGCTAATGATAGATCTTGACCTAACAGAGGCATGATCGCTAATTCGGATAGTGGGACAACTAGCATAGCTCCTGATGGTAATTGCTGCATCAATTGTCCTCTAGCAGCGACTAGAGCCAAAGCATCTTCTAGGGAAAATACGCCAGACAAGCAAGCCGCAACATATTCACCAATGCTATGTCCAATCATAGCTGCGGGTCTAATCCCCCATGACATCCATAGTTGAGCGAGGGCGTATTCGATCGCAAAGATTGCAGGTTGCGCGATCGCAGTCTGCTGTAATTTCTGGGTTGCTGCTTCGATTTGATCTGTGGGGGGATAGAGGATTTGCAGTAAATTCAAACCCAATAATGGTTTCAAGATTTCGCTACAGTGATCGAGTTGTTCTCGAAATAGAGGTTCATTCAGGTAAAGATCTTGTCCCATCTTGACATATTGAGAGCCTTGTCCCGAAAACATAAAAATGACAGGTTTTACGGAATCAGTACTTTGGCTGAATACTCGTTGTGGATCCTTTGAATCAAGGGCAGCAATTGTATCCTGTACGCTCTGACAAACCAGCATACGGCGATGACTAAATTGCTGACGACCAACTTGCAACGTATAGGCTACATCTGCTAAATTCAGATTTGGGTGTTGCTGAAAGTGCTGAGATAGATTTTGGGTAGCCGTATCAAGGGCAGTTGCATTTTTTGTCGAAAGCAACAGAAGTTGATAGGGGCGAGACAAACTAGAAGGCTCAACTTCTGGAGCTTCTTCTAAAATCGCATGGGCATTCGTGCCACCGATGCCAAATGAACTAACTCCAGCGCGAAGTGGAACTGTCCCATTTCGCTTCCACTCCTTAAGGGTTGTGTTGACATAAAAAGGACTGTTGGCAAAGTCAATTTTTGGGTTGGGTTGCTCAAAGTGAAGACTGGGAGGGATTTGCTTGTGCAGGAGGGCTAGAGCTGTCTTAATCAGCCCTGATACGCCCGAAGCTGTATCGAGATGTCCGACATTTGTTTTTAGAGAACCGATCGCACAAAAGCCCTTCTTATTTGTACTAGCTCGAAACGCTTTGGTCAACGCGGCAATTTCAATCGGGTCACCCAATTCGGTGCCAGTGCCATGTGCTTCAATATAGCTAAGTGTCTCGGGATCGATGCCTGCGATCGCTTGGGCTTCAGAAATTGCGGCAGCTTGACCTTCTACACTGGGCGCAGTATAACCCACCTTCATCGCCCCATCATTGTTGATTGCAGCACCACGAATGACGGCGTAAATAAAGTCGCCATCTGCGATCGCATCGCTCAAGCGCTTAAGCACGACAATGCCCACCCCACTACCACCAATAGTTCCTTTGGATTGCGCATCAAAAGCTCGGCAATGTCCATCAGGGGAGAGAATCATCCCTTCTTGGTAGAGATATCCTTCTCTTTGAGGATTGTAAATAGAAATACCACCAGCTAAGGTCATGTCACACTGGTAATTGAGCAAACTTTGACATGCCATTTGCACTGCGACTAATGATGTAGAACAGGCGGTGCTGACATTAACACTTGGCCCTTTTAAATTGAGTTTGTAGGAAACGCGAGTCGGCACGAAATCCTTGTCATTACCGAGAAGAATTTGATAATCCCCAACTAATTTGGACAATTCCTGATTAGAAGCTAGATTCTTTAACCAATAACTATTAAAACTAGCTCCAGAGAAAACCCCGATTTGACCGTCGTACGTTTCAGGGTTATAGCCTGCACTTTCGAGGGCTGTCCAAGCACATTCTAAAAATAGACGATGCTGCGGATCCATGACTTCGGCTTCGCGCGAATTGAAGCCAAAGAATGCAGCATCAAACCACTCAATGTCTTGTAGAGATCCAAAAGCCTTAACATAATTTGGTTTTGCCAATACTGCTGGGTCTACACCTACAGATATTAATTCCTGATCGGAAAAGAAGGAAATGGACTCTATTCCATCTCGCAAATTCTGCCAGAATTGATCGATATTTTTTGCTCCGGGAAACCTTCCTGACATCCCAACAATTGCGATCGCCTCCAAAGCATTATCAGCATTGTCTGTTTCCAAGTTATGCATTTCCTTTTCTCCTTTGCTGGACTACTAGCTTATTACGCTTTAGAGCCTGCTTTTGCTTCTCAGCTCGATCACGAGATTTTTCAATAGTCATATGCTCATCATCCTGTCCTTGACTTAAAAATTGAGCTAGGGCATTAATTGTCGGATATTTAAATAAGTCTACTACAGAAATATCCTGATTTAGAGTCTTTTGCAGCCCACTGTGTACTTGAATCACAAGTAGCGAATTCCCACCAATATCAAAGAAATTATCATAGATCCCAACCTGTTCAATACCGAGGCACTTAGCCCAAATATCAGCGATTAGGCTTTCAATAGGGTTGCTAGGAGCAATAAATTCATGATCCCATTCTAAGTTTGCTGATGATGGTACAGGTAATGCGCGACGATCGACTTTCCCACTGGGAGTCAAAGGAAAGATATCCAAGACGACAAAAGTAGAAGGAATCATGTAATCTGGCAGCTTTTCCTTCAGAAATTGCTGCAATTGTCTGGGTGTAGCCGTTATTTCTGGTTTAGCCAACACATAAGCCACAAGACGCTTGTCCCTAAGCTGATCTTCTCTCGCGATTACCGCCACTTCCCGAATATCAGGATACTGAGCTAATACCGCCTCAATTTCTCCCAACTCAATCCGAAATCCTCGAATCTTAACCTGCAAATCAATCCGACCGAGAAACTCAATATTACCATCCGCTAAATAACGAGTTAAATCACCCGTTTTATAGAGACGACCAGCGCCAAAAGGATTGGGAATAAATTTCTCAGCCGTCAACTCAGGTTGGTTAAAATAGCCTTGTGCTAGTCCATCGCCACCAATATGGAGTTCACCAGGAACACCAATCGGTAAAGGTTGAAGTTGCGCGTCTAAGATATAAATCTGAGAATTAGCAATAGGACATCCAATCGGAATCGTAGTGGCTTTTGCGCTAATAGACTGGACTAAATACCATGAAGAGAAAGTTGTATTTTCCGTAGGACCATAAACATGGAGCATGCGTCGGGGCAATCCTTTACTTAAAACTTCTCTGACAGCGCTGGGATCGACGGCTTCACCACCAAAAAGAAGATTACTTAGGGGCTGGAAGGCATCTGGAACCTGTCTGGCGATTTGATTGAATAGTGCGGTGGTCAAAAATAGGGTTGTGATTCGATCTTGTCGGATCTGGGTGGCTAATCGTTGGGGCGATAGAGCCACTTCTTTGGTAATTCCAACAAGGCGTGCTCCACTTAGTAATGCACCCCAGATTTCAAAGGTGGCTGCGTCAAAAGAGACGTTCGAGGCTTGGGCAATACATTCATGAGGGCTTAACTGGATGTAGTCAGTGTTGAGCACTAATCGGTTGACGGCTCGATGGGACACAGCTACGCCTTTGGGTTTGCCTGTAGAACCAGAAGTGTAGACGATATAGGCGAGATTGTCAGCGGTTGTAATGTTGTCAGGATTTTTTGGACTGGAGTTGGCGATCGCTTTCCATTCCGTGTCAAGGCAAATTATTTGGGTTTGGTGAGTGGGGAGTTTGTCTAGTAGGCTGTTTTGGGTAAGTAGTACAGATACTTGAGCGTCAGATAGCATTAGAGCAATGCGTTCTTGGGGGTTCTCTGCATCAAGGGGGACATAGGCCCCACCTGCTTTGAGGATACCTAGAAGTCCTATGATCAGGTCGATCGAGCGTTCTAGACAGATGCCAACGAGTTCGTCAGATCCTACGCCTAGAGTGCGTAAGTGGTGGGCGAGTTGATTGGCACGTTGATTGAGTTGGTGGTAGGTAATCTGCTGGTTGCCATAGATGATGGCGATGCAATCGGGGGTCTTCTCAACTTGTGTTTCAAAAAGTTGCTGGATGGTACTATCTCTGGGATATTCTGTCTTTGTACGGTTCCACTCTTCTAAGATCTGATGACGTTCTGCTGATGTTAGTATGGGTAGCTCAGAAACTCTTTGTTCTGGATTCAGAACTATTCCTTCTAACAGCGTTTGATAATTCTCTACCATGCGTTTGATAGTAGCTGCATCAAACAGATCTGTATTGAATTCAAATATGCCTTGAATGCCACGATCAGTCTCCATCATCTCCACGTTTAGATCTGCTTTAGCTGTAAAGTGATCTGTTCTCAAGGGAGTTACTTTCAGGTTGGGTAATTCTAAAGCGTCAATTTGAACATTTTCCCAAGCAAACATAACTTGAAATAAAGGACTATGACTAAGTAATCGTTCTGGTTGTAAAGCTTCTACCAATTGCTCAAAGGGCAAATCTTGATTTGCATAAGCTTCTAGAGCATTTTGACGTACTTGCTGTAGTAGTTCTAAGAAAGTTGGCTGTCCATGCAGTTGCGATCGCAAAACCAAAGTGTTTACAAAACAACCCATTAAGGATTCAACTTCAACCCGCAGACGATTTGCGATCGGCACACCGATAACAATATCCTCCTGACCTGTATAGCGTGATAATAAGATAAAGAAAGCTGTCACAATCGTCATAAACAGAGTTACCCCAGATTTTTGACTTAAGCTTTGCAATTGCTCGGTCAGCGATGCGCTAATTTCAAAAAACTCAGCCCCACCTCGAAATTTTTGTACGGGCGGACGGGGATAATCAGTGGGAAGTTCTAAAACTGGAGGAATATTGGCTAATTGCTGCCTCCAATATTCCATCTGATCGACTAGCTTATCCTTGGTTAAATGATGATTTTGCCAGTGTGCGAAATCAACATATTGAATCGGTAATTCAGGAAGAGGAGATGGCTTTGCCTCTAAAAACGACTTGTAAAGCGAAGACAGTTCTCGCAAGAACAGCCCGATCGTCCAAGCATCCGCAATAATGTGATGTAGCGTGATTAGTAAAATGTGATTTTCGGGAGCTAATCTCAGCAATGTAATTCGTAGGAGCGCATCCTTTTCTAGATTGAAAGCAGTTTGGGCTTCTTGATTAGCTAATCTATGTACTTCAGCTTTTTGTTCTGTCAATAAAAATGCTTGTAAATCAACCACTTGCGATGCGATCGCTTGCGGCGGATGAATAATCTGAAATGGATTGCCATCTATTTGTGAAAAATTTGTGCGTAAAATCTCATGGCGGCGGGTGATTTCTGTCAGACTCTGATCTAATATATCTAATTGCAAAATCCCTGTGAGTTGGAGATTGTATCGTAATTGATAGGCAGCAGAATCTGGATCAAGTTGATAGAGAAACCATAACCTTTGTTGGGTAAAGGATAGTCCTAAATTTTGTTGGCGTGAAATTACGGGAATGGGCGCAGAAATCTGAATGTTTTGGCTCAGTAGTTCGAGAAGATCAACTTTGTGTGATGCAATTTCTGCCTTTATCTCTGGAGTCATGACATTTTGGGGAGCATTAAAGCGTAGCCGCCCCTGCTCAACCCAGAGTTTGATATCTAATTCATGCAAATAAGATAAAAGCTCATTCGTACTTCTCATATTTCACCTTCCTCGCGATCGCTTGTAAACAAGTCAGAATCTATTGTCATAGCCTGCAAATTCGATTGCCTTTTTTCAACATACTCAGCTAATCCTGTCACTGTTGGGGCTTCAAATAAATGACTCAGGGGGAGCTTTACTTGAAATTCCTGAAGGATTCTTGATGTCACTTGAGTTCCCAATAGGGAATGCCCTCCCAATTCAAAGAAGTTGTCATAAACACCCACAGCTTCAATACCCAGTAACTGCTGCCAAATAGCTGCGATCGCCTGCTCTATTTTAGTATTGGGGGGGACATAGGCTGTATTTAGGTTTGGTCGCCCATGATTGATAGCAGATTCCGATAATGGTGACGATCGGGTTTGTAACGGAGAAAGTTGAGTGAGTCGGGAGTTGAAATCACGTGTCGATACCAAAACTTGAGATAAATTAGCGTTGAGAATGCGGCTAAATACTTCCATACCTTCTTCGGTTAAGAGTCCATATTGCAATATATCTCGATAGCTAGCTTGCAAATCTTGCGGCATCTTTACATCCATCGCCATTCCCACCTGCTGCCAAGTATCCCAGTTAATACTAGTCACAGGTGTATTCCATTGAAACGGATGATTTTGGGCAAAAGTATCTAAATAGGCATTTGCTGCACAATAATCGGCTTGTCCGAACACCCCTAAGACTGCCGATAGAGACGAACATAAAACCACAAAATCTAAAGAGGTTTCCTTAAAGATTTGATTCAGAACAAATGTCCCTTTGACTTTTGGAGACATTACCTGCTCTAATTCTGCTCTTGTTTTTTTCTGCATAATACCACCGCTGGGAACACCAGCAGAATGGACTACTCCATGAATTTGACCAAATCTAGCGATCGCTTCAGAAACGACACCTTGCATTTGTTCTAAATTAGATACGTCTGCTTGAGCTATAAAGATTTCAGCTCCCATTTTTTCAAGTGTTTGGAGCTTGTTGATTGTCTGACTAGTGCGATCGTTTTCAGGATGTTCTTTTAACCAACTAGACCAAAAATCCCTGCTTAGAAATGACGAACGACTGATCAAAATCAACTTTGTCTGAGCCTTTCTACTAAAGTATTCTGCCAAGGTCAACCCAATTCCTCCTAGTCCACCTGTAATTAGGTAAACACCACCAGAACGCAATTGGAAATTGACAGAATGATTTGACTCAAGTCGAATTGCCTCATAGGTCTGTTGCCAACGATGATTCCCCCGATAGGCGATTATCGCATCCATTGATTCATCGTTGGAGGTATTAGATAACTCACTAAGTAGGCGATCGATTAGCTGTCGTTCTTGCTGAGTTTCAGCCTGTGGTAGGACTATATCGATGCTGCTACATTCAATATTGGTATATTCTTTAGGAATTACTTTCAACGCTCCTAAGATCGTTGCTTTTTCTGCTTGCTGCACTTCTCCTGCAACATTTTGCATATTGTTCGAGACTACAAACAATCGTAATTTGTCCGCAATATTTTGTCTGCCAATTGCCTGTGCCAAAAAGATGAGGCTATAAAATCCTTTTGTTTGGCATTGCTCAATCTGTTCTAATGGTGGGTTCGTATCTAGTTCGTTAGTAACCATCCATAGATGCAGAATGTCATAGACTGCTTCATGATGATTGGACAGATCGTTTAGCAACAAATCATAATCTTCGGGCTGATCTGGATTTAAACTGTAGTTAAACTCGTCCAATTTAGTGAATTGCTGACCTGTTTTCACAATCACAACATTTTGATATCGCTGCTGTAGTTGCTGAACCAACTTAGAAGCAAAAACTTCTTCATCAGTAAACACCAAATAATTCTTGTCAGCCCTGGTATTAGACTTTTGCTGGATCAGCATAGGCGATCGCCGCCATGACGGAATATAAAACCAATCTGCAAGATCAGTTTTGCGGGAACTAGCTTCTTGTGATTGCAGGATTTGGGAAACTAGCTTTAGGTTTGATGGTTCAATCCAGTAACGTTGTCGCTCAAAGGGATAGGTTGGCAAAGGGAGTCGCTGGCGCTTTTCCTGCTGATAAAATCCATTCCAATTAATATTTACTCCAGCCAACCATAATTGACCTAAAGTTGACAGAAAGAATGCTAAATCTGACTGTGATTCTTGGGGATGACGTAAGGAAGTTAGTAGTACTTGATCATTTGCTTTGTCTGGATGCCGACTTACCAAGGTACTTAAAGTTCTCCCCGCCCCAATTTCTAAGAAAACTTGCTGTGGTTGTTTGAGTAGGGTTTCTATGCCTGAGGCAAACTTAACCGTCTGGCGTATATGCTTCACCCAATAGTCAGGGTCGATTGCTTCACTAGCTGTGATCCAATTTCCTGAAACGTTTGATATATATGGAATATTCGGATGTTTGAATTGTACTTTAGCAACGAGGGATCGGAATTCTTCGAGCATTGGTTCCATCATTGCCGAATGAAAAGCATGTGAGGTACGTAAACGACGACACTCTAATCCCATTCCTTCTAGTTGCTTTTCTAATTTTTTTTCTAATTTCTCGATCGCAAAGATTGACCCTGAGACAACACAAAGATCATCGCTATTTATGGCAGCAATCGATAGATCCTGTCCTAATAGGAATTCTATTTCTTGCTCAGGAAGCGGCACAGCCAACATTGCCCCCGCAGGTAATTGTTGCATCAGTTTACCTCGCATCGCAACTAGCGAAAGAGCCTCTTCTAAAGTCATTACTCCTGCTAGGCAAGCAGCGACATATTCACCAATGCTATGCCCGATCATTGCATTAGGCTTGATTCCCCACGCCATCCACTGCTGAGCTAAGGCATAGGCGATCGCAAAGATTGCTGGCTGAGTAATTGCCGTCTGCTGTAATTTAAGAGCCGCTGATTCTAACTGATCGGGTTCAGGATAGAGAATTTGTCGCAAGTCCTCTTCCAGAATTGGTTGGAGAATTTCACAACAGAGATCAAGATACTCTCGGAAGATGGGTTCGCGATCATATAAATCTTTCCCCATATTTACATACTGTGTTCCCTGTCCTGAAAACATGAATACAACAGTTGAATTTTCTGATTCTGTGCTTTTGCTCAATAAATTTTGGGGGTTTTGTAGCGATGCGATCGCATCTTCAACCTGCTGGCAAATTAACATCCGTCGATGCTTAAAGGTTTGTCGTCCTACTTGTAGAGTATAAGCAATATCAGCTAATTCTAGCTGGGCTTGAGATTGTAGGTGCTGCGCTAAATTGGCTGTTGCAGTATCTAGAGCTGAGGCTGTTTTGGCAGATAGTATCAACAATTGATATTGTCTGGAGTGACTCGATAATTCTCGGTTTGGCGCTTCTTCTAAAACTACATGGGCATTCGTGCCCCCGATGCCAAAGGAACTCACTCCTGCTCGTCTAGGACTATCTTTACTTTCCCATTCTCTTAGCTTGGTATTTACATAGAAGGGGCTATGGACAAAATCTATTTTTGGGTTTGGTTGTTCAAAGTGCAAGCTAGGTGGTATCTGATGATGATGTATAGCTAAGGCTGTTTTGATCAATCCTGCTACTCCTGCGGCAACATCTAAATGTCCAACATTCGTTTTTAAAGATCCGATCGCACAAAATCCACATTTCTCTGTTTTGGTGCGAAATGCTTGACTGAGAGCAGCAATCTCAATCGGATCACCTAATTCAGTACCCGTACCATGGGCTTCTATATAGCTAATTGTGGCAGGGTCTATCTCTCCTAAAGCCTGAGCCTCGGTAATTACGGCGGTCTGTCCTTCTATACTTGGCGCTGTATAGCCTACTTTCATCGCCCCATCATTATTGATCGCCGCACCGCGAATCACGGCATATACAAAGTCGCCATCTGCGATCGCATCGCTCAAACGTTTGAGAACAACAATACCCACTCCACTACCACCCACGGTTCCTTTGGATTGAGCGTCAAAGGTTCGGCAATGTCCGTCGGGAGAGAGAATCATGCCCTCTTGGTATAAATAACCTATTTTTTGCGGAGTGCGAATCGCCACACCTCCAGCTAATGCTATATCACATTGGGAGTTTAGCAAGCTTTGACATGCCATTTGTACCGCGACTAGAGAAGTAGAACAGGCTGTATTCACGCTAACACTTGGACCTCTAAGGTTGAGTTTATAAGAAACTCTAGTAGGTACAAAATCTTTGTCATTACCAAGAAGAATTTGAAAATCACTAACTGATTGATGTAAATCTTGGCTAAGCGCCAAATTTTTTAACCAATAACTGTTGAGACTAGTTCCACAAAAAACACCAATTTGACCTTCGTATGTTTTAGGATTATAGCCAGCACTTTCAATGGCTTCCCAAGCAGACTCTAAAAAAATCCGATGCTGCGGATCCATCACCTCAGCCTCGCGGGCATTAAAGCCAAAAAAGTTGGCATCAAACCACTCTACCTCTGGCAACACCCCAAAAGCTCTAATATAGTTGGGATTGGCAAATATTTCTGGATCGACACCTGTAGCTAGCAACTCCTCATCGGAAAAGGTAGAAATGGATTCTACTCCATCTCGCAAATTGTGCCAAAACTGATCGATATTCTTGGCTCCCGGAAATCGACCTGACATTCCCACGATCGCGATCGGCACTACAATTTGCTTTTGCTTTTCGATGCGATCGCGCGATTTTTCAACAGTGATTTGTTCAACATCTTGTTCTTGGCTCAGAAATTGAGTCAAGAGACTGATAGTCGGATATCTAAACAAGTCTACGATGGAAATAGCCTGCCCTAAAAGCTCTTGCAACTTACTATGCACTTGGATAAACAACAGAGAGTTACCACCACTATCAAAGAAATTATCATTAATGCCTACCTGATCGAGTCCCAAAACTTGAGACCAAACATTAGCAATTTGTGTTTCTACAGGATTGCTTGGAGCAACAAAAATTTCCTCTCCTCTCAACAGATATCCAGTTGGTGCGGGTAGATTTCTACGATCTAGCTTTCCATTGGAGTTTAGGGGAATAGCATCCACTATGACAACCGATGCTGGAATCATATATTCTGGTACTTTTTCCTTTAAGAAAGCTCGTAGAGCAATCATCGTCAGCAGATGATTGTCCGCCAAAGGATATTCAGATACTACATAAGCAACAAGCTGTTTGTTACCAGGACGATCCTCTCTCGCAATTACTACCACTTCCCGAATATCTGGGTGTTGAATCAATATTGACTCAATTTCATTGAGTTCAATCCGAAAGCCGCGAATTTTTACCTGAGAGTCAATCCGACCAAGAAAATCAATATTACCATCAGGAAGATATTTAGCTAAATCTCCAGTTTTGTATAAATATGCTGAATTTTGGCTATTAATTTGGTCATTAATTTGGCTATTAAAAGGATTGGGAATAAATTTTTCTGCTGTTAATATCGGGTTGTTGAGATAGCCACGAGCTAGACCATCGCCGCCAATATAGATCTCTCCATAAACTCCTATGGCAACTGGCTGGAGATTGCGATCAAGAATATAAACCTGCGTGTTTGCAATCGGCTGACCAATAGGTACTGAAATGCCCAATTGGGTTGCCCTTTTCTTTATATGGCAACATGTAGTAAAAGTTGTATTTTCAGTTGGACCATAGCCATTTACAAGTTGGCAGTTTTTGATTTCTTGCACAAATCTCTGCACATGGGGAACAGACAAAGCATCTCCGCCAGTAATTAGATACCGTAACGGATGCAAATCTGTAAGTCGTTCATCAACCATCAGTTTAAATAGTCCTGTAGTAAGCCACATGGTCGTAACTTGGTAATCTCTAATTGCTTTACCTATTTCTTCTAGAGATGGCGTATGGGCTGGCATAATTGCCAACTTTGCACCATTCAGCAAGCTGCCCCAAATTTCAAATGTAGAAGCATCAAAGCAGACAGGAGCCAGTTGTAAGAAAACCTCATCGGCACCAAAGTTGAGATAATTTGTATTTTTGACTAATCGCACTACCCCCCGATGGGTGATACAAACTCCTTTAGGTCTACCTGTAGACCCAGAAGTGTATTCAACATAGGCTAAATGCTCACTCATACAGGAGCTAATGGGATTTGTCTCAACTTCTTGGCTAACATCTTGCCAATTTGAATCTAGACAAACTATTTGCTTCCCTTGCTTAATATTGGGTTTAATATTGGGTAAAAATTTCTCTACGGTCAAAAGCACCTGCAATTGAGCATCTTCAATCATGTAGTCTAGACGTTCTTGCGGATAACTTGGATCTAATGGTACATAAGCCCCACCAGCCTTGAGAATGCCCAGCAACCCCACCACCATTTCAATGGATCGCTCAATATAAATACCAACTAAAACATCTGGTCGAATGGCAAATTTTTGCAAGTACCTTGCTAATTGATTAGCGCGTTGGTTGAGTTGTTGGTAAGTGAGTTGTTGCCCTCCAAACACTACGGCTATAGCATCTGCATTTATTTCTACTTGTTCCTCAAATAGTTCTTGAATAGTGCGATCGCGGGGATATTTTGTCTCAGTTTGAGTCCAATCCACTAATAACTGATGACGTTCTGATTTCGTCAGAATTGGAAGCTTGATAATCTGCTGATGTGGATTTGAGACTATTCCCTCTAATAAAGTCTGAAAATTGCCAATTAAACGTTTGATAGTCGTGGAGTCAAATAGATCTGTGTTATATACCAAGTCTCCCTTAAGCCCTTCGCTCGATTCCCAAAGATGGACTTCCAAATCAAATCTCACTGTCCCATTGTCAAAATTTATATCCGCAGTCATCTCCAGATCAGGAATTTGTACAGATGGCATCGGTGCATTTTGAAGTGCAAATACTACTTGAAATAAAGCATTGTGACTTAGATGGCGTTCAATCTTCAGTTCGTCTACTAAAGTCTCAAAAGGTAGATCCTGATGCGAATAAGCAGCTAAAGTGGTCTCTTGCACTTGCTTAAGTAGATCTAAATAGGTACAACTGTCTGAAATCTGAATCCGCAGCGCTAAGGTATTCGCAAAGAAACCAATTAGCCCCTCAATTTCAACTCGATTACGATTGGCGATCGGAGAACCAATAACAATATCCGCTATATCGCTGTAGCGATATAGCAAGATGGAAAAGGCTGTTAGCAAAACCATATACAAGGTTCCCCCTGATGTATGGCTGATTTGTCTTAGTTGCTCGGTCAATTTGCGATCGAGATAAAATTTTTCGATGTCACCTCGAAAAGACTGTATTGATGGACGAGGGCGATCCGTTGGCAAATGCAGAACTGGTGGAACTCCAGCTAGCTGCTGTCTCCAATAACTTAACTGTTGCTCTAGCCGATCGCCCTGCAACCACTGTCGCTGCCATTCAGCAAAGTCAGCATATTGAACTGGCAAATGTGTTAATGGATAAGCTGCATTAGTTAAAAATGTTTTATAAAGAGATCCTAACTCTTGGATAAATATTCCTATTGACCAGCCATCAGAAATTATGTGGTGGATTGTTAACACCAAAATATGAGCTTGTGATCCTAACTTTAAGAGCGTGACACGCAGTAAAGGATCGGTATTTAAATTAAAAGGTTGTTGCGCTTCTTGTTTAATTAATCGCTTAGCCTCAATAGGTTGCATCTCCAATGTTAATTCCTGTAAATTAACTACTGGCATACTTATGATCTGAGTAGAGGCAATTACGTGAACTGGCTGGTTATTGATTACAGAAAAATTTGTGCGTAGAGCTTCATGTCGTTGAACAATCTCATTTAAGCTCTTTTCTAAAATCTCAACATCAAGCAATCCCTTAAGTTCTATCACAACAGAATTATTGTAAAAGGGATTGTTGGGTTCTAACTGATGAAGAAACCACAATCTTTGCTGACCAAAAGAAAGGAAAGGAGCTTTTTCTTTGTTATTAATATCTTGTACTCTTAGAGGAATTATTTCAGCCGAAGAAGCTTCAATGCCTTCCTCTGCTAACAAAAGGTCTAAAAGTTTTTCCTCGTCTAAGTTGCAGTCTGTTTCCAAAGAATTTGAGCTTTTCATAGATCTTTTAATTTATTGTTAGTCCTGTAGACAAAGAGAAATCATTACCTAGCTTAGAGGAATGTTCGATTTATGTAATCTATCTTGAATCTCTTTAGTTGACATTGTGCTGATTTTCTCGCGCAGTTCAGCAACTTTGTCAATATAGTTTGATGAAGGAGCTTGTTTAGCAAGAGAGTTGACAACCCCAGCAATAGTTGGAGCTTTAAAAAAACTAGATAATTCTAAATCTAGTCGAAAGACTTCTCGAATGCGAGAAGTTACTTGAGTAGCTAATAGAGACTGCCCCCCAAGCTCAAAGAAATTATCATTAATACTAATTTGCGACACTTTGAGAATATCCTGCCAGATTTTGGCGATTTGCCGTTCCGCTGCATTACGAGGAGAAATCTGCTCGCCTTGGTTATGATTAAATAATCTATCATGTAATTTTTGATGATCGATTTCTCCTTTAACATTAGTCGGCATTTCATCAATTCTTACAAGCCTACAGTGACTGGAAGTACCCAATACATCATTTACAGTTAGTGAATCTAGATGAGCATTAAAAATAGATTGAGAAGATTTAACAAAGGCAATCAATTCATATAAATTATATGGCTCTTTCTGTATATATTCTCGGATATATGAATTAGTAGACTCTAAACCAACGATTAGTTGAGAGCAGTCATAATGTAAGCCTGCGATCAAAGATAGTAAGCCTTGCTGTGATGTCAATGTATATCGACCTTTAGCTCGAATAAGTTCCTTCATTTCATATCCCTGACTCATACCGATTTCATCCCACATACTCCAAGAGAAACAGTAGCTAGAAAGCTGTTGATGTCTTTGATAATGACTAAATCCTTCGAGGAAACAGTTAGCAGCAGCATAGGCTCCAAGCATCGACCCACTGAAAAAACTAATTATTGAAGAGAAGCCTATAAAAATACTATCAGGGTTGTTTTTTAATATCTGATTTAAAACCCAAGTACCAGCCATTTTCGGTTTTAGGATTTCCGCGATTGTCGATTGAGTCTCATCCACTAGATTAGATTCGTGGTAGAGTCCTGCTAAATGAATAATGCCATCTAGATGAGATTGCCATTGATTTTGAGCTTGAGTAACAATAGGTTTAATTATTTCGAGATTAGTGATATCTGCGGTTTGATAAATAATATTACTGTCTATTTCCTCTAAAGTTTGATAAGCACGAATTTTATCGGATATGCGACTTGGAGTCTGTAGATGTTCATCCCATGAGCTTTTAGGTGGTAAAGGAGTTCTACCAACAATTAATAAACGAGCTTGGTATTTCTGTAAAAGATATGTGGCTATTTCTAAACCAATTCCACCTAAACCACCTGTCAACAAATAGGCTCCACCCTGTTTGAACGGAATTTTTTGCTTTGGAGATTGTGAAAAATCAACTTTTTCTAATCTACTAACGAGCCTCTGTCCATCTCGGAAAGCAATCTCTGGCTCTGTAGATAACGTGGATAATTCTTGGAAAATTAAATCTGTATGGGTTGATAGTGATGTCAGAGAATGGGATAAGTCGATATGCTGACTATGGAGCCAATGGATTTCAGAAGGAATTGCTTTAGTTATGCCTAGCAATGGAGTTTTTTCATAGGCGATCGCCTCATTATTTATTACTGCTTGAGCTTGGCTTGAAATAACTTTTAGGCGGATTTGCGATCGCGCTTGATTATTTATTACAAGAGCCTGAACCAAGAATAAAAGGCTGTACAATCCATATTCCTGAGATTTTTCTAGTTCTTCTAAATTTGATATTTCACCTTGAGATGCATCGTAAGTCCATAGATGCAAGATATCAGTTAGAGAGAAACCATCTTTTTCGAGGCTCTCTAATAATTGCTGATAGTGAGTGGGATTATTGGGTGCGATCGCATAGTAATCGGCGCTAAAGCGAGTAAATTCTTTGCCGATCGCAACCTTGATACAGGCATGGTTTGCAGTTGATAGAGTCCGATCTAAAGACTCACCCAAACCTAAACGATCTAAGAAAATCATTACTGACCGATTCTCCTGCTGCATGGTTAATGGTCTGCATTCTTGGCGACACCAAATTTTGCGGAAGAACCAGTCAGGTAGAGTATTTGCATTGGCAGATAGAATATCAAACTGTTTAATGATGTTGTTAAAGTCACCCGCTTCAAATTGTTGCTTTAGCTGCGATCGCTGGATTTTACCGATCGCAGTTTTTGGGATAGCGATCAATTCGATGGGAACTACATAGTCAGGATAAATACCTGATGATTTAAGCACGCGATCTCGAATTGTCGGGATTAACTTAACGATCGCAAGCTCATCTTGAGAGATCGGACTAAAGAAAATTACTAAGCGATCGGTGTCTCCGCCATCTCTAACACCTACTGCGGCTGTAAAAGAACTCGCGACTCCTTTGATTTCTTCAACAAATCCTTCGATCTCATGGCTATAGTAATTAGTGCCGTTAATAATAATTACATCTTTTTGACGACCAGTAATGGTTAATCGACCTTCACGTAAGATCCCTAGATCGCCTGTGTTAAACCATCCATCTGTTGAAAAAGCGTCTTGATTAGCAGATGAATTACGATAGTATCCAATTGTCACAATGCCACCCTTGACTTGGACTAATCCTATAGTACCTTCATGGACTATTTCTTCTTTTAGATCGACGATTTGTACAGAAAACCCTGGAACAGGAGGACCGACTTCAGCAAAAGTCTCTTCTTCATTAGAAAAGGTATACAAAAAACGATCTGAATAAAATGCTCCTGAACAAGTTTCTGCCATTCCCCAAGCAGAATGTAATGCTGTTTCGGGAAGCCCATAGGGATTTAGTAACTGCAAAAATTGCCGCGCTATTCTCGGAACAATTGCTTCTCCAGCACTTAACACATATCTCATTGATGACAAATCCCAATCTCGTTGAACATTTTCATCGATCTCAAGTAAACAATTGTTGACCAGATTGTATGCGAAATTAGGAGCCCAAGTTATTGTTGCCCTATAGGATGACATTAAATCCATCCATCTTAGAGGAGCATTTAAAATGAAATCAGTTGGCACATGAACTTGCTGGCAAGCAATATAAAGAGCATTACAATGAGCAAAAATAATCCCTCCCACATGATCTAAAGGCATCCAATTCAAATAAATGTCTGAATGAGAAAAACCATTCATCTGAATTGTCGTTTGAGCCTGCTTGAGAATACTATTGTGAGTTTGCATTACTGCTTTAGGAATACCTGTGCTACCAGAAGTTAACAAAAGCATAGCTAAATCATCAGGCTGGCTATCATGACAGAGCAAATCAGGTGGATATTGAAGTAGATCTTCAATTGATGCAATCTCCAGATTATTCATGGTACAAAAATTGGTGATTGATCTTATATCAGATACCAAACGTTGATTAGTTAGAATAATGGGTTGATCAAGTAATTCCCAAGTGTAATGTAGTTTTTTGACATTATTATTCAATTCTCGGTAATCGGATGCCAAAGACAAGGGGACTGGTACAAAACCTCCTAATATACATCCCCAAAAAGCTGCTAAGAAATCAGAATTATCTTTTAATTGAAAGATAACTTTGTCTTGAGGTTGTAAGCCTAATTCTCTTAAACCAGCCATTACCGATTGAGCTTTTTCTAATAATTCTGGATAGGATTGCGTAATTTCAATTCCATCATTGGCAATATAAGTCAGTCCATGATCGGGAGATTTGCTAGCAGCTTGCTTCAGGGCATCTGCGAGAGTTAAAGGTGCGTTTGCAGTTATTTGCAGGGTTGCACCATGACTAATCGCTAAGCGATCGCTCTTAATCTCTAGAGCGTTATCTGAACTAGCAGAAATTAGCTCGCTTTGATTTTGAGGATGTTTACTTTGAATACCAACCCAGTCAGGTAGTAAATCTGATAAATGGAGAGGAAGAGGTTGCTTGGGGCGATCGCTAACAACTACAGCCACATCTTCTATGTCAGGCTGTTGTCTGATTAGCTCTTCCCATTTAGCCGCAAGATGATTGTCAACTACAGGAATATTCGATAATGTTAATTCGTCTATTTCTCCAAGTGAGTTAAATGGCAAAGCTACTAGAGGAATAAAAACATGCGGCATCCATTCCAAAGGTATTAAATTTTGTAAATACTTATGAATTTCTGTAAGGTCAAGAGATCGAGAGAAGGTCGCAACGTAAGCTACTAATTTATCTTGTGTCAACCGCACAATTGCTGATTTAATTGAAGGTTCAAGCAACAAAGACATTTCAACTTTTTCCAAACAAGTTCTCAGTTGTTCTACAGTAAGATTTGTAGATGGTTGTTGTCCTTGAAAATCAAACATGGCAGACACCTAAATTTGAGTAAGAGTAAACTTTTTGAAAATTTTTAAGTTTTACTGGGAATTTCTATAAGAGTAGCTGTTTTATTGAATGTAGGTGCAAAAACATTGGGTAATAACGCTTGGTCTAGATTGGATTGATTACCGAGGAGAGTCAATATCTGGTCAAATACATTGAGGTTATTAACTTGTGGAGTAGAGTTTAGAACTGAAACAAGCGCACTAAGCCCTAAACCAAGGTGACCTAAGGCAGTGGGGTGGATTTCATCCCAGAAAAGATGAGCATTTGGATCTCCTACTATAGTACCTGTTGTAGATTCAAAACTAGGGTCAGTAATATTTGAAATACCTAACTGGTCTGGATTTGCGGCTACATTATTGAATAATCCATAGAAATCTAGAGGGATAAAATTACTCTGTGGTAGTACATTTGCCAGACCATTAAGAGCCTGATTAAGTAATGTATTATGTGCGATCGCTAAATCACTAAGCCTCGTCTCAGCTTGAGTTCCACCTCTTAAAGCGCGTGGAGTGAGTCCTAAATCAGGTAAATTGGGAATAACAAAGTCACGTGCTCCTTGGCTATAAAGAGCAGCTATAGACAAAGCAATATTAGTCACTGATTGACTTGGCTGTAATGCATTACTAGGGTCAAAATAATCATTTGCACCAGCGAAAACAACATATAAAGCATTAGAATCAGCAGTCTTACCAGCAGTAATATGATCGTTAATAAACCAAGATACTTGCTGTAATACACCAGGAATCAAGCTACTCAATGTACCTGCTAAACCGCTATTAAAACCAGTTTGAGCACCACCAAAAGCAAAGTTAACACTTTGGGTAGTAGTAGCACCATTAAAAAATGGACTAGCTCTTAACTCTCCATTAACTAAAGTGAACGGCAAAGGGATAGGTAGTGACGGCGAAAATATACTAAGTTTAGTGGATACCTGCAAAGGTAGACCTAGCCCTGCGGAAAGATAGTCAATCCAGAGTGGTCCATTGCTAAACCGCCCTTCAAAATAAGGAGAACTTGGAATGACTGAAATCTTCGGCTCTAGACGGTTTGCAAAACTAGTGATATTAAAAATATTGCCTTGATCGGAGAGGCTATCACCAAAAACATACAGCTTACTGAAAGGATGGCTAATTTGAGAAAGAGAAGAGCTAGCAGAATTGACTAGATTTGACTGTTTTGGTGAAGGAAAGACCGTGGTGTTTCCTAAAGGGCTGGGAATTGGCAATTTTTTATCAATTGGGGCCTGAACAATATCAGTAGTGATCTGAATATTATTGTTAGTATTAAGAGGCTTAGCAGGCAATAAACTATTTGAATTACTGAGATTAAGCAGGAGACTAGTTGCTCTAACTTCTCTTCTGTCTAGAGATCCTGATCTATTAAGCGATCTTTTAAATAATTTATTAGTAGCCCTAAAATATTCATTGGGCGCTGTAATTTTAGGTGTCAGAGGAAATGGATTGAAATTCATGTTTTTTAAAGTTGCGGTAGTGGTATTTGTTTGTAAAATTCAGGGAAGCTTAAGAAACACTTTGGAAAAGCTTAAATAGTGCTGATTTAACTTTTGAGCCAAGATAATACAAAGCGATAAAAGCTGCATTAAAAATTGAACAGATTCCGTGATGCATTCCCCGTCCTCGCGAAGCAGGGCGGAGTTAAGAACGGTCGGGATTTTCGCTTTTAGGACTATCTTGGCTTTGGATGTACTGTTTTAGGGTTTCAAGAAGCACATCGAAGATAGCACATCCCCAAAACAGGTTTGCTCGATACAATAATGATATGGTAACACGACGCACCACTTTTCGCCTCTATCCAACTCGCGCACAAGAGAAAACTCTTTATGCGTGGCGAAGATTGCATGGCTATCTCTACA
>Ga0209490_10000416_pt1 | contig 43004 bp, 36 predicted proteins | sample MAT06_FD_187209 | JGI IMG/M metagenome (GOLD analysis project Ga0209490, IMG submission 187209) | Freshwater microbial communities from Lake Fryxell liftoff mats and glacier meltwater in Antarctica - MAT-06 (SPAdes) (version 2) | ecosystem: Environmental > Aquatic > Freshwater > Ice > Liftoff...
CACGGTCAGGATCAGTCGCCAGAAAAATTTCATCAGCGGATTCAACTGCCAACTTGAGTTCTTTGATCGTGTCCTTTTTTTCATTCGGGACGCGGTATTTAGGCTCAAAGTCATTTTCGACATCTACCGAAAGCTGCGTAACGAGTAGATCGCGCACATGCCCCTTAGAAGCTGTAACGGTGTAACCGCTGCCGAGGAAACGTCCTACAGTACGGGCTTTAGCTGGCGATTCCACGATAACGAGCTTGCCGACCCGTTTTTTGCGGGCTGTTGGCTTGCTAGTAGGGGAAGAAGCCGCTTTTTTCTTTGCGACGGCCTTGCCTTTTTTGGCCGTCGTTTTCTTTGCAGCGGCTTTTTTGGCGGTTGGTTTGGGCTTCGCCACAACTTCGGGTTTTATCATCCCTTCGTGTGCGGCTGTGCTGCCCATGCGGAACAAGGTCGTCCCACAGACCGGGCATGTGCCGCGTGTCGCTGGCGTTCCAGAATTTGTAAAAACGGGTGTTGGGTTCACAATATCCCGTTTGGTTTTGCATTTTACGCAATAAGCCTGCGTAGGTTCACTCATTCGTTGTCCTATTATGTCTTAATGACATCTAAAGATAATCTGTTTTCTCTAATAAGTTCAAGTGTTTTACAACTTCGCGGACATCCTGCGAGCGTTCTTTATGGCAGATCAAGAGCGCGTCGGGGGTATCCACAATGATTAAATCTTCGATCCCAATGGTGACGACCAGCCGATCACTATAGACGAGGGTGTTCTTCGTATCAAGGATAACACGATCTGGAGACTGGCCTTTAAAGGCGTTGCCATCCTCATCCTGATTTAACACATCAAAGAGGGAAGCCCAACTGCCGACATCGCTCCAGCCGAGATCAATTGGGATCACGGCCATCTGCTGTGCGCCTTCCATGATGGCAAAGTCAATCGAAATTTTGGGGAACTGCTCCCAGAGTTCTTCCAGCATCTTATCAAACTTCGGTGTGTCTCCCAAAGGTTGCAGCCTTTGAAGCAATTTGGACATCACAGGCTGCTGACGTTCAAATTCTTGCATGGCACGGGTGGCCTTCCAGATGAACATGCCAGAATTCCAACTGTATTCCCCCGACACCAAAAATTCACTGGCTTTAATCATACTGGGTTTTTCGGTAAAGCCACGCGATTCATAACAAGTAAAGCCATTTACTTTCGTCAGTTTTTTCCCCTGCCGGATGTACCCAAAGCCGGTGGATGGGAAAGAGGGCGAAATGCCTAGCGTGACGATATAGCCATCTTGGGCGATTTGATAGGCCGCTTCTAACACCTCACGGAAGGTGTCTTTTTTGGCGATGTAATGATCGACACTCAAAATTGCTACTGTCGCGTTGGGGTCATGTTGATGAATGACACTCATCGCCAGTCCTGCCGCCGGGCCGCTGTTGCGCCCTGTAGGTTCGATGATGAAATTTTGTGATGGGATTTCCGGCACTTCTGCCCGCATCTCTTCCGCATATAGTGGACCCGTCACCACATAAATCTGTTCTGGCAGAAAGAGGGGAGCAAGGCGATCCACCGTCATTTTAAACATCGAATGGTCATCAATCAAAGGCAGAAGCTGTTTGGGCTTATCTTTGCGGCTCATAGGCCAAAGCCGAGTCCCACCGCCTCCTGCCATAATTAATGCGTAATAACCGTCCACTGCGCTACCTTTATGAATTCAATATTCTTCAATGTCCGAAAGTCAGGCTATATTGCATGTGACCTACCATTTGTGCAAGCCCCTTTAGTTCCAAGATGGTAAGCGTGCTGCTCAGTTCGGAAATCGGTAAGCCAGATAAACGGGCCAGATCGTCGATATGCACAGGGTCGGCATTGAGGACTTGTAATATGGCCGCTTCGGTTGCATTCGCTGGGATAATTTGTTCGGTTTTTTCGCGTGTTTGGGTATTGGTATAGGCCACGCTGAGTTCATTTAAAATATCCTCGGCCTGCATCACGAGCTTGGCCCCATCTTGAATGAGGCGATTAGCCCCTCGGCTCATTGGGTTGAGGATATTCCCCGGCACCGCAAAAACTTCGCGACCTTGTTCTGCGGCTAATTCTGCCGTAATCAGCGCACCGCTGCCTTCCGGCGCTTCGATGACCAATACCCCTAGCGCCATGCCGCTGACGATGCGATTGCGACGGGGGAAATTAGTCGGAATCGGTTGAGTCCCTATAGGAAATTCACTCACCAACGCTCCATTAGCGATAATCTTTTGAGCTAGGTCGCGGTTTTCTCGTGGATAGACCACATCCACACCACATCCTAAAATCGCAATGGTGCGTCCACCGCCAGCCAGAGCGCCTAAATGTGCTGCGCTGTCGATGCCTTGTGCCATTCCGCTGATGATAGTAATTCCGTGCTGCGCCAAGCGTTTACATAAATCATGCGCCACATCGCGCCCATATTGGGTGGCTTTGCGCGTTCCGACTACACTTAAGGCAAGATCATCGGTTGGGGTCAGTGCGCCGCGAATATAAAGAACCGCTGGCGCATCATCAATGGCTTTAAGGGTATTGGGATAATCTTCGTCATTGAGCGTTAACAGCCATGCACCCGCTTTTTCGATTTTCGCCATTTCTGCATCAAGGCTGATTTTTGCCCGTGTAGTTAGGAGAATAGCCATCACTGATTCTTCTAAGCCAGAATGACGCAAATCCACCTCATGCGCTGCCCAAGCAGTCTGTAAATCACCGAAGTAATTTAACAGGCGCAGAAGTCGTTTTAAGCCGATACCGGGTATCAGGCTAAAACCAAGCCAATAGAATTGATCGTTTAGGTGAGGCAAAATTGTGACCGTAAGAAACCCCTCAATGAATACAGCATAGCAAGCTAAACATTTGCTTGTCAAGCATTAATTCTTGATTAAGGGTTAAGCGAAGCTCATCAGGGGATTTTGGCGTTAGGTTGGAAGCAGACCTTCGGGCAGTTTTACGATGACAAAACCTTCGTCAATGTTGGTTTCGAGAAGTGTATGTGGGGTAATCGGGATGAGTACCTCGCCGTAAGTTGGGCTATCGACGATATAAACATCATTCGCGCCTGTTTCCAGCACATCGCTAATTTTGCCCAACACATCGCCAGCGTCCGTACGGACTTCGATACCAATCAATTGATACAAATACACCTCGTCGTCCTCTAGGGGGACGGCGTGTTCGATGCCGACCATGATGAAGAGATCACGCAAGAGTTCCGCCTGATTGCGATCATCCACACCTTTTAGCTTAAGCAAGCCATATTCGTGGTGCATCCGCAGATGCTCGACAGCATAGGCGGTCTTGTTTGAATCTTCGGGGTTAGCCCCAACAAACACTTGTTCAAGCGTCGCAATGCGTTCTGGATAATCTGTTAAGACGCGCATCCGCAGTTCACCGCGTATGCCGTGTGGACGCAGCACCTCACCCAGCAGAAGATACGCTGGGCTGGCAAGGTCAGGTGATTTATCTTTACGACCCGGCATAGTCAGTCGATCTCAAGCGTGATGCGCGTGTCTTTTTGGGTGGCGACCACGCGCAGCAGCGAGCGAATCGCGTTGGCGACTCGTCCACTTTTGCCGATGACGCGCCCCATATCGCCCCGCGCAACATGCAGTTCGAGGATGGTCGAAGACCCCACCTTTTTGGCGTTGACTTCGACCTGAGACGGGTCGTTGACCAGATTTTTTGCGATGTATTCGACCAGTTCTTTTTCCATAGGGATGACTTGTTTTATTCTTCTTTAAGCGCGGCGGCGGCGGCGATTGCCTTGCGCCCTTGACCAGCCGCCGGAGCAGGATAGCTCGTGCGCGGGCTGACGGGTGTGGCATTGGCCTTAGCAACTTCGGCTTCTGCGATAAGCGATTCCAGTGATTCGCCCTTCATCATGCGTTCATAACGCGCCCAAGTCCCTGTACGTTTCAGCAGACCTTTGACGGCATCACTAGGCTGACCGCCGACGCTCAACCAATAGAGTACACGTCCTTCTTCCACGACATCAGTGCCAGGCCGGGTGCGAGGATTGTGATACCCGATAATTTCAAGAAAACCGCCATCACGCGAATTGCGTTGGTCGGTCACAACAATACGATAGGTAGGTTGTCTTTTCAGACCCATACGACGAAAACGGATACGAAGCATTTGAACTCCTAGTGCAAATTAGCGATTAATAGGGAAGGTTTTAAACCCACTCCTACAGAAAAAACGTTTTTTTAAATCACGGCTTGAAAAATGTTTATCTTCCCATACCGGAAAGTCCGGGAATATTAGGCATACGCCCTTTGCGTAACTGGCTCATCAACGTTTGCATCTGCTGGAACTGCTTGAGTACATCGTTGACATCACGCACTTGAACGCCGCTTCCTGCGGCGATACGTCGTTTGCGGCTGGCGTTGAGCTTCTTTGGATTGTTACGCTCGTCAACCGTCATCGAATTGATGATGGCTTCCACCCGCTTGAGACGATTTTCAACTTCATCTTGGTCGATCTCGTTCTTCATCTGCATACGGCTCATGCCGGGGATCATGCCCATAATTTGGCTGATCGGCCCCATTTTGCGAATCTTCTGCAACTGCTCCAGAAAGTCTTGTAGCGTAAACTGATTTTGCATCAGTTTTTTCTGGAGGCGCATCGCTTCCGCTTCGTCGTAGGCTTCTTCTGCCTTTTCGATGAGCGACATCACATCGCCCATGCCCAAAATGCGATCTACCAAGCGATCAGGGTGGAAAACTTCGAAGCCATCCAGCTTTTCGCTCGTGCCGAGGAATTTAATCGGGACGTTAGTAACAGCCCGCATCGAGATCGCTGCACCACCACGTGCATCACCATCAATCTTGGTGAGGATTAAACCCGTCACGCCCACGCGGTTATTAAACCCTTGCGCGATGTTCACGGCTTCCTGCCCGGTCATGGCATCTGCGACGAGCAAAATTTCTGCTGGGTTCGTCCGCTTTTTAATTTCCTCAAGCTCTGCCATCAACGTTTCGTCAATTTGTAGACGACCCGCCGTATCGACGATGACAACGGCAGCACCCGCATCTTTAGCAGCTTTTAACCCACGTGTGACGATATCAGGCGGTTTGGCGCTGGTGCCTTCCTCGTAATACGGGATATTGGTTTGCTTCGCTAGCGTGACCAACTGATCCACAGCCGCCGGACGATAGGTATCCGCCGCAATCAAAAACGGTTGGCGACCATCACGCCGCAGTTGAATAGCAAGTTTGGCGGCAGTGGTCGTTTTACCCGAACCTTGCAACCCCACCAACATAATGACATGCGGTTTTTGGCTGCCCGTAAAGTTCAGCCGACCCGGTTCGCCAAGCGTTTCGATCAATTCATCATGAACGATCTTGACGACCTGCTGACCCGGACGCAGGCTTTTTGTGACCTCTGCGCCGATAGCCCGTTCTTTAACGCGGTTGACGAAATCTTTGACGACGGGCAGCGCGACATCAGCTTCAAGCAGCGCCATACGCACCTCGCGCATAACGGTGTTGACATCAGCTTCTGTCAGTTTCCCGCTGCGACCGAGGCGATCAAAGACATCTTGTAGACGTTGGCTTAAACTTTCAAACATCAGCACTTTTGACCTGTAAGATAGCCAGAAAATTGTAGATGAGGTCAGCGCTTACGTCAAGCCTGCGCCAACCTTCTCTTGACACCAATAAACTCAGGTGTATCATAGGCTAAACGATACTTTGTATCACTTTCACTCCTTTTAGAGCTTGTCCAGGTGAATCAATTTTATGGCTTTAGCGGTTGAATATGAGTCTGTCCAGCATTCGGCGGAGGCTCTTGCGCTTTCAGTGGTCGATTTATCGGCAGGCTATGCCGGTCAAGGAAAAGCTATTGAAGGCGTAAATTTTGAAGTTTTATCGGGCGAGCGTGTCGCCGTGATTGGTCCTAATGGCGCGGGGAAAAGCACGCTGTTTAAGGCTATCGTCGGGCTGATTCCGTTTTCCAGTGGCAGCATTTCGATACACGGCAAAGACTGCCGCAGCAGCCATAATCTCGTGGGGTATGTGCCACAGCAGGAAGAAATTGATTGGTCTTTTCCGGCGAATGTCTATGATGTCGTCATGATGGGGCGGACGCGCCAAATCGGTTGGCTGCGCTGGCCTCGTCGGTTAGATCATGAAATCGTCCATTCTGTGCTGGAACAGGTCGGGCTGGCAAATTTTGCCAATCGCCAAATTGGGCAGTTGAGCGGTGGGCAAAAACGCCGTGTGTTTATTGCGCGGGCGCTGGCACAAGAAACGGATGTCCTACTGCTTGATGAGCCATTTAGTGGAGTCGATGTGGCGGCAGAACACGAAATTATGGAAACCCTCGACCAACTCAAACAGGCAAAAATCACGATTTTGCTGGCGACGCATGATCTGAATATGGCGGCAACGCGCTTTGATAAATTGATGCTGCTGCGTCAGCATGTGGTCGCGTATGGGCTGCCGAGTGAAGTTTTCTTGCCGGAGGTGCTGCAAGAGGCTTATGGCGGGCGTATCGGTGTTTTCCAGCAGGCAGGGCAGACGATTATCATCTCTGACGAACACGGTTGTCCGTGAAAGAAAGCATTTGAGATGACTATCTATAATTTATTGCAAGAACCTTTGACTCATGCCTTTATGCAGCGGGCGATGCTGGCTGCCATTATGGTGGGGGCAATCAGCGGCGCATTAGGCTGCTTTGTGGTGATTCGCGGGATGTCGTTTCTGGGCGATGGTCTTTCTCATGCCATTTTACCGGGGGTAGTCGTCGCTTATATCACGGGCGGGACGTTATTCATTGGTGGCTTAGCTGCGGGTATTGGTACCGCTTTAGTCATTGGCTGGCTGACGCGGGACAATCGCCTCAAAGAGGATACCGCGATAGGAATCGTGTTTGTGTCGATGTTCGCGCTGGGGATTGCCCTCATTAGTGCTAATCCACAAGCCTACAGCCGTGACCTCGTGCATATCCTTTTCGGCGATATTCTGGGCATAAAATCGAGCGATCTGCAAATTATGTTTTTGTGCGGGGTGGTCGTTTGTGGGACGATTATCTTGCTCTACAAAGAACTCGCCGTGATTAGCTTTGATCTTGGTCTGGCGCGTACCCTTAAACTGCCGACAGAGGGGCTGCGCCTGCTGCTGCTGGTCTTGATCGCTGTGACGATTGTCGCCAGCTTGCAAATCGTCGGCGTGACGTTGATGCTGTCAATGTTGATTACACCAGCGGCAACCGCCCGTATCATGACGATCCGGCTGCATCACATGATCTTTACTTCAGTCATCATGGGTGTTTTGTGTGGTATGGCGGGGATTTATATCTCTTATCATCTCGATATCGCTACGGGGCCGTCGATTGTATTGACGATGACGGCTGTTTTTACGCTGGTGTTTAGTGCATCGCGGATTCGCGGACGGCTGCTGCGTCGCGTTTAAACTCCTAAAGCGGCTGTCATGCGCGGTACGAGTCCGGCTAAATCGACTAATCCTTGTGCGAATTGGGTTTTCTCTGCGCCGATAATCACCGTCGGGACATCATTTTCGGTATGTTTGCGGCTGCCGATTTCTTCCATATTGCCATGATCGCTGGTGATGAGTGTCAAGCCCTCGTCATCGTCCCATGTATCCAGAACGCCCTGCATCACGCCATCAAAAATTTCCAACAGGCGTACCCCTTCCGCCAGTGTGCCACGATGACCAACGACATCGGTTAACCAATGAGACATCATAGCGAAATCATATTGGCGGGAAATTGCAACCAAACGTTTTCCGGCCTCGTAAGGCGTGAGCAGGGGGGTATCTGTATACCCAAGCTGTGAGCGCCAGCCTTCACCCGTCCAGTCGCCGCTGAGGGCGCGTCCAGTGCGTAAATCATGTTCATCCATATAGGGGACACCTGCGCTGTGAGCAGCCCATTGATAACTGGAGGGAAGATTTTTGCCGCTGTTGATCCCTTGATGCCAGGGCGGGGGATAGGCTTCCAATAAAGCGGCAGTTTTCCCTTTCTGGACGACCTGCTTAAAGAAATTGTCTTCATTGAGCAGGTCACGAATCGGGGCATTCGGCTTGGGGCCATAATGTTCACCGATAAGCTGCGGAATATTTTTTCCGGTAAGGATGGCGGCTTGTCCGCTGCCACTTTGGGGACGACCTGCCATGCCCATACGCGGATCAGTCGGGACGAAGACGGCACGAGGACTGGTTTGAATTCCAGTTGAACGCAGCCAACGATTGCCATTGGCAAGGGCGTTAAGTGTGGGTAGGTCTGCCGCCGCGAATGGATTGATCTCGGAATTGTCGTCGCCTAATCCAATCCCATCGATAAAAATCAATAAGATGTGCATTTAGCGCAGATAGTCGAGAATAAAGGAATTGGTACGTTTTTCCCGACCAATCGTGGTTTGCCCACCGTGACCAGAAAGCACCGTCACTTCATCGCCCAAAGGTAGTAGTTTTTCGGTAATCGAGCGCATCAAAAGATCATAATCGCCGCCGGGGAGATCAGTCCGCCCGATGCTGCCCGCGAAAAGTGCGTCACCACTGAACAAAATGCCTTGATCGCGCATAAAAAAGGCGATGTGTCCGGGTGCATGACCGGGGGTGAAAAGTGTTTCCAGCTTAATACTACCGAGTTCAATTGTTTCGGGTGCATCGGTAAAATAGCGATCGGGTACAGCCGCTTTTGGGAATGCTTGATTGGTAAAACGCAGCCCCGTTTGCGGTAGATTATCGAGCATGAATTGGTCGTTTTTGTGGATGTAAAATGGTGCACCAGTCAATTCTTTGAGCGCTCTGCTGGCAAGCACATGATCGAAATGACCGTGTGTGGCGAGAATCAGCTTGATCGTCCATAAAGCTTCCTGCGCGGTTTTGACCAACAGCGGCGCATTGTCCACTGGATCAATCACTATGGCTTCTTTAGTGGATGTATCCCCTACGATATAAGCGTTGGTCGCGGCGATACCCAGCGTAAGGACACGAATTTCAATCGGGTTCGATGGCACATCATTCGTCATATTTGAACTGCCTTTCTCCGACGCAGGTACATCGTCAGCATTAATTTTAGCTCATCCATCTTTAATAGCATCGCCGTACCAAAGAAGACGATGATGCCAATACCCGTTTCGACCAAAATTTGAGCAATTGTAAACAACAGCCGTCCATTGTTCAGGCCGATTATATCCCACAAAAAGTTCGTGCCGACAATAGCGAGTCCCATCGCAAGGCTGGCAATCACTGTTTTGACCACCGTTGCCGTCAATGCGCTCTCGTTAATGCCGTGCCAGCGGCGGCGCAGCAGCCACAACAAAACGCCAATCTCAAACGTCACGCCAATCGTATTGGCGAGGGCTAATCCTGCCACGTTAATCGGGTTAGCGACCATCGCTGGATAACCCAATGATATAGAAAAACGGTTGAGCAGGGCATAAGTCTCTACTTGCCCGACTCCACTTAACACATACGCCAGCCCAATGTTTAATGCCGAGCCGCCGAGCCTTACCAACAGCGGCGTAATCGTGTCTTTATCCGCGTAAAAACTAGGCGCAGCGACTTCTAAGACGGCATGGGCGATAATCCCCAGCGCATAGGCTTGCAGCGCCGCATAAACCAGTGCCGATGCGGAACTATCAAACGCGCCACCTTCCAGCAAGCGGATCAGCAATCGCCCGACAAGAATAAGGCCAATCGCCGACGGAATTGTCCCGATGAAGATGAAGCGTAGTGCGCCGGACATGGCATCGCGCTTGCCTTTTTCATCGTTTACAGCGCTTAAGGCGGAGAGCGTGGGGAAAATGACCGTTGCCATCGCGGTACCGATCAATGTTTCGGGGATTTGCATCAGCCGCCAACCCCAATCTAAGCCGCTGACCGCGCCCGTACCCAGCCATGAGGCAATATTGCCCATTACCGTAAAATTCAGCCCAAACAGCCCAATCGCGGCGATATTCGGCAGCATCAAACGAGCCACTCGCCACAAGGTCGGATCATTCCAGCCGAGTTGAGGCCACCAGCGGGCTTTGACCTGTAAAAGGCCGGGAAGCTGAATAGCAAGATGTAAGGCGGCACCGATCACCGCGCCGTAAACAATGCCGTAAATGCCAAAGGGTTTGAGCAAAACCACCGCGCCAAACAAAATGCCGACATCATACATAATCGGCGCGAGGGCAGGCAGTAAAAAGCGATTGTGGCTTTGCAGGATGCCCATCAAAATGCCGCTTACGGAAAAGATCACTGTGCCGACCAATAAAATTCGCATAAGGCGAACCGTAAGTGCCTGCTGTTCTATGCTAAAACCAGATGCGATAAACGTCCGCACCAACCAAGGCGCATTAATGGCGGCGAGGATGCTGAGGACGAGGGTCAGTGTAAAAATCGTGTTGATAACCTTGCTGGCGATCCGCCAAGCACCCTCGCGGTCATTTTGTGCCAAAAAACTGCTGAAAACAGGGATAAACGCATTCGCCAATGCGCCGCCTGCGATCAAATTGAAAATCTGCTCCGGGATGCGATTAGCCGAGACATACGCATCCCATTCCATGCCTACGCCAAAGGTACGCCCGATGATGAACGTCTGTCCCAAACTGATAATGCGTGCCACTGTAAAAGCGACGACGACGATGATGGTCGATTGGATGACCTGTCGTGTGCGCTTTTCAACGCTGTTCACTTCAACAGAGGATGCGTCTACTTCGATAGCCATGTCTCTATTAGTCCTTCATTAAGGTTGGTTTTGTTGGGACACAGCATATCCCTGAAAGATCATCGTGATTTAAGTCAGCGCGTCCAACGCTTGTTGCGCCGCAACATAATATCGGTTCATCGACAGGGCATTGCGATAGGCGTTAATTGCATCTTGTGTGCGCCCTTGCGCTTGAAAAACCTGCCCCTGCCAAAAATAGGTTTCTTCGACATATTGACCGTTGTTCGTTAAATTATTCTGTACCAGACTGAGTACATCATCATAGCGTCCAATATTGAAATAGGCTTCAAATGGGCCGAATTGATACCACAACATGCGCCAGGGTAATTCATATTGACGTGCAAGATCAAAAGCGGTGGCGGCTTCTTGATAACGGGCGAGTTGGTTGAGGGCGGTTCCCATGTTAAACCAAACGAATGGATTAGTCGGGTCGGCGAGGGCTTCAGCTTGGGCGACCTCTAACGCATGGACGGCGGCACCACCGGGGTGGGCCAAATCGCCGAGAATGTCCATTACAAGCTGCTCACGGGCAGGCTCATAAACCACAATGAATGTGCGATTAAAGGCTTGCCACTGCGCGTCCAAAGCGTCATAACTCTCGGTGATGCCTTCGCCGCCGACCCCTGCACCGAGGAAGGTATCGTAGATAGAGAAACTGTTTGACGAGTCGTTGTAGCCCACAAGGGTGCGATAATGACCCAGCCACTCGTAGCCCTCAAAAAGATTACCACCCACTTCGATAATCACCGGGAAGCCATTCGCAAGCAGATCACGTAACAGATCGAGATCGCCGCCAATACGTGTTACGGCTTTCACTAATGTCTCATCATTGACGAAAGCCGCCAATTCAGATGGTGAAACATTTTTATCTTCCAGATTAGGGCGCAGAAATTGTGCGGCATAATCCTGATCTTCTTGCCAGGAATAATAACTAAGCGCCATTGTAATATTGGCAGGGCCGCAGTTGTTCCACTTCTGGCGATCCCAGACAAAACCCGTCAGATTTTCGGCGATGGGGCGGGTAGAAACCGTTTGTGCCTCAGCTTGTGCGGCGGCTGCCTCTTGCAATGTTGGTTGCACCTCGACTATCGGTGTAGCTGTTGGGGCAAGGGTCGCCGTTGGAAGCAATGTTTGTGTAGGTACTGGCGTTGACGACGGGACAATCGCTACGGCGGCGGCAACTGCCTCTTGCGTGGCCTCTGAGGTCGCCGTCGCGCTGCCTTGTGAGGTCGCTTCGGGTGTTGTTTCCGTGTTGATTTGCGGCACACTCAAATTTAAGTTGAGGAGATTTTGTTCCGCATTGGGATCAATGGCTTCGGCTGTCGGAATGGCTGCGCCGCCCGGCATAAAGGCTTCCATAAAGGGGAAGGTTTCCATCACTCTCCATTGATAACGCGGCGGCAGCACTTCGCGGAAGGCATAAACCCCGCCGATTGCACCGACAATCCCAAGTAGAAAAATTCCGATGACCCCCCATAGCAAAAAGCGGGGTGGGGCAGGAATACCATTATCAGGGGACGGATAACCGACGATTCGATTCGGTTGGGTATCTTCTAAATTAGTCATCAAATTCCTTGCGCGGATACCCCTGCCTTTAGGCATGGGGAGGAAGCGCAAGTTCTCCTTTTAATAGTAGCGGACGAGTATCCCCGAAGGGAAAGGGAGATTTGCAGTTACCTGCTGGCTCTCCCTCAAAGTCTGCTCCGCTTGCGCGGGGTAAAGTCTTCCTCGACAATGTTATGCGGTGGTTTTGTGTACACGACACTGGCTTAGACCCTCAACCTGTTTAATCGTGTACCGCAGAGTTCGGGGCTGGAACGTCACCCCGAAGTGCCTATGTATTCACCGCTAACGGAGTTCCCCGAAGGGAACTAAGTCTGGTCAGCATGGCTTGTATTTCTACAAGCCCCTAGCTTTAGCTATGGGGTCGCTGACTCTTTAACATTACAACAGAGAGTAGTATATCCCATCATGGCGTGATGTTAAGGTCAAACTGATCGCCATGTATCTTATATATAGCAGATTTAGGCTGCCTCTGCCTGACGCTTAACCGACGATTAGGCTGTTATCGGCTGTCCGTGCCTGTTAAAATGCGCTTTGTGGAAGGAAAGGTTTTGCACTATGCGGAAATATCGGAATCAAATTTTGCTGGGGCTTGGCCTCGCATTTTTTATTTACATTATTCTCATTTTGTTCATCGATAACAGCGGACAAATGAGCGGTGGAGTGAGTGAGCAGTTACAAGTTTTTCCCTTATGGCTGCTGGTGCCACTCGCGGGAATGCAAATCATCGCTGGCGTGTTTCGGCTTTGCACTTGGCAATATTACCTTGGCGTGATCGGCGCACGCGATAAAATCAGCATTATGGACAGCGCAATTATTTTTGTCACGGGCTTTACATTTGTTGTGAGTCCGGGCAAGGCGGCGGAACTGCTTAAAACTGTTTTGCTGAAGTTTAAAACAGGCGTGCCGATTCCGCGCAGCGCCCCGATTGTACTGGCAGAAAGAATAGTGGATGGATTAGCCGTAATCGTCATTATGACGTTTACGCTCGTTATCGCGCCCGATCAATTGCAACTCGGCAGTTACAAAACAATCAGCCAGCTCATTATTTTTACGTCAGCCATTTTCATGGTTGGTGGCCTCATCGTCGTTCAGATTAAGCCGCTGGCGTATTTTGTCCTTAACAATATCATCACCCGGTTGCCCTTGATTAAGCGGCTGCATCAGCCTTTAATCGAGTTTTATGAGAGCAGTCGGGAAATCTTCAACCTGCGCCATGTTCTACCCGCCACCTTATTTGGCCTCGGCGTGTATTTATCGACCTCATTTGGTCTGGTGCTTGTGTTGTATGGCTTTGGATTAACGATTGATGGGACATTGATTTTGCAATCGATGTTTATGGTAGGGGTTGTATCGGCAATTGGCGCGTTGAGTTTTGTTCCCAACGGCGCGGGGATTAGCGAACTTTCTAACACGGCAATGATTGTCGCTATTATCGTGCCAGCGCATCCTGAAATCACGCCTGCGATTGCTGCCGCTGCTTCGCTGATTCAAGGGTTTTTTCATAAGTGGTTTAGGGTAGTTGTTGGGCTTGCTGTCGCGGTTATTTTCCGCAATCGGCTTTTCCCGCCGGAACTTGATGCTGTGATTGAAGCGGCAGAGGCAGAATCACAGGCTGAACTTCATCCTAAACACGCTATCATCAAGGCAGAAGGATAAATTAATGACATGGCAAGTTGATCTACACAGCCACACCCTATGGTCGAAAGATTGCTTGACACCGTTTGAGACGATCATTCGTTTGTGCGAAAAACGACACATTCAACGAATCGCCATCACCGATCATAATACCGCCGAAGGTGCGCTAAAGTTTAAACAGCTTGCGCCGGAATTGGTGATCGTGGGCGAAGAAATTATGACGACACAAGGCGAACTTCTTGCGTATTACGTCAAAGAATCGATTCCGGCGGGTTTATCGCCAGATGAGACAATCAACCGTTTACGCCAGCAAGGGGCAGTGATTAGCGTTTCCCATCCGTTTGATCGTCTCAGAAAAGGGGCATGGCAAGAGGCCGATTTGCTCAACATTCTTGACCAGGTGGACGCGATAGAAATTTTTAATGCACGCTGTATGTTCGCGGAAGATAATGTGAAGGCGCTGGATTTTGCCCGCCTCCATAACAAAATCGGGACGGTAGGTTCTGATGGGCATACCCGCGTTGGGTATGGTCGTGCTATGACGGTCATGCGTCCGTTTGAGCATGATCCCGAAGATTTCTTAGGGGCTTTGCGGGAGGCCGATTACGTCAAACGCTTGAGTGGATGGCATGTGCATTTGGGCAGCAAAGCCGCGAAATGGTCGAAGAAATTAGGGCTAAAGCCGCGCTTGTGGGAAGGCGGATAATCTCAAGGCGCTGTCAAGGTAACAGCGACACTGCGTAAGGCTGATTCTAATGCGTCCAGGCCGATACTTTGTACCAACGCAAGATCATCGCTGTTTTCGATGAGCAGGGCGATCACCACCCCACGTCCTGATGGCGTTAGCATGAATCCGATAAACCAAGTTTGGGTTTGTAGACCCGAATATGCCAGCGCACTATAGCCCCCAACGACGCGCTGGTTAGCCACAAACTCGCGCATATTTCCGCGCATTAAGCCCTGCAATTGACCAGCAATTTCTATCGTCGTAATCGGTGTGGTTGGATGTAATGCTTCCGCTGCTAGCCATTCGGTCGTATTGGGTGGGCGTGAGGCTAAGAAGGTAATCGGCTCCGGTGCGTTCCCGTTATTGACGATACCCGCTGCGATCAGTGCCATTCGTAAGGGTGTGGTAGTTAATTGCCCTTGTCCGAGCGCATCCTCCAACGTGATAGCTTCGTCTGGAAATGGTGTCGATAAAATTGCGCTGTTTGCAGAAACTGTGGGTTGGGCCTGAATTGGTGAAACGAAACCCGGCAGCAGGAATGGCTCTCCTAGTTGAAAATGACTAAATGACGTGCCGATATTTTCCCCGTCAAGCTGATTAACCAAATCTACAAATGGCGATGGGCAGCCGAGTTCATAGGCTTCTTGCAGCGTAAGGGTCGCTGTGGCCGAGGGCGTTTCACATGAGAGTACGACATCGCCCAGTAAAATGGGACGAGTCGCGTTAGTAGATGAGGTCGTCAGTGGAACTTGATTGCTGATTGCCGCCGCGATGAGTAAATTCAGCATCAGACTGCCCGGCTGATATTTGCCCTGCAAAACGCGGTTAAAGAAAGGGTTTCCGGGTGATGCGCGGAGCTGCGCCCAATTTGTATCCAGTGTATTGGGATTAATCGTCGGCAAGCTGACGAGTGCTAAGATTTCACCATCCGGCACCGATAAAATGACCCCCGCGCCCTGATGATCCTGCATTAAACGGACAAGGTCGCGCTGTACATTGAGATCAAGCGTGAGGCGAATATCTGATCCTTGCCGGGGGCGGTGCAGGATGTCTTGAACGAAGTATGTCCCTAAATCATAGGGGAGATTATCGCCACGCAGGAGGGTGTCGTAAGCTGATTCCGCGCCACTTACGCCATAACGGAGGCTGTAGTAACCGAGTGCGCTGTAGGTTTCTGGATAAAAAGTGCGCCGCGAGACGAAGCCGTTTTCATCTTGCACCGAAGTGACCAATAAGTTGCCATTTCTGTCATAAATACGGCCCCGCAGGATAGACGCTTCTGCCTCAAATAAGCGCGCATTGTCGTCGCGCTGCAAAATCGTCTCTGGCCCGATGACGGCATAATACGTCGCGGAAAGGAGTATCAAAATGAAGCCAAACAAGAGTCCAAGCAGCAGGCGGTGGATTTCACGAGTGAATTGCATAAACAGCTTTCAGCAATCTTTTAAAGATCAAGCGCACAAACGGCTTAATTTTCTTGGGCGGAAAGACGTAATAATAGGCCGACCATGATAAAGCTCATCAAGAGTGAGCTTCCACCATAACTTAAGTAAGGGAGCGTAACACCCGTTAACGGTAGAACGCGCAGAACGCCGCCCATAATCATCAAACTTTGCAAGCCAATCAGCGTCGTCAGGCCGACAGCCAACAACGTGCGGAAAGGTCGCCCCTGTTGCAGCGCAGCGATGCGTAAGCCGCGCGTGATGAAGATGGCGATACATACAATCACCGTGATGCTGCCGAGTAAGCCCCATTCTTCCGCGATAGCTGCGAACACAAAATCGGAATGGACGACAGGGATGTAGCCAGGCGACCCTTGCCCAATCCCTTGCCCAAAAATGCCGCCCGCCGCGAAAGCCTGCAAACTTTGCACAAGTTGAAATGCACGTCCGTCTGCTTCAGGCCAAGGATTCAGCCAAATATCAACCCGCAGTTGGACGACCCCAAACAGGTTGTAAGCGGTGAATCCAGCGATAACAATCAGCAGCAAACCACTCAATAGGATAAACGTATAGCCTGTGGCGACATAAAGTAAGATCAAGAACACCATAAAAAATAAAATGGCCGTGCCAAGATCACGCTGCCATATAAGCACGATGATAGATAGGCTCCACATCATCAGAATCGGGCCATAAATGCGCGGCGACGTAGAAAAGAGATGATTACCAGAGGCGAATCCTTGTGTTCGCAGTGAAGGATACTGCTCGGCTAAATAACTGGCGAGAAAGGCAACGAGGATGACTTTTAGTGCTTCTGATGGCTGAAAGAAAACCCCCGCCGTCCCCAGCCATAACTGCGGTGTGCCGGATAGCCCTGTTGGGTTGCTCCCTAAGAGAATCGTGCTAAAAAGCAGCCCCATCCCAATCGTGAACCAAACATAACGATAACTTCTGAGCCAATGAATAGTCTGCGGCAGAATGGCAACCAACAGCATCGCCCCAACCGAAACACCCAACCAGATTGTTTGTCGATCCGCAAAACGGGGCGCTAAACGGTCAATAATCGTCAGTCCCCATCCACTCATAAACATCACCAGCGGGAACAACAGCATATCGCGCTTGGGTAGGCGACGATCTAAAATCCGGCTGCCAATGACGGCGCAAGCTATCCATAGGCCGAAAGAAAGACTATGGGTGAATCCATACGCAGGACGGATAAGTGTCAGCGCTAGAAAGTTCACGCCGATAAATGCGCCAGCAATCCACAAGAGACGCTGTTCCATCCGCGAATTTAGCTCAAAAGCAGGTTTATTTACCGACTCGCCAATCAAGACGTTTATAGCCATCGCTAGTTGCTAAAGTAACGCCCGATGATGGGCTGTAAGCGATCAAGAACGTCAGATGGGATCAACGATTTGTTAGTCATCACCGCGTTTTCCAGCGCATTATGGCAGGCATAAACAGCGTTTTCGTCTAAGGTCTCGATTGCTTTGGCAATCGCTTGCTGCGCGATTTGTAGATTATGGTGCATGGTCTGGATGACGGTTTCTACCGTGACGGGTGCTTCGGTTTCGTGCCATACATCGTAATCGGTGACGTGCGCCATCGTCGCGTAGGCGATTTCGGCTTCACGGGCGAGAAAGGCTTCGGGGCAGGTGGTCATGCCGATAATGCTGCATCCCCATTGACGGAAGATAAGGCTCTCGCCTTTGGTGCTAAAGCGCGGCCCTTCGATGATGATAAAATTACCTCCGCGATGGACATTTCCGCCAACGGCTGCCGTCGCTTGATAAACTTGTTCGCTCAGTTCAGGACAAAACGGCTGCGCGACAGAGACATGCCCAACGAGGCCAGTCTCAAAGAAAGTGCGACCACGCTCACTTTTGGTATGATCGTAAAGTTGATCGGGGATCACGATATGACCCGGCGCATACTCTTCTCTAAGCGAACCACAGGCATTCACGCCAATGATAAAACGCACACCGAGCGTTTTAAGCGCAAAAATATTGGCACGATAAGGTACGGTGGTCGGCGTGTAGACATGTCCTAAACCGTGTCGCGGGATAAAGGCGACTCGTTTGCCACGCAGTGTCCCAATCACGATGTCTGCGCTTGGTTTGCCATAAGGGGTATCAATAGAAACGCTGATCTTATCGCTAATTTCTGGGATGTCATAAAGGCCGGAGCCGCCGATAACGCCGATAGATACAGTTTCAGCCATGAACAAAATCTCCTTGTTGAGGATTAAGGCTAGGGTTGTAATTCTAAGCGAAAACGCTTCTGGCCGATTCCGATGACATCCCCCTCCGTCATAATCATCGGTTGATTAACGGCCATATCGTTCAAGGTTGTACCATTACGACTTTGGCGATCTTCCAGCCACCACTGCCCATTGCGTAAAACGACCAGCGCGTGTTCACTGCTGGCAAACCCGTCAGTAATGACGATGGTATTGGTCGGCGCACGGCCTAAACTGGTGAGGGGCAGTAAGGGATAGACCTCGCCAAGCATGACGTAATTACCATCAATTTCTTGCAGCGCAATAAGCTGACCATAAGAACGGCGATTGGCTTGTAACTGGCTCACTGTACTTTGATAGTCGCGCCATAACACAACAAATAAAGCCACTAAAAACCCAATCAGCAGTGATGCCGAGATGATACGTAGCAGTAAAAGGATAACTTCAACACTCATGTTATAGCCACATTAAAGCCTAAAAATCCGGTTCAAAGGCTTGTGTCGGGTTATCTTGCGAGTCGCTTAAACTATTTTCTTCCAAATAGAGCATCTGTGTTTTGCCGATACGGATTAAATCACCAGATTTTAGCTGATGCTCTTTAATCTGAACGCCGTTGACAAAAGTTCCGCCTTGACTATTGATGTCGAACAGCATATAAGCACTGGCACGTAAGCGGAGTTGGATATGATGCCGCGAAACTGTGTTGTCATCCAACACAATCTGATTTTCTCGATTGCGCCCGATATTGATGACATCCTGTTCTAGGTTAATCAAGCGTCCATCAAGGACAAGCTGTGGGCTGTGCGGCTTAGATAAGCCGGGTAAGACGACATGCTGGAGCGCCGCCGTACTGTGTTCCGGGCTGTTCCTATAGCTGGCATTGATAATCAGTTTTCCGGTGTCGAGTTGTGAATCCGCCAGAAATTTGATCGTCGGCGTATTGATAAGTCTGTACCCGATCAGGGTTGCTAATTCTACTAGGTGGTCAGCTAATGATTGGGGGAGGGTGGCGTTTCTTTCCAGCAGATGGGTTTGGACTGACGGATGGGCATAAATGAGATATTGGTCGGGTGCGATGAGGCGTGGGTCGCTGCCTTGCGCTGGCTGAACGCCGTCTTCCATGACCCGTGCTAACTGCAAAGCAATATCCTGGGCGCGTATCTTTTTGCCAAATAATGAGGCAAAAGCACCTTCTACCAATTGTTCCAAATGCGCTTCTAAGCGTGCGATATGTTGATTATCCATTGCAGGCATTATAGCGGAGGCGAGGAGAGGTGACAATCCAACGAATGAAATCAAAACGGCGGGTTGATGTTCCCGCCGCTTGAAAATTTAGGTTGAAGTGTTTAGCGCGGAATGTACTGGAATACGGGTTCAGTCGGGACGAAATCCGTCCAAAGCGAATTGGTTTCGATGTCGCCAGCGTCTTCTTGGGCTGTACGGGTGTCTTCCAGCCATGTAGCGAAGGCCTCATCTTTGGCCTGTTCAATCTCGGTTTCTGTCATTTCGCGTTCTTCGCGCGCTCGCACTTGAATGATGTGATACCCAAATTCAGATTCGACGGGTCCAACAATCGCGCCGATTTCGGCATCTTGTATCGCCAAGCGGAAGGGTTCAACATAATTGGCGATATTTGCCCAATCCAGTTCGCCGCCATTTGCGCCGGAACCTGTGTCGGTGGAACTGGCGCGGGCCAGATCAGCAAAGGATTCGCCAGCATTGATTGCGTCGAGGATGTCCTGAGCGCGTTCAGGTGCTTCCAACGGGACGAGGATATGACGGGCGTTAGCCCAGGTTGCCATATTCGATACGGCTTCGCTTTCCGCAATGGATTCGCGCAGTGCCTTACGCAAGGCCAGTGTCTCGAAATATTCATCAACACGATCGCGGCTCAGGCCTGTCTCGCTGTTGATGACATCATAGAAATTTTCAACGCTTGTGGCGTAATTTTCACGGATTTCTTCCACAGTTCGCGTTGCGGGTGGCGGGATAGTTGCGATAGCCGTTGGTAAGACCACAGGTGTGCCTTCGGGGGTAATCTCTGCTGTCGCTTCCGCCGTTAATTCTGGTGTAGCTTCCGGCGTTGGCGTACCCGTTGGTGTCAACGTTGGAGTCGGCGAGACAAACGGTGTGCGCGTTGGCGTAATCGTAGGTGTCGCTGTAAATTCCGAAGTGACCTCAACCGCTGATGTCATTTCGGGTTCGGCAGTAACATCGGCTTCAGCCGTTGCGTCGGGATCGGGGGTACCTTCTGCTGTGGCTTCGCCCGTTGCCTCGGCGCTGGCTTCTGCGGCTATGGCATCGGCTTCTATCTGAGCAATCTGTTCGGGGTCATAATTGAAGAAATCATCAATCTCGGCTTGGATTTCTTCTTGTGTGACGGTTAGGCCGCGTGCTTCGGCCTCATCGCGCACAATTCTTTCGTCAATCATTTGGTTCAGAACGCGCAGCCCAAATTGATCGGGAACGCCGAGTTCTGTCCAAAGGGTGTTCAGTTCTTGATCGCTTTGGAGCAGTTGATCAAAGGCTGCTTGCGGATCGGTTGTAAAACCAAAGCTCAAAAAGGTTGAGATGCCAGAATTAATCCGTTCGTTCGCAATCAAACGCTCAAATCGGACGCGCTGCTCAAATTCTGAAACAGAGATGCTGTCTCCATTGACTGAAGCCACAGTTCGCTGGGGATTAATCACTTGATCGACGATCAAGGCAGCGACCAAAATAAGCACAACGACGGCAACAACCGCAATTGTACTCAAGATGACGATACGTTGAATTTCTGCCTCACGCTCCGCACGAGAACGGTATTCTTTCAGCGGTTGAGCGCTGCGTTTACCGTCCGCCTGTGCAGGTGGCGGGGTCTTTTTTTCGGGCTTAGGCAGCCCTGTTGTTTGTCGTTTTTTCGACATAAAGCATAAAACTCCCGGAGGCGATCAGTCGGATGAATTGACAAATGGCAATAATGCCAGATGACGCGCCCGCTTGATCTCACGGGCGAGTTCGCGTTGGCAGCGCGAGCAGTTGCCCGTTTGGCGGCGTGGCTTAATTTTGCCTGCTTCTGTCACGAAACGCCGCAGGGTGTCTATGTCTTTATAATCGAAACATTTGCCTTCGGGGCAGTAGCTGTTTTGCTTGCGACGACCCCGTTTTCCACCACGCTCATCATCGCCGCCATCGCGCCCTTCAAATCCATCGTCGTCTCGGTCACGGCGGCGGCCTCCGCGATCACCGCGCCCGCGCCCACCATCCAAATCGTCGTCATAACCCATGTTTCATTCTCCTGATTGCTTTTTCGCTGATCGCGTTTTTGCTTATAAATAATGTAAAAGCACCAGACAACCGACAAGCCGCTTTATCAAAAGGCGTAATCACTGCTATCGTCGTCTTGATCGTAGTCGAAATCACCCGTATGAGGGCGGCGGTCTCCCAACAGAATCATCTCATTGGCGACCAATTCTGTACGGAAATGTTTCTTACCTGTGTCGTCTTCCCAGCCGCGTGTTTGCAGCCGACCTTCAATATAGACTTGTTGATTTTTGCCGAGGTGCGCCTTACAGATTTCTGCTAAGTTGCCCCACGCGACCACGTTGAACCACTCGGTTTCTTCGCGGCGTTCACCTTCGGAGGATGTCCAACTACGGCTAGTCGCCACGCTGAAACTTGTGACCGGCCTGCCGCTGGGCGTATAGCGCATTTCTGGCTCGCGCCCGACGTAACCGATAATCATGACTTTGTTCAGCCCGCGCCCCATGAGACCCCCTCGTCCCCAATAAACTGGATTGGAATGTTGCCCTTGAGGATTAGTCCGGTCGGATGAGGAGGTGACGCAGAACCGTAGGCGCTAGGCGCAGATTACGTTCCAACTCGGCCAAATTTGCAGCGTCGATATCAGCCAGCATCAGCACATAATAGCCTTCACGCTGTTTGTCGATCTCGTAAGCCATCTTGCGCCGTCCCCAGCGATCAATCTTCGTGACGGTGCCGAGTTCGTTGGTTTCGACCCAATTCTTGACCTGATTTACCATGTCGTTGATGACCTCTTCGTTTGGGTCAAGACGCACGATAAAAGTAAGCTCGTATGCTTTTTTCATGACTCTATGAAATTCCCCTTTCCATGGGATTGCCCTACATCGACACGGGCGTGTCGTGCAAAGCGGAAAGATAACTATGTTTAAAACGTGCGTTATCCTACATGATTGGACGGCTTTTGACAACGGTAGATTCCGCTAACCGAGCGCTCGCCAGTGCTAGGGCAACGGTTAACCAAAAGAATGTGATGGACGCTTGGAAATCTAATCGGAAGAAATAAAGATCGGCGGCGGCGTTGACGAGGGCGGTCAGTAATGCCGCATGATAACCGAGATGGATAGCGTCTAAATCGTCATTGTTGCGGGCGAATTGCCACGTATAAATGCCATAAACGAACACACTCAAAATCGTCATCAGATAAATTGCTACGCCGACCAGCCCAATTTGATTCGCCATAATGAGATACATGCTGGCGACATTGGTATAGAGGTCAATATCGGGCGTTCCGGTAAAGCCGACACCGAAAATAGGGTAGCGGTTAATCAGGCGGAAGGAGTCGGAGTATTCGCCTAACCGCATTTGTGTGGCAAGGTCTGCGCCCTGAAAAGCCTCCACGATGCGCCCGACATAAGCCTGTGTTTGTGGTAAAAGCAGCAGCAGTGCCGCCGCTATCAGCAGGATAGGGATGAAACGCCGATAGCGCACGAATGCGATCACGCCTAATCCAAATGCCGTCGCCAGAAAGGAAGCACGAGAAAATGACAGTAAAAGTGCAAGCACAATGATGCCCAAAATACCGACGGTTAACCAGCGATAACGCAACACCGGCTTACGGGCGAAAATTTGCGGAGCAATCAAGACCGCCGAAATGGCTAATACGCCGCCGAGCGCGTTGGGGTCTACCCAGGTACCGATTGCACGTTCTGGCAGGGCAGGATTTGACTCGATATAGCGAATAACCCCGCTGATTGGATAGCCAATGCGCCCAAGCCTCAACAAAATAGTTTCGGCTATCTCATCAGGCAGTACCCACAGCCCAAGCGCGACTACGGCTTGCATCACGACACCGATGATGACGACTAACACAAGCCGCCGCAATGCTGCCGGGTCGCGTAGTAGATCAACCAGAATAAAGACCATGCCGATACTTAACAGGGTTTCCGCAAACTGACGGGCGATATTGGGCGTAATCGGCCCATAACGCAGCCCTAGCGCAAACGCCAGCATCAACCACAACAAATACACCAGCACCATCAAATGAACAGGCGTTAAATAGAGCAGTTGGCGACGGCGCGTCATCCATTGAAGCAGATAGACCACGACAAACGCGCCAACAGCCAGATCGAGCAAGGTCGGTGTCAGTACGATTTTAAAAGGCAGAGTCCCAAACGGCAGCAGGAACATCGTCAAAATAAGGCCGTAAAGGGCGGCATTCACACTCGTCAGTACATAAACAGCCGCCATTGCGCCAATGAAGACTCCGAAGGTAATCACGGGGCCGAGTAGTACCATTGAAAGGCCGACCAAGCCGCCGATAAGCCCTAACGCGATTCCGATGAGCGCCGCATACATCCGGCGGTCTAATCCAGCAGCCCAGTTTTGGAGGGAGTCATTTGTTTGCATTGCGAATCGCTTTCAACGTCTCAAAATGCGCCCGAACAGCGCCATTGCCCCAAGTATAAACACCGTCGTCCATGTGAACAGGCTCAAGACCGCGCCAAGTTTATAGCTGATCGGGCCATAACTGAACGTGATTGTATGCTGACCTGATGGCACTTCCAGCGCGGTAAATGCACCATAAGCCCGTAAAATGTTGGCGGGTTGACCGTCGACAGCCGCTTTCCAGCCGGGATAATCGAGTTGAGCAAGGGAAAGCAGCGCATTTTCCGAAGTGTTGACTTCAACTGTAAAATGCTCTGGTGCAAAAAGGGTTACTCTGGCCTCGGCTGTCTCTGCCGGAGAATTGGGTAAGATGATGTCCGGTGCGCGGTTTAAAATTATGGAATCGCGGGGATTGTAAGCGGGGTCTGCTAGGAGGGCTCGTGCGAAGGCATCGCTATCGACCACATCAAAGTCGTAGATGAGCAGCGCGAAGGGGCGCGGGTCAGTCAGGCGATGCAGATAAAGTGTCCCTTGTGGATCGTTTTCACTGCCAATAATTTCCGAAGGCGAGGGCAGTGAATCCGCCCGCGAAAACACATAACGAACAGCAAACAATTCCCAATCGTGCTCTGACGGTAATTCTCGCTCGACAATGGCGTGGGCGCTGTCTAAAAAGAGAGGGCTGATTCCGCGCATGTCTTGGAGTTGATAAAGTGACCCTGCGTTCCCCGGCAAGCCCGAATTATCTCCATCAATACGAAAGGGAATATCGTGGTCAGCTTGTAACTGCGCGACTTGTGGGCTGGCAGCCAGAGGATCAGGGATGTTAGGTTGAAAATTGCTGTTGTCGATGTTGACAGAAAAGAGATCAAAAACGATTAAACCCGCTAACAATAGCAAACCCGTGCGTGAAGGCATAAATTGGGCGAAAATCGTTATAATCAGCACAGCAATCATCGTGCTAAAAGCCGCCGCGCCAATTACACTGCTGTATAAATCACGGTTGCCAAGCCACACAACGAAGATCAATCCCGCGATAACGGCACATAATCCCGCCAAACTGAGTAAAAATCGCCATAAGAGTTTCGTGTATTTCGCATAAATTTCAGGAAGATATGCGGCTCCAAGTCCGGCTAAAATCGCTAAGCTGACGCTGACCAGATAAGCGGCGCGTTCTTGACCACGAAAAAAGCTTAAACCCGGCAAAATATTGTATAAAGCGTGAAAGATGACGCTGTTCGCGCCGAAACTCAAACCAAGTGCGATGAGTGCCGTAATCAACCAGAAGTAACGCTCTTTCACTTTGCCGATCAAAGCAATTCCAGCCAGCGCGAGTCCGACGATGCCCACATAAAGAGGCGACCACAAACTAACGACACCGGGAAACAAGAACTGCGCCACATCTTGAAACGGAAAACCGTTGCCTTTGTCGTCAAAATTCAAACCAACTCGTGCGGTGCGGGTTAGATATTCCGCGCCGGGGATAAGCTGTACTGCCGCTAATCCAACTGTGATCGACCCAAATAAAGCTGTTCCGATGATCCATACGCGCCAATTGATGCCTTGCATGTAAATGCGGTAGGCGAAGTAGGCCACGAGTAAATAGGTGATGAACCAGCTTGTCTGAGGATGTCCTGCCATCCATGAAAGGCCGAGCGCAAATCCCGTTAATATTAGCCACAACCAGCGGGTTTGCTTTTCCCTCGTCGCTTCGATGATGCCAATAAGGGCGAGGGGTAGCCAAATTGCCGCTTCCAGCAGTGCCAATTGCAGCGGAGGATAGCCGGACATAAATCCGCCGTAACCTGCGATAACCGCCGCCGCGAATGCCCCAAAAATACTTGCTGGGGCATCAAGAGTCATCCGCCGGATAAAGGCGTACATCAACAGAGTGTAAGCCAAGAGATGAAAGCACATTTCCATTTGGAGCGCGTTATATGACCATCCGCCAGCCAGTTTGCTCAAGCCAATCGTGACCAAACGGGATGGATAAAAGACTGCCGCCTGCGTATCTGCGAGGAAGGGCAGGCCGCCGTTATTATAGGGATTCCATAGAGGGATTTCTCCCGCCGCGAAGCGCTCATATTGATACGCTCCAAAAGCGACAAACTGCCCGGAGAAGTCGCCTTGAATGAGCATTTTGCGGTCAGCATCGACAGGCGTAAAAAGCCGCCAGAAAAATAACAGCCACACCAAAACCAGAACGGTAACGGCTATGCCATCAGGGGAAAAGCGAAAACGCTTGAGGTTCAACGATGTTCTCCGAGGATGTGTTCAAACAGCGCAAGCGTGTCCTGCGCGATTAACGACCAATCAAAATGCTTGCTTAGCTCCAATGCTCCTTTAGACAGTTTAATTCGCAGTTCTGTTCCTTCGCCGCGAAATCTGTGGATGGCATCAGCCAGCGCTTTGGGGTCTTCTGGGGGTACAAGTAGCATATTTTCGCCGGATTTAAAGGCGGGAATATCCACTTTGGGCTGGGTCGTAATAATGGGGCAACCGTGATCTATAGCTGCCATCAATGTCCCGCGTCGATACGATGCGCCATCGCGGAAAGGCAGAATCACGACATCACTGGCTTGAAGGTAGGCCGTCACTGCGGCATCATCGGCGAAACCCGTCCAATGGATAGATGGCGCTAGTCCGAGTTGATCAATCAACTGGTCGATTTCATCGGCATAGGACGCATTGGTCGGATCACTGCTGCCCGTGCGTCCACCGATCATCAACAAGCGAAAGGGAAAATTGTGTTGGGCGAGTTCTGCCGCCGCTTGGAGCAGGGTATCAACCCCTTTGCTGTGATTGATAAAGCCGAAATAGGCGATTAATAAATCATCCGGTGCCGCGCCTAATTTCTCGCGCCAAGATTGGGCATCAAAATCCGGCGGAAAGACGCGGTTGATGTTGCTTCCGATAGGGATAAGCCGTACACGAGAGAGATGATTCAGTTTTTCCATATCTTCATGATTCGTGGCGATCACACCCGCCGAGACTCGCGCCAAGTGCATGACAATCCAATTACGCAGTCGTCCGGCTTTGGGGAAAAGATAAGGGAAAAGCAAATCGTGAAAGGTTGTCACTACTGGAATATTGACCATCTGCGGCAAAAAGTGAATCCAAGGTGACATGCTGTAGGCCGCTGTCTCGAATTGCAAATTGATGATGTCTAATTTTTGAGTTTGCGCCCAACGCCGGATTTTTATGAGAGTGGTGATGCTCCAATTGGACAGCGTATCCAGATGAATTTGCGGCTGGATTTCTTGTGCCTGTTGGCTGCTAAGGACGTAAACCTCATGACCTTGATGGGCGAACTGTCGTGCCATAATCTGGCTGTATGCACCTACGCCGCCCTGCATAGGGGGATATTCCCCGCTGATAAGCCCAATCCGCATTGCCTTTAACTGACCTTCAAGCCGGAGCGTAAGACCTGCCAATAAGCGCGGATGCGTTCTCGGCGCAGAGTACGCTTGCTACCAAGCAGACTTTTTCCGCTTTCTAGGCCAATTTGGAAGATGTAACTTATGAGTAGAAATAAGCGCAGTAGCGAGGCAGCGATTTTCCCATGATGTTTGCGGAAATAACGGAGCTTGCTTTCTTGAAAATGAATATGTTTGCGGGCGGTAACTTGCTCGGTGCTTTTGCCGCCGTGATGGGTGATATAAGCTGATCCGAGATAGACGACATCCCACCCTGCATCTTTAGCCCGTTTGCACCAATCCAGTTCTTCCGAGAACATAATATAGCCTTCATCGAGTCCACCGATTTGGGTGTAAATTTCGCGCCGCGTCATCAACGCTGACCCTTGTACCCAATCCACTGGAAGCGTGGCATTTTCCGGCGCATCATTGACATAAAAATGATCGAGCATCTTTTTAGGGGCATACGGTTGCAGCCAGGTACTTTCAAAAAAAGCCAGCCGTACAGTAGGAAAGCGCCGCCGGACGGATTGATAGGTGCCATCCGTGTTGAGCGTATGCGGCCCAAGAATGCCAACATGAGAATGGGCATCCATATAAGCCACCATTTGCACCAAAGCATCACCAATAATTTCGGTATCGGGATTAAGGAACAAGAGATAGCGACCCTGCGCCATCTTGAGGCCGATGTTGTTCCCGCGTGTGAAACCCACATTTTCGCTTTGAGCGGAGAGAATGGCCTGGGGATAGTTATGCTGAATCATCATCACTGTATCATCGCTGCTGGCGGAATCGACCACAATCACCTCAAGTTGCAGCTTACCCGCGTTGGCGTAAATCGTGTTTAAGCAGGTATGCAGCAAGGCGCTCACATTCCAACTGACGATGATGATTGATAAATCAATGACAGATAAATCAATGTTGGATGAAGTATGGCTTGGTTGTGTTTCCATGTTTTTCTCTCCGTGCGATGTTCAGCAAGTTATTTTACCAACACTTTACGCTTTTCCAGAGATTTAATCACACTCTGATTACATTTGCGCCAGATGATAAAGCCATAGAAACGGCGCAATTCAATCAAACAGGAGACAACATGAACGCCAAAAAATTAACTCCGCTCGTTTTCGTCTTAGCAATAATGGCACTTTTCGCAGGTGCTGTCAGCGCACAAGAAGCTCCCAATACGCCTCCCGGTAACGGTGATCGTCAAGGGCAACATCAGCGCCGAGGCCATGAACTGATTACGGTTGTGGCGGAACAGACCGGCCTTACCGAACAAGATATTCTGACTCAAGTTCGTGATGGCGCGACGTTAGCCGAAATCATCACTGCCAACGGTGGGGATGTCGATGCGGTAATCGCCGCTGTCGTGGAAGAAGCTACCACCCGAATCAACACCGCAGTTTCGGAAAGTCGCATCACGCAAGAACGCGCTGATGAAATGCTGGCAAACTTGCAAGAAAATGTGACCAGCGCCATCAATGGTGAATTCCAAGTTGGTCGTGGTGGTGGACGCGGCGGGCGTGACGGAATGTGGGCTGTCCTCGACTTGGTGGTTGAGCAAACAGGCTTGACCCGTGAAGAAGTGCGGACGCAATTGCAGGCTGGCGCGACGGTTGCCGAAATTCTGACCGCCAATGACGTGGATGTCGCCGCCTTTATCGACAGCGCCATTGCTCTGGCCGAAACGCAAACCAGCGAAGCAGTAGCAGCAGGTCGCATCACACAGGAACAAGCTGATGCACGCTTGGCACAACTGCGGGAACGTCTGACCGACTTCATTAATAATGGTCGTCCAGAACGCCCCGCGGAAACCGAAGCATAACCAACCGAAATTGCCATAAAAATTTACAAAGACGACTCGCCGAGTCGTCTTTGTGATTCTGTTCAGGAAAGGCCGAATAACCGCTGGGCGTTTTCAGTCGTTGCTTTGCCCAGCGCTTCTATGGAAATGGTTTTTAGGCTGGCGAGCCGTTCTACAATCAAGGGGATGTAGGACGGTTCGTTTCGTTTCCCGCGATAGGGAATTGGCGTGAGAAATGGCCCATCAGTTTCCACTAGTATTCGATCTAACGGCACAGTCGCGGCGATACGGCGCAGCTCATCAGCGTTTTTATAGGTGATCGGGCCAGTGAAGCCCAGATAGAAACCGATTTTGAGTGTGCGCTCGGCAATAGCAGGCGGCGCGGAAAACGAGTGCATTACGCCCGGACGATCTCTCAAAGCGGGTGGTAAATCCTGCACCCAATTTTCCAGCACAGCGATCACATCTTCGCTGGCCTCACGGTTATGAATGATTACGGGCAGTTCGAGTTTTGCCGCCAATGCTAACTGCGCTTCAAAGGCTTTCATTTGCGCTGCTTTAGGGCTTTTGTCCCAATAATAATCCAGCCCAATTTCACCGATGGCGACCACGCCAGTATGTCGGGTCATCGCCTCGATTTCGGAAAGCGTAGCAGCATCGACATCGGCGGTGCTGTTAGGATGAATGCCAACCGCTGCATAAATCCCTTCATGACGTGCCGCCAAATCTAAGGCCGCTTGGCTGGTCTGTACATCCACGCCCGGATTGATGATGCGCCGGACTCCTTCCTCTGCTGCCCGCTGGATAACCGCATCCCGATCCTTATCGTAGCTGTCGAAATTGATGTGGCAGTGGGTGTCGATCAAATCCATCAAGGGCGATTTTCTTTCTTGAGCGCTTGCAAATCAGCCTCAACCATCATTTGAATCAATTCCTCAAACGATACGGCAGGTTCCCAACCGAGTTTCGCGTGCGCTTTAGAAGGATCGCCAATCAAAAGATCAACTTCTGCCGGACGCATAAAGGCTGGGTCTTGCACAGTGTAATCTTTCCAGTTGAGGTCAACACAATTAAAAGCGACTTCTAACAGGCGCTCGACAGAGTGGGTTTTTCCGGTAGCGATGACAAAATCATCGGGTGTGTCCTGCTGGAGCATAAGCCACATCGCTTCGACATAATCGCCAGCAAAGCCCCAATCGCGTTGTGAATCGAGATTGCCAACGCGAAGTTCATTGGCTAACCCCATCTTAATTTTTGCGGCGTGATAGGTGACTTTGCGCGTGACAAATTCCAAGCCGCGACGGGGCGAATTATGAATCCATCCTTGCCCAACGCCAGCATGAAATGTTCCACTTTCAGTCGCTAAATCAAACAACCATCCTTTATAATCAACTAGTTCTGCCTTAACGACTTCTTCTAGCGGACGGCGCAGATGTTGGCCTTTTTGACCAAGTACATCAGGTGAATTAAGATTTATTTGATGATAAAGTTTGCCGTTACGTTCTTCAAGGCAGATAATGGCACGCTGCTTAAGCGTAGTAACTGCAAGCCAATAGAGACCCGCCGCCATAACTGCTGAAGCAGTTTTAAAGCCTTGAAACTCGTAAGTACATCTTGTGATTGCGCTTTTGAGACCATCGCCTTCGTTGAAACCACGCAAGAAAGCCATTCTTGCTTCATGATTCGCGTTCAGGATACGCATTGGAACACGCTTTTCACCTGTGCGAGTATAAAGCGTTTCCCTTAGATATTGTCGATAAGCGCCACCGCCCTTAAGTTGTAGTTGAGTTACATCTCCACCATTAGGAAACCCACTAGGATGGACTCGGCGTGATGCTGTTCCCCCGACCACACGCCGCCAACATGCCTCAACCTCATCAAGGAGCACTTGATCTTGGTTCGTAAATTGAACGCCATAATTATCACTTTTGATTGAGCCATCAGCTGCCAAAGCCCCTAGTAACCAGGCTTCATCTTCTGTCATGGAGATGCTATTGGTTGGTTCGGGTAAACGAATTAAGGCGAGTTGATCGCCAGTTTTAACGTCACCTGCTGGTTTTTCGATGGGACGATTTTCTTCACAGGCAAAGACGACGTGATCGCTTGTAGCATGATAGACCGCACCACGCGCTGCAATTCGATGGACGACTTTATTTGGCTTCTCTAGAAACCCATTCCAATTTGCAGTCATACAAGTTACTTTTGACCAACCGTTTGCATCCCAGACTTCAAAGGCTTGACTTGGTTCGGTTGTATAGTGTGAATAATGTTTGGGATTGGTGCGATGTGGAACGATGTCTTCAATAGGGAGTAGGTCGATAACCCCATCCTTATTAATAAATACTGGTGTATTTCCGGTAACGCATTCATGGTTGAAGAGAATCCCGCTGGTGGCGTGGAGGTCGTAGCTTTCCCGATAATTGACCGTAATCCAGTGTCCATAGACCTTTGCCACACCGTAAGGACTACGTGGGTAGAAGGGGGTTTCTTCGCGCTGCGGGACTTCCTGCACTTTGCCGAACATCTCACTGCTTGACGCTTGATAAAAGCGAATTTTGGGATTTACGGTGATGATGGCATCTAAAAGCCGTGTGACACCTAATGCCGTGACATCGCCTGTAAAGACGGCTTGCGTCCACGAAGTCTGGACGAAGCTCTGCGCGGCGAGATTATACACTTCGTCGGGCTGCGTCTCGCTGAGGGCGCGGGTGAGGCTGGTTTGATCGGTCATATCGCCGGAAACGATCTTAATCTGATCTTGGATATGCTGGATGCGCTCGTACTTTACCGTGCTGGTGCGCCGGACAAGACCAAAGACCTCATAATCCTTTTTCAGCAAAAACTCGGCGAGGTAAGAACCATCCTGCCCGGTAATGCCTGTAATCAGTGCGCGTTTTTTCATCGAAAACTGCTCCTCATGCCGGAATGCCTGAAATTACAGGGGTTCCGCTATGTATTATATTTGAGACCAAAGCCCCGAAATTATAGCGGATAACCCCATCTATTCCAGCGTCAGGAACTTGGATACATCAGCAAGAATCCGATGACACGCATTGAATCGAGCGATTGGAAGACTACAACGTCATACAACTGATCCGCTTCTAACAGCACATTCGGCAGCAGCAGCGCGATTTTGTCCTCGCGTGGATCAAATACGATTAAATCATTCGCGCCAACGGAAAAATCCTGAAAATCGGAGGCTGTTTGATTAGCCGTGAAGCCGATCATGCGAATTGTGTCGAAAAACATGGAAGGTCTTGCATCCGTATAAGTCTGAGGCGTGGCTTCAGGGAGTGCATTAGTCGCAGCCGGAACGTAGCCTAATCCAAAAATGTTTTCCGTCAATTCACTCAAATTCACCAACCGGACGCGAGGGTTTGCGTCATTCCGGCGCAGGCTGGTCTCTTCCACAATCGTGAGTGTCGGTGTGAATCCGACGAAACCAGCCGCGTAAACACTGTATTGCTTTGAGGTATCGAAGTCATAATTGACCGTCGCTAAGGGCGCTTGCTCATTCGGGCTACGGACAGTTATCATCTGTGAACCAGCGGGCGCAGAAACTAAATTGCTCGCTTGCCCGAATGCAATACCTAATGCGGCGGGTGTCTCGCCGATGACAAAATCCGCCCCGATGCTGCCTTCAATCCCATTAATAAATCGAATCAAAGTTGGGACTCTGGGCGTGGCAGAGGGGGTAACATCCACCGCAAGTCCGGCTAATGTCTCATCAATACCGACATTTTCGCTAAAAATGACCGGAGGCACATCCGACGCAGCACCTGTCAACAAATAAAGATAGCTGCGCCCTGCATCTAAGGTGATATTTTCGGCGGTTTCGATGCGTCCACTTTCCACCTGACCCTCGACCAAATTCCAATAAAAATTGACCGTATCGGCAATAATCAAGAGAGGCTGGCTGGCCTGCCCATATGCTAAATCTGGCGTTCCGGGGATGGGGCCGCCGCCGACATTAACGCGCACACGCGGCACATTTGGCAGCGTATTCACAAAGATAATGCGGGCTTGTCCGGGTCGAATGGGGGAGTTGTCTTCCTGAACAATAGTCATCTGGAGTTTGTCCGCCGAACCCATGAAAACTAAGGAGAGATTTTGATCTTCCTGTGGGGTGATTTGTTGCTGGAATAGCGGTTGTGTTGTTGTGTGGTCTGTCCCCGCAAGATAGGCAGATAAGGTGTAACGATGTGGGAGGATTTCCTGCCATCCGCTCGGACGATCATAAGCTATATTTTGCGCGAAGGGCTGTTCATCCAAATAAATATCTAACGCGCCTGAGTCCGGCGCAATATTAATGACGCGCATAGTCGCCCGACCTGGAATGCGGCTGTTCAGGTCAATTACACTTAAACTCGCCGGATCGTCAGCGCGACCCGTTATTACAAGTGTATAGCTAAAGCGCGGTAAAAGATTGATGTCATGACTCAGCAGCGGTTGACCGTTGCCTAGAAATTCAAGCGTTGTTCGTCCGCTGGGAACGATGATGGCTCCTGAACTTTGCCCGAAAGCGAAAGTTCCTGTAATTTCCTCGCTATTTTGCCGTACTTCCAGATCAGCGCCACGCGGGACAGCATGGACAATATTGACCCATGTTTCGGTAGGCACAAGGGTTTGATTGGTTTCTGGATATAAGGCGATTGCAGGCGCGTCGGCTGTGCCAGTGAAGACCAAAATAAGTGTTTTATCGGCTTCTATAGTGATTGTTTGTTCAAGTAAGGGGATATCGCTATCTAGTGGTAAGACGCGCACATTATGATCGCCAGCAGAGAGACGGGTGGGTTGTGTCGCGGTGGTATAGCGCATATTCGAGGCGACAAGTATTTCATCAATGGTGAAATTAAATTGCGCTCCATCCGGCATGGCATGAGCGATTCGAAGAAAGCCGTCTGCTTGTGATAAATCTTGTGTGATAGGCTGTGCGGTGGGTGCAATGGTGCTTTCAGCAGTGGTTTCGGGGGTAGGTGCGGCGGGAACGGTAGACGGTGGCGCGTCATTCGATTGGCAGGCACTCACTAGCAGAACCAAAAAAACGGCGATCAAACAATAATTTATATGGCGCATAGATAATCCCCCTTCATCAAGCAAAGCCTAATCCTCACGCCATGATAGCACGAAGTCCCGTAGGCTAAGACCTTAATCTTGTGCCTACGGGACTTCTTGACTACGCTATCTTTTATTTTTACTGCCCGGATTTAGCCAGCGTTAGTTGCCTCTGGGGTGACTTCAATACTTGTATCCACGCCCGTATCAACAACGGGGATCGCGCTGATGTCGGCAGGCTGATTGTTAAAGCTGACGTTGACGAAAGCTGTTGCCACCCATCCGATTTGATTGTTGAAGCTCGTTTGCAGCCACAGCGAGTCCAATGTTCTTCCAGTGATGACCAAACGTGATGCAGCCGGAATTTGCACGAGGACTTGCGCTTGATCGCTGGGGGTGCGCCGCAAATTCAAGTTTGCATCTTGATTAACGTTCACATCACCGACAAAGGTATTTTGCAGGGGGTTGCGGGTGGCTTGCGAAACGCCCGGTGTTCCTTGGCTGACTTCACCGCGTTCAAGCGCTTCATCTGCCGTGAGCAGCAGCCCGCGTGAATTGAGTTCTTCGGTGGTGATAGATTGATCTCGGTAACGGAATTCAACGAAGTTTGTGCTGGCCCATCCCGTAACGATGTTGTTTTCGGGGGTAATGTAACGCACAAACACCCAGTTGCCAGAAGTACCCAATCCGATGAAATCCAGAACGGTATCATTTTGGACACGCGCCAAAACCTCACCAGTTGAATCTGGCAAACGGCGGATGTTGAGGTTGATCCCCGACTCCAGCCCAATCACAACGACGGTCACGCGATTTTCAGGCGTGGGGGCAGGTGTTACCACGACACCGACAAGTTGGCCGGGTGTATTGCCGGGAACGGTGGGCAGATTCGCTAATCGTTGGTCGCTGCCATCAGGAGCGCGGACATCGAGATATTGCGCGATTACCCAAGCTGTAATCGTCCCGCCATCGCCTGTTGTGAAGCTGACATTGAGCCAAGTGGTTTGCAGGTCAAGATCGGCTTCTTCATTGGGTAATAGCGATGCAAGATCAACAAAGGGTTGACCATCCGCGCCAGGAAGTTCTAACCCGTTGATGTCTACAGGAGCGCCTTCGCGTCCAATAATTGAGAGTACACTGCCTGATGGGGCAAGGCCGAGTGAGAGCGCATTTGGGTCAGGATATTGGCGCAGTTGTAAGTTCACGCCGGGGTCAAGAACAATGCGCCCAGTTGGTAGTGAGGGGGCTGCTGTAGCGACAGGTTGTACCGCTGCGGTGGGCGCAGGCGTGGCGAGAATGACAACTGGGTCAGGAGTTGTCTCTTGCGCTATAGGTGTGCTTACAACTGCGACTTCGACTGCTGGTGCCGCGCCCGGCGCACTCCCTAAGCCGAAGCTCAGATAAGTTGGTGCGATCAGGAGTTCAGGCGATGAGCCGCCCAAAGCGATCAAATTATAATAAACGCCGCCGTAAAACGTGACCTCATCCAAATCGACTGTCGGGCTTGCGCCATCAATGGCGAAGGTTACGCTGGGTGCTGCGACTACCGGGTCTATCGTCGTCACATCACTAGCGCTCTCGGCAGCCAATTCTTCCGTGAGGGTTGTGCCGTTATCGAGCGCTACGGAAACCGTCGAGTCGCCGGATAGGGTATTGATGACGTTGACCAGCGCTTTATCAGGCGTAATTCCACCAATTGCGTCTGGGAACACGCCGACGCTGATTTCTTCGACACTGCCGAGCGCGACCACTGTTTGGGCGGCCCCTGCCTCGACACTCAGATCAGCATCCAGCAGGGCTTCCGTCGTACCTGCGGCGCGTATTTGAACCGCATAATCACCTGCCGGGAGCGCGATATGTTCTGTTGCGTTGCCATAGGCGAGTGCGGGGACGATCAAAATTTCATTGGCATAAATATCGACATCAGGTGCATCCGCCGCCGCATGAACGAGCCGGACGAAACCGCTGTCGGCTTCTGGCGCAGTCGGCGCGGAAATCACGAGGGCTTGTGGCTCGTCTGGTGTTCCGTGAAGGATGAGGATTTCTGATGTTCCGCTGACGAGGCCAATCGGCGTTTCCGGCAAAACCACATCTTCAGTCCCGGCAGCCACCGCGCCAATGATATATACGTTGGACGGAACATCAATGGTGCCCAAAAATTGGGTATAGGCCAAGTCGGTGATGATGACATCGCCGTTTGCTGTGACATCAATATTCGGCCCGCCTTCGATGGCGTGAACAATCATAAAACGAGAATTACCGGGCGTGAGCGAGATAAAGCTATCCACGTAGGCATTGAATTGCAGCGTTTCAAGGCTTGATGCGACCAGCGTGATCGGCTCAGGAATCTCTGCATTTAGGGTGACAGTTTGTTCCCAGAGCGTGGTGGTTTGCTCATGCTGTGTTACCGTAATGGCATGGTCGCCACTCGGCAAATTGACGTAACCTGTCGCCTGACCATAAGCCAGATTGCTGATCGTCAGTTGCCCATCGGTATAAATATCAATAGGGTCAACACCAGGGACAACATGGACGAAGCGCATCGCGCCTGTTACACCGTCTTGGGCGGTTGTGCTGAGTACACCGAGTGCCAATAGCAGAATCGCCAACAACCCGATACCTAAATAACGTTTATAGCTGCTCATTTGACTCATCCTCACTTTGATTGATCGCCCGGTAAAAGTGCGCTGTATCGCTAAGGATACAGCGCTTTGGTTGTAGACCGGGAATGGTTTATGTGCCTTCTTGCCACTGATTCAGGTATTCTTCCTGAACAGTGGTCAGTTTGTCGATCTTCACGCCCATTGCTTCCAGCTTGAGACGGGCAATTTCTTTGTCAATATCGTCGGGAATGGTGTAAACATTGGGCGTGAGGCTGGCGACATTTTTAATCAGATATTCCGCGCCAAGTGCCTGATTAGCGAAGCTCATATCCATCACACTGGCAGGATGGCCTTCCGCAGCGGCGAGATTAATCAGACGGCCTTCGCCAAGCACATAAATCGCGCTGCCGTTGACGATGTATTCTTCTACAAAAGGACGCACCAGACGCGGTTCACCTTTGCTCATCTCACGCAGGGCAGTGAGGTTGATTTCAACATTGAAGTGACCGGAGTTGCAGACAATCGCCCCGTTTTTCATCTTCGCAAAGTGTTGAGCATCCAACACATTGATGTCGCCAGTGGCGGTGATAAAAATGTCGCCGATTGATGCGGCTTCTTCCATCGGCATCACGCGGAAGCCTTCCATCACGGCTTCTAATGCTGGCAACGGATCGATCTCGGTGACGATGACGTTTGCGCCCATGCCACGCGCACGGCTGGCAATCCCACGACTGCACCAGCCATAACCTGCGACAACGATGGTGCGTCCCGCCAACAAAATGTTGGTTGCGCGGACAATACCATCAATTGTGCTTTGTCCAGTGCCGTAACGATTATCGAATAGATGTTTGGTGTTGCTATCATTGATGGCAATCACAGGGAAAGCTAACGCGCCGTCCTTCGCCATTGCCCGCAGGCGAATCACACCTGTGGTGGTTTCTTCCGTCCCGCCTTTGATATGCTCCAGCAGTTCACGACGGGTTTTATGGATGGTGCTCACTAAATCCGCACCGTCATCCATCGTGATGTGGGCTTTGTGGTCAAGGGCGGCGGTGATATGGTCGTAATAGGTGTTGTTGTCTTCACCTTTGATGGCATAAACCGGAATTTCGTCATGAGCGACGAGCGAGGCGGCGACATCATCCTGCGTAGACAGCGGATTAGAGGCGCAAATCACCACATCCGCGCCGGCGGCTTGCAGGGTACGCATCAAGTTCGCGGTTTCGGTGGTGACGTGCAAGCAAGCGGCGATACGAATACCTTGTAACGGCTTTTCGCGCTCGAAACGTTCCATAATGGCGCGGAGGACAGGCATTTCCTGCTCGGCCCATTGAATACGAAACCGGCCCCCGGTGGCTAAACTTAAATCTTTAACATCATGTTCGACGGTCATTTTCTCTCCTGAGAATTTAATTGCGGGTCTCTTGCCCTGATTATGGATTACTTAAAGTAGTTTGCCCGCAAACGCGGGCATTTTAGCATAGGATGACTGCATTGTCGCCAGTATCTTCTAAATGGCAACATCCGCTTTTGTATTTTCTTAAGATGCTGCCACCAGCATCGCATCCAGAACGCCTTCGTCATCAAAATGGCTGCGGAAACGTTTTACAAAATCCGATAGGGTAAAGGAATGATTTTGTGTGCCGACTTGTTCCAGTACATAAGTGGCGCACAATGCGCCAACCTCGCCTGCCAATTTGAGTGACCATCCATTCACAATCCCATAAATCAAACCTGCGCGATACGCATCACCGACCCCGGTTGGGTCTTTGATTTGGTGAGGCGGGAAGACGGGAACATCGACCACATCCGCGCCTTGCTTGTAAATTTTGCTGCCTTTGGCACCATGCGTAATAACAAGAATATCGACGGCCTCACGTAAGTCATCCAGCGTCTGCTCTGTTTTCTGGCAGATAACGCCTGCTTCGTACGCATTGACGATCATTGCATACGCCCCTTGCATATCCCGCTTAAGTTCCTCACCACTCAGGCGGGGGACTTGCTGGCTTGGATCATAAATAAAACGGATTCCGCGATCACGGCATTCTTGGGTGTAGTTGCTCATCGCTTGCGGATCGTTGGGAGAGACGAGGACAAGATCAGGGTTGCTTTTGATGGCTTCCGAAAGCGGGTAGGATTTAGCGTAAGCCATCGCGCCATTATAAAAAGACGCGATCTGATTATTTTCTAAATCGGTATTGGCGAAAAAGGACGCGGTGAATACTTCTTCAATCTGGCGTACTAGACTGGTATCTACGCCGGCATCTTCCAGCCATTTGCGATAATCTGGGAAGTCACGCCCGACTGTTGCCATCACACGCGGACGCACCCCAAACAGCGCCATGCTGTAAGCGATGTTGGCAGCTACGCCGCCCCAGTGTTTAGTCATTTCATCAACTAAAAAGCTGAGGCTGACTTGATGTAGTTCTTCACCAATAAAATGGTCGGTAAAACGACCTGGGAAGCGCATCAAATAGTCATACGCAATCGAACCTGTTACAATGATATTCATCTTTTTTTCTGTACTCATCAAGTAGTGTTTCTTTGGGCATTAAGGGTAGTAGTTTGACTACAACAGCACGAGAGTATACCACAACCGCTTTTCTATAATAGGATAGAATTGTCTAGCGTGTAAGGATAATCTTTCATGTCTATTTTCGATCAACAGCGTTTGACCAACACCATTCTTCAGCTTGAACTAGAAGGGCTGCGGCGCGGCTTTTATAGTGATAAATATTTTACGAATATTGTGCGTATCCTTGAGGGTCTGCGCGGCGCAGGCTATGGTTTTGCGGGTAATACGCCGCGTCAACTTCCAGTGGATGTGCGTGGTTTTCCTGTTGGCGATATTGAAGTTGAGGCGCAAATTTTTAATCGTCGTGCGCCCCATGCCCTGATCGCGGGGGTTGATGTGGCTTTGGCGATGATCCGCCACGCGGCGGGACATTATGAAGAGGATCATTTTATCGAAGGGTGGCAGCGTTTAGAAGTGGTCGCGGTTGGGGATGGCGTAATCACGCACTATGATGGGCATCCTGAAAACGTCAGTACCGTGATTGAAATTCGCGGACGTTACAGTGATTTCACTTTGCTGGAAACGCCTATCTTGGGTGTATTAAGCCGCGCCAGCCGCATAGCGACCAATGTGTACAACGTACTTCAGGTCTGCAATGGAAAGCCTGTGTTATTTTTCCCGGCACGGTTTGATCTTCCGCAAGTGCAGTCGATTGATGGCTATGCCTATCGACTAGCGGTGCAGCGTTATAACGCGGAATCCGGTGGCAATATGGCGGCACTCGTCAGCACCGATGCACAAGCTGCATGGTGGGGCGGACGCGGTGGCGGCACTGTTCCCCATGCGATTATCGCTTGTTTTTTTGCGGATACGGCTGAAGCGATGGTGGCGTTTGCCCACTACATTCCGGTAGAAGTGCCGCGTATCGCGCTGGTTGATTTCAACAATGATGCGGTTGGCGCTTCATTGGCAACAGTCAATGCGTTTTGGCCTCATTACTTAGAGGCACTCATCAGCGGCAGCGAAGTTGAACAAAAACGATGGACATTAAACGGTGTGCGTTTAGATACCAGCGCTAATATGCTCGATGTATCCCTAGCCTCAGAGGATGAACGTGGGGTAAGCGCTGAACTTGTCCGTGTGGTGCGGGCGGCGTTTGATAAAGCATGGGAACAATGGGACGTGCCGGAAAAATGGCGTGAAGCAGCCCAATCCTACTGCAAGCAGGTGCAGATCGTCGTCACAGGGGGATTTAACCGTGATCGAATTGAGCGTTTCGAGCGTGAGGGTGTTCCGGTGGATGTTTACGGGGTCGGATCAACGTTTTTAACGAATGACAAGGCCACCAATACCGATTTCACAATGGACGTTGTGCGGATAAAAGTCGATGGGCAGTGGGTGGATGTGCCAAAAGTTGGGCGTTTACCGGGGGATAATCCCGATTTGCAACGAGTGGATTTAAGCCGATTATAGAGGTTGACTCATGGCGGACGAATTTCAAGAGAACGATAGCGAAACGCAGGGAAGCAGCTTATCTGATGAAATCCGCAGTAAACGTAATGCGGATAAAGGCCGCGAGCCGCAGCTTGTGCCGGGTCGGATGGGACGGCGGATGGTATCGCTGGCGGCGTTGCTAGAACGCATTGTTGCGGCTTTCGTTGATGAACATGGTGCGGATTCCCCAGCCCTGTTGGAGGCGGATACAGAAACGAAACGGCTCAAACTTTTGCTTGGCACAGTAGATTATGTCCTAGCGGTTGAGTCAATCACTTTTACAAGCGAAGAAAAAGCCGATTTAATGCGCCGTGCTTATGCCGAGTTATTTACTTATGGTCCCTTGGATGTGCTGCTAAAGGATGAACGAGTCACGACAATTTTGCTCGAAGGATCAGACAAAGCGGCGGTACGTTACGGGCATGGGGATTTAACGGCGCTCGCGCCTATTTTTGAGGATGAAGCGCATTTACGCCAAGTCATGCGGCGACTTCTTCTGGATGCAGGTACGGATTTTCGACCTGAGCAGTCACTCATCGAAGTGGGGTTGCGTGTTGATGAACGTCCGATCTGTGTAAATCTTGCGCTGCCGCCTGTGACGTTTCAATTGACTGCCGATATTCGTGTGCATCCCAAACAATTACCCACTTTAGAGGAATTGACCGCTGCCGGAATGATGAATGCCGAGTCCGCGCAACTTATTAAGGCAATTGCCCAATCTTCGCATGGCCTTGTGATTGTGGGGGAATCCGAGTCCGGCAAGACGACCTTATTAGGCGTTTTGGCAGCGCTTATTCCAAAGTCCGACAATATGGTTGCTGTTGAACGCGCTGGCGAATTGCAGTTGTCGGAAGGGATAACGCGCCTCGTCGAGTATTGGGGGTATGGAGAAAAGCCGCCGGTCAGTTTTGGGGAACAAATCGGCAAGGCATTAAAACAAAATCCGTCGGTGATCTTACTCGATGAAGTTCGGGCGGATGAACCACAAGCCTTTACGCCGCTGCTGACCGCCGAAAATGCACCGCGTCAGTTATGGGCGTTTCGCGGCACCGCCGATAGCAAACGGCTGGCCTCCGGCTTAAGCATGGTCGCACGTCGCGGCGACCCGACCCATAGTGAAGCGCTAGTCCGGTCACTTTATGAGCGACTACCGTTTATCATCACCTTGCGCCGCACTAAAGAACGGTTGCAAGTGCGCGGTATCGCGGAATGGCAGTTTCGTGCAGATTCGGAATATCCTGATTTTGTCGAATTGATGTCGCCGGGATGGGAAGGGATGGAGTTTACGGGTAAACGTCCATCACATCCGCTTGATCTGCCGGACAATTTCTGGAGGTGACTTGTGGTTCTTACCCTGCCACTATACGCCGTAGACTTTTTGTAAACGGTGGACGGGCGATGCCGTTTTCGGTGATGATGCCAGCAAGATACCGATTGGGTGTAACATCAAACGCTGGGTTACGTGCGTTAAAATGAGCGGGGACTAGCGCATTCCCATAAGGCGTTAACACTTCACTTTTGTCGCGCTCCTCAATCGGGATGTAAGACCCATCCGGCAGCGAGAGATCGATGGTGGAAGTGGGTGCGACGGTATAAAACGGGATATTGTTTTCCTTCGCCAAAACCGCGACCTGATACGTCCCGATTTTGTTGGCGAAATCACCATTTGCCGCGACCCTATCCGCCCCGACCAGCACAATATTGACCTCGCCTTTTTGCATGTAATAACCTGATGCGGTGTCTGGGATAATGTCGTAGCTTACGCCAAGTTGCTCCATTTCCCATGCGCTCAAGCGCGCACCCTGCAAACGTGGACGGGTTTCGTCGAGCAAAACGTGAATGTGCTTGCCCTGTTCAAAGGCCGCCCGAACAACACCCAGCGCTGTGCCATAATCGACGGTTGCCAGCGCCCCTGTATTGCAGTGATGCAAAATGGTGAAATTATCTTGGATCAGGGCTGCGCCATGTGCGCCCATCCGTTTGTTGATTTCGACATCTTCATCAGCGATGCGCTGTGCTTCTTTAAGCAGAGACTCGCGCAGCATATCGGGAGTGTTAAATGCGCCTTTTTTGGCGAAGTCCATCATGCCATCCACAGCCCAAGCCAAATTGACAGCCGTTGGACGTGCGTTTTTCAGCGTATCCGCTGCTTGATGCAAGTCAGCGAATAGGGTTTCAAGGTCGATAGCTTTGCTCTGCTGAGCAGCC
>Ga0209490_10000417_pt1 | contig 42956 bp, 34 predicted proteins | sample MAT06_FD_187209 | JGI IMG/M metagenome (GOLD analysis project Ga0209490, IMG submission 187209) | Freshwater microbial communities from Lake Fryxell liftoff mats and glacier meltwater in Antarctica - MAT-06 (SPAdes) (version 2) | ecosystem: Environmental > Aquatic > Freshwater > Ice > Liftoff...
GCCGTCGGGTACGAGCTGCGCCTGCGGAAGCGCTGGCATGTTTGCATCGCCCGGTGCGCCTTGGGATGTTGAAGGTGCGCTCGCCGCGCTTGGCTTCGCATCGGTCGCAAGCTTCGCCGAGTGGGTTCAGAGCGCGGAAGAAACCAACGTCGAAGCGATCGTGCTCTACTTGCAGCAGTCTATAGCTGCTCAAAATCCGGAATTCTAATTGAGGTTATTCATGCGCCATCATCCAGCGATGTTGCTCATCGGCGCGTTCAGCGCAGCTCTCAGCGCCGCGAGCTCAAGTTTTGCAGCGCTCCAAGTTTTCTATAACAAAGCAGCGTGGGAGCAAGCGGTCGGATCATCGACCACGGTCGACTTCGTACAACCGCAATCAATCTTCTTGACTGACGAATACGTAGACGTAGGTCTGCTCTTCCCGCTGGGCGATGCCCTCGCTGGGCCGGGGAATGGCCCGAGTGGTGATGGGTGGTCGCTCTTCGGAGCTGACCCTGATGACAACGCAACGCTTCAGTTCACAACCCCGCGGCAGTGGTTCGCGATGGACCTCCCCGGTAGCCTGACATTCACGCTCTACGCCGACGGAAGCCCGATCGGAACCAAGTTCGCGTTTTCGACGTTTACGGGCGTGATTTCAGACACGCCATTCGATCAGGTCTTCATTTTCGACGGTATCCAAGTCGACAACGTCTACTTCGGCGGCGTGCTGGCGCCGAGTGTCTTCGTCGTTCTCGCGTCCAGCGCGCTCGTTGGACGCAGTCGGCGACGCAGTGAGCGGTCTGTCGCGAGGTAAGCGGCGGCAACACTCGCTTCCGCAACACCGTGAATCGTCGCAGCCCTTCGGTTGAGAGTTCATCCGCACCTGCTTCCAAGAGCTGACCGCTCACGCGTCAGCGAGTGGGCGATGATGGCCTCCGGACAATGCGAACAGCTACGCCCGCGCCAGCAAGCCACCGACGATGCTCGTGCCGAAGCTGCCGTACGCCTCGAAGAGCGCGGGGATGATCTCTTCCAGCGAGACAAAGATCACATCAGCCTCCGATATCTCGCTGGCATCCGCCACCATTGGTAGTGCCTGCCGCTCTACGAAAATCTGACGGGCGACGAGGCGGGTTTCGCGATTCAGCTTCGGTTCAACATCGTCGCAAATCGCGCACAGCGCGCGACGTCGCACGGTCGCGTAGCGCTGTTTCGCCGCTTCGCGCCCGATTCCCAGCTCTGTCGCAATCTCACCTAACGTTCGATCACGCACGAGGTGCGCTTCGACGAGCGACCACTGCTCTGCCGTCAACGCGCCCTTCGCCGTCAACACCGCTTCAAGGTGGCGAAACTTGGAGCGTTCTTGGCGTGCATCATGGTCCGACTCTGACCGCGGCGCGTGCGGGTCGAACGCCGAGTCGCCGTCTTCGCGAAAATCTGCGAACGCGCGAACCCGACCGGCTGCACCGCCGCGCTTGAGGCGATCGAGCAGCTTGTGCTTCAGTGCTGTCCGCAAGAGCGCCTCGAAATGCTCAGCGTCATGCGCTTTCAGCAGCAACCTGTGGAGGCCGAGCCCCATCGCGCTGTGAGCGATGCTCTCCGATTGCAGGTCAGCACCACCAGCGATTCCTCGGCGCCGAAGCTCGCTGCGGGCCCAGGTCTTCATCCGCGCGAGCACCTCTACGACTGCGCGGTCCGCAGACCGGCCGTCTCCGACGAGCAGTGCCTCGTAGAGCTGAGCCATCGGCTCGCTTGCGCTCCACGTCGATCGCTCGCGCTCACCGGAACTTTGTCCTACGGCATCCCCATCGAGGTTCATGGTCGGAATCGTATCGCGCGAGGAACGCGCTGATGATTGTTCGACGATGTTCGCGCTCTCTGCGCCTCACCGCGCCCCGTGCTCGCTGGGTGATGTCTGTCGACCCGCCCTCTGGTGGGACCATTCGACACGGTGCGGTCTGCCCACACCGGATTCGCCAACTTGCTGGAGAACCGTCATGAACACCATGATCATCATGATCACCATGATCACCATGATCACCATGATCACCATGATCACCATGATCACCATGATCACCATGATCACCATGATCACCATGATCACCATGATCACCAAGACCACCAAGATCACCACCACCACCACCAACATCGCCTGTGCCATCGCTGCCACACTCGCCCTCAACGCGACGCTGACCGCGCTCGCCGCCCCGGAGGCGGCGTCTGCGGAGTTCAGCGGCGGGGCCGTGAGCATCGCCGCCGAATCCGCGTGGCCAGGCGGCTACGCCGCAGTTGGTGCCGACGTCGAGATTGACGGAATGACTGGTGGCAACGCGGTCTACGCGGCGAGTCCGACCGGCCGGTTCAGCGTCGCAAGCAGTGGATCCTTCCACTATGAGTTCACGTCCGAAGGCTTCGGATTCACCGCGTCCGCGAAGGTCGCCAACGGATGCATGTCACGTTCGTGCCGAACCGGTGTGCGCATCGGCACGCGAGACGCGATCGAGTCTACGCTCGCGGAGCCGCGATACGCGGTGATCGAAGCGATGTCGAAGGGCGACGAAGTTTCGTGGTCGCTCGTGGCGACGACAGGCGAAATCGAACCGGGGTTCGACGGCGGTCCCGACTTGCTCCAGCCCGGCCGCTACCGATTCGAGTTCTCGGTCGACGCAAGTGCTGAGGGCGCGCGACTCGATTTGGATCTCGCGCTTCGGCCGCGGCCTAGCTCCGATCTCAGCAGTGACGGACGCGTCGACTCCGCAGATCTCGCGATGCTGCTCGGGCAGTGGGAGGAACACGATTGTGCCCCGGCGCCGATGTCGTTCCGAATTGCCGAGTTGACGTTCACGACCTCGTTCAACTCCTCAACTACTGGACGATCTCAAGCACGGACTAACGGATTGGCAGCGGGGTACTTCGCGGCGGACCGGAGCTCAACAGGCTCCGGTCCGCCGCTTCGGTATGGGTATCGCACGCGATCTTCGACCCTCTCGCAGAGCGATAACGCCGCCGACGTGCGACAGAGTCACGCAATTCAGTTCCCCAGATCAACTCGTTGGCGCGATGCGTCGATTCCTCAGCCATCGCGGAGTGAACGCCGGCTCGTGGGGCCGGGTCCGATTCACCCGCAGGGGGACCCCAGCGCCAATGGACGGCAACGGGGAAGAAGAAGGATCCACACGGTCATGCGCGAGCAAACCTTCCCAACTGACAAGGATGTCCTGACCACCGGCGAGGTGGCCAAGATCTGCAACGTCGCAAGCCGCACCGTGAGCAAGTGGTTTGATTCGGGGCAGCTGAAAGGTTATCGAATCCCGGGCTCGAAAGACCGCCGAATTCCGGTCTCGAACTTGCTCGCATTCATGCGAAAACACAACATTCCGATGGATGGACTCATGTCGGGAGCGCCGCGCGTTCTCGTGGTCGATGCAGACCGCGAGGTGGGTGAAACGTTGAAGCGAGTTCTCGCCGATCAGACGAACTATGACGTTCGGACGGCAAACACTGCGTTCGCAGCCGGGGTCGAGTGCGAGCGATTTCGCCCGCACGTCATGCTGCTCGATGTACATCTCACTGAAGGCGATGGGGCGAACCTCTGCACGATGGTGCGAGGAAGCGATGACCTTCAACTGACGCGCATCATCGGCATGAGCGCGAAGGTGACCGATGGCCAAGCGACGCAACTCTTGTCGAAGGGATTCGACTCGATCCTGCGCAAGCCGTTCAGCGTGCGGCAAGTGATCGAAGCGGTCGAAGGCGTTCACGCGGTGGTGTAACTCCGAGCGACATGAAGCACAGTCCAACTCCCCTGCCTCGAGGTGGGGGAGTTGTCATTACGCCTCTCTGTCGGACTGGGACTCGCGCCGAGTACCATGCGCGCATGCTCTCGATGCCCGAAGCCGCGCTCGTCTTCGCCGGGGGTGCGCTCGGCAGCGCTGTGCGCTACGCCTCGCTCCGGCTTGGTACGCGGTTCGGCATGCACGCTTCGCTCGCGCTCGCTGCGATCAACCTCGCGGGCTGCGTTTTGGCCGGTGCGGTTGCCACCTCGTTCATGCGCACGGGGTTTGGCGAGCTTGATGCGGACCTTGCTCGCGCGCTCCTCCTCGGCGGGATGCTCGGCGGATTCACGACGTTTAGCGCGGTTTCGCTCGAAGTCGCGGCGGCCGCGCGCGGAGGGCAACGTCGTCGCATACTGATCGAAACTGTGGCCAGCGTCGTACTCGCGGCACCGATGGCGCGCTTGGGCATGCTGCTCGCCGGAGCGAGCGCGTGAAGCCACTTCTCGGACGAATTCCGCCGGTCGTTCTCGTCGCGCTCGGGGGCGGGCTTGGATCGCTGGCGCGCGTCGCTGCGTCCGCGTCGCTCGCAGATGGCGACACGCCGTGGGTCGCACCGTGGATGGCGACGGCCAGCATCAACCTCATCGGCAGCGTTCTCGCCGGCTTTGTCTGGGCGACGCTGGCGTCGCCGCACGCGGCGCTACCCACGCGCCGGCTGTCGCTGTCCGCGTTCGCGCTCACCGGCTTCTTCGGTGGTTTCACGACGTTCTCCGGGTTTGGTTTACAGACCGCACAGCTTGCAGGCGGAGGTCGCTTCGATGCAGCGATGTGGAACTTGTGGATTGCGCTGATCGTCGCGGTTGGCGGTGCGATGCTTGGAAGCTTCCTCGCTCGAAGCGTGAGGGAACAACGCGGCAACGCGTGACCGCGAATCGCGGGCGTGAGACGGCTCCGCTATTGTGCCCGTCCCGTGCGCGTCACACTTGCTCAGCTCAATCCGATCATCGGCGACATCGACGGCAACTCGGTCGCTATTGAAGCGGCGATCGAAGCGGGGGCGCACGACCGCAGCGATCTGGTCGTGACGTCCGAGTTGGCAGTGCTGGGCTATCCACCGCGCGACCTCTTACTGCGGCAAGGCGTCGCAGCTCGCTGTGAAGACGCGGTCAAGCGCATTGCTGCACGCTGCACGAAGACGACGGCGTTGATCGGTTTTCCGCAGCCGTGGCCGCGCGGACCGCGACCATTTCGGAACGCGGTCGCGGTCTGCGCGCGGGGGGCGATTCAAGCCGTATACGCGAAGCGGCTCCTTCCGACCTATGACGTCTTCGACGAGGATCGTTACTTCACGCCCGGTGAAACTCCCGTCATGGTCGAGATCGCGGGCGAACGAGTCGCGGTCCTCGTCTGCGAGGATCTCTGGCGTTCCGACGATGTCGGCACCGCGCGGCGCTATACGCTCGATCCAGTGCGCGACGCGATGACAGACGGCGCGACAGCGCTGGCCGTGCTCTCCGCATCACCGTTCGTTCTTGGCAAAGACAAGCGCCACGCCGAGCAACTCGCAGCGATTGCCGGAAATGCAGTGCACGTTATCGCGGTCAACCAGTCCGGCGGCAACGATGATCTCGTCTTTGATGGTCGGTCGCGTGCCTATGCCTCAGGGTGTGGACTCGTCGCGCGGCTGGCGGCGTTCCGGAGCGAAACCCGCACGATCGAGCTTGCGTCCGCTGCCATTGACGATCTTCTAACAACTCGGGAAGACGAGACCATTGACGCGATCGTCTGCGGCATCGCCGACTACCTGCGGAAGACAGGTCATCGCACCGCGCTCCTCGGACTCTCCGGTGGCATCGACTCGGCGCTCGTCGCGACACTCGCGGCGATCGCGATCGGCCGCGCGAATGTGACCGGCGTGCTCTTGCCGTCGAGGCACTCGTCGCGCGGCTCGATCGATGACGCGCTCGACTCAGCGCGACGACTCGGACTGCGGGCTGCGCCGATCGTGCCGATCGAAGCAGGCCATGACGCGCTGCGGCGAACACTCGGCGGCGTCGTTCCGAACGTGGAAGGCATCGTCGATGAGAACATCCAAAGTCGCCTGCGCGGCACGATACTCATGGCGCTGTCGAACGCTTCAGGCGCGATTGCGCTCACGACGGGCAATAAGAGCGAAATCGCGGTCGGCTACGCCACGCTCTACGGCGACATGAACGGTGGACTCGCGCCGATTGGCGATGTGCCGAAGACGATGGTCTATGCGCTGGCGCGGCACTTGAACCTCCATCACGCCCGCTACGGATTCGATGCGCCACCGATACCGCAAAGTTCGATCGACAAGGTTCCGTCCGCCGAACTTCGCCCCGATCAATCCGACCAAGACAGCTTGCCTCCGTACGAAATGCTCGACGCGATTGTCGAAGGTTGGATTGATCGCGACGACTCAGTCGACGCGATCGTGGCCCGCACTGGGATCGACATCGAAATCGTTCGGCGGTGGTGCAAATCCATCGACCGGATGCAGTACAAGCGCGACCAAGCTGCGGTGATCTTGAAGATCAGCCCGCGAGCGTTCGGACGCGGGCGACCGATGCCGATCGCCCACGGTTGACGTTCCGATCAGCCTTCCAGCATCGCCATCGTTGTGACGTCGATATCGAGCGCGCCAGTCGGCGTGTACTCGCTCCAGCGACCGATCACGGCACCAGCTTCGCCTTCGCCGTCGCCGGCCGCGAATGCAGCGTTCGCTTCCTTCACGGCGCCGATGATGGTGCGGAATCGGTGCGCCTGCGGCAGGGTGCCGAGCTTTCCTTGATCGATGAACGACGACATCTCGTCCTCGTAGCCAGCGCGGATGGGCAAGATGATGCGCGCTGCACCCGCGCGGAGGAACTCTTGGTGTTGCGGATCCGCGTGACGTAGAAAGAGCCGGTCCATCGTGCCGCCGCGACCACTCCAGAAGTAGGGGTAGAGGAACGTGACGAGCTGGTCCCAATCGATCGCTGCGTGGACGAACTTCACGTACTCACCAAACTCAAGGACGTAACGCCACGATGCGTCGCCGAGTGCGCTGGCATCGACGTTGTCGAGATCAGTCTGGCCGGGGAACCCGGGAATCAGCCAGCGAAGTGCGGCATACATCATCTGCTCGCGCTCAAGACGGCGGAGCGAACTTGGATCGTTGGCAACGTCGATCTGTCGCAGCAAGTCAGCACGGCGCTGGCGAATTGTGTCTTGCACCTGGGCATACCGCGCGTAGGCTGCATCGCGCAGCGTGGCGAACGAGGCGAGCTGCCACTGCTTGTAGTTCGCCTGATTCGGATCGCTTCCGGGCGGCGCGGTCAGAATCGCGCCGTAGGCGCGGGCGTACTCCAGAAAGTTGTCATGCGAGACATCGGCGGGCGCAACCATCGGATCGAATCGTGCAAGGAGCGCTTGGTCGTATTTGCGCACGAGATCGTGTCGTGCGCGGAGGCGACGTCCCGGATCGGGCACCACGATGTCATAGGTGAGCCGTACACCGACGCGGCGCAGTTCGACGTTCCAACGACGCATGCGGCGGAAGTAGTCGATGCGCATCGCGCGCTCGGCGCTGGGATTCTCGATGATTCTGGCGCTGGTTTCTTCGCTGCCGGTGGTGCTACTCACCGCGAACGAGACCTTGTGATCGCGGATTGAGCGCGAGGATGCAGACGATGTCACGCTTCGCGCATGGCTCCGGCTCTCTTGCGTGGACTCAGCACTCGAAACCACGCTTGATGAGGAACCATCCGCCGACGCCGTGAGATTGACGCCGCCCGACGCGCCCATTCCGGTGCTGTCGGTGCGCCGCGACTCGCGCTGACTAGCGACCGCGATCTCGTCGGTTTCGGCGACGCCGCGCTCGCTGAATTCTTCCAGCGAGTCCTGCACGAAATCGCTGAACTGCGTTTCGCGCAGCGCCCACTCTTTGTGCGCCAGCGTGACCTTCTCCTTCGGCGCCAGCGGCAAGCTATAGACCAATTCACCGCGTTCGATCGCGGCCGGGGTCATCTCCAGCGACTCGAGATGAAGTAGTCCGAGCGGCTCGACCGCGCGGCGCGAAAGCGCATCGATCACGATCGAGCACGCCCCGCGACGGCGATCGACTTCTTCAAGCGCGGCCATCGGATCCATCGATGCGATGTCGGTTCCCGGCGCGACGTAGCGACTCACGATGGCGTAGAACCGCGAGATGTCGACTCGGTTCATCTCGAAGCTCTGCGTTGCTGCGATGCTCGCAAAGGACGAAGCGGCTCGTCGCTGTGCAGTGGGAGCGGCGCGGGGCGGCAGCAGTGCGTTCCGACGCACGGCGGCAGCGTTCGTGAGCGCGAACGATGGTCGGTTGAACGACATGTTGTGGCTCGTCGCGCCAATTCCCTGCGCTACATCCACCGACAAGGGAACGTGAAAGTTGACCGTCGTGGTATCGAAGCTACTCGGTCCCGAAGACATCGGCGGTGCTGTCACCGCTGGCATAGTGCCTGCACTGGGAACCGGCGCGTCGGCTGGTGGGAGAACCGACGCTTGCGTTGTCGGTGTGTCGATGACTTCGAGCGCGTCAGCAATCGCCTTCGCGCGGATCGCTTGGAGCTGCGCGATCGCGCCACTCAGGATCGCGCGATTGATCGCCCCGAGGGCCGCGGTCGCCGCGAGCGCCTGATCGACCGACGGTGCGGCGACGAGGGCCGCGATCGCGTCTACCGCGAGCACTTCTTCTGTCGCGTGACCCACTACTGCGGCGCGCATACGGCTCACTTCTTCGGGCGTGATATCGAGGCTGCGCACGAGTCCAGCCAAGCCAACGAGGTCGGATGGCCCATCGACCGATGGAGGCAAGCGAACGGGCGTAAAGGTGGACTTCGAGTACCGGCGACGTGAGTTGATGAGCGGCGATTCAGACATGGAGGCTCCTGAGTAGTAACCCGAAGTTAGTGCGGTGATCGAGTGCGAGGTCCGCGAGCTGGCTGGGCGATGACGCGGCCAGGCATTGGTGGTTCTTCGTTGAACGTCCGCGTGACGCGGTCGAGATCGTGGCTGAGGACGAGCGCCGTCGCGTCATGGTGAATGGTGTAGCGGCGCTCACCCCAGTCGACCCGTCCGACGGCACGGCCGCGCACGTACGGGCCTTCGAAGCGCGGGAACTCGTCGATCTCGAGGTTGGTGCCGTCAACTCTGGCAACGTTGTCGTCAAAGAAGAGTTCCAACCGGAACGCACGCTCTCGCGCGTGAAGCGGCGCCGGCCGGTCGAAGGTGCACTGAAGCTGTCCGAGCTCACCGACACCAGAGAAGTGCAAGTACGACTGTTCGATGCGGGCACAGAAGCTCGCGAACGCGCCGTCACGCTCGCGATTCCCAATTGCGCACACCCAGATGTTGCTGCCGTTCTCGGCGAGAAGTTCGGTGAAGGTCGGCCGACCCTGACCGATCGTGCCGTCGGTGAGCGGATCGGGATCGTCGCGAAATCGGTCGTCGCGGACCCAGCGCACCTTGCGAGCGGAGCAGAGCGCGACGTAACCGTCGTCCTTACGACCGAACACCCATGTGCCACCGCCGCCGCGCTCGGGCAACCAACCGTCGTGCACCGGTGCGGGCACCACTTCATCGAAGAACTCGCAGGGAAACCAAGCGTGCGTCGGTGTCGAGCTAAACACTTCCTGCTTCGCGCCGAACTCATACGCGATGATCGCAGCGCCTTGGTGCTGTACGACCTTGGGAAGACAGATCGACCCGCCCCACGGCCGAAGCCCTTCGTCGCGAATGTCATCGGCGCCGACTTCGAGTGCAGCCGCGACATCGAAGACGGCCCGCATGCCTTCGAGCGAGAACAGGTGCTTTACAACTTCCACGCTCGTCGTCGTAGTGCTGCCTCCCGGCACCATCGGCGCACTGGTGAAGACGCACGCGTCGCAGCCGAGCGATGCCATCCACGACTGCTTCTGCGCCGAGATCTGTCCGACGCGATGATTCTGCACGCTTGACAGCATCGCATCGCCAACCGAGTACAGGCGAATATTCGCGCGGGTGAGCGCACTGCCTCCGTTGAACGTCGTGAGCATCGCTTCCCACGCACTTTGAAGGGCGCTCTCTGGAATCTCCGGTTCGGGCGGATCATCGCCCGTGAGTGCGGCCCACGCTGACTCGAGACCGCTGAAGATCATCGCGCCGATATCGCCGATCAGGTTGACGAGCCCTTCAAGTGCGAGTGCGACTCCCGCGAGCGACACCGCGCCCGCAGGAATCGCGAGGAGCGAGATCGGCGGCGGCGCAAATGCCAGCATGCTCGCGGCCCCCTGACCAACCACGGCGACGGTCGCTCCAGCTGTCGCTTCAGCGGTGTCGATGACGACGGCGCGAAGCGGACCGTGCAGATCACCGAGAAGCGGAACGCCATCGAGCGCGTCCTCGATGCGCCACAGTAGATTCATAGGCGGCGACTGACGGAGCGTGGGATGCGTCGACGCGATGTGGCGGGTCCCCTCTATGGTTTCCGGGAGAAAGTACGCGCCGAGTCCCCACCAGAACGTAAGGTCGTCTGCGGTCTGGAATCCGATGCCGTGTTCAGCGCCTTCTGAGAGATTGACCGATACACGGGAACGGAAATCGAGCGGAGTCGTGCGATCGCTCGTCGTGCGGTCACGTCCAATCGCGAGGAGCGCAGGCGGTACGCGATAGCGCTGCGCGGTCACGAGCGCGATGGCTGTGTTCTCTTTATCGAGATGATCGCCGCGCGAGCCGAACAGCACTTCGATGGTCTCACCCACCGACTGCGCCCATCCGTAACACTTGTGTTCTGCGTACGCTCGTCCCGCGGTGACGCCGAAACTTCCGCGACACGTCGAGCGAGCAAGATCGAAGATCAGGATGTCCAGCACCATCGACGCCTTCGTCGCGATGCTCGCGTCCTGGGAGAAGTCAGCCACGTTGACGAGCGGTGGGAAATCTTCGTTGTAGTAGCCGGGTGAGTTCCACTCGCTGAAGCCAAAGCGAAGTCGTCGGTCGAGCCAGCGCTCCAGTCGCTCGCGCCCGCGGCGCATGTGCTCGCGGCCAGTGACAGCGCGGCCCGTGCTGTCGGTACCGGAACGAAGGAACACCTCGTCGGGAAACAGCTGGCCGACGAGGAACTGCGCTGCGTGAAACTGGATTTGGTGATTCTCAGACCAGAACGTCATCTCGACGCCCTTCGGCGCATCGGTTGCTGGTTCGTCGAACCAATACTTGAACGAGAGGAACGTGGCCTTGAGTGCGCCGCGCACATAGCTCGGTACGGCGCGAGGGGGCGCGGGGCCGAACAGGTCAAGGAGCTGGACGAAGCGCAGCAGGTCGGTCGCGTGGAAGTCAGCGGTGTCCTTGAGCGCGAGCATGTGTCGCACGCAGTGATGCAGCAGGATCGCGTTCCACCAGTAGACGCTGTCCTTGTCGGCGGTCGGCCACACCCAGCCCGAGGGAACTTTGGGTGCGGGAATCGAGCGAAAACGAAGCGCGTTCCCGGGTTCTCCGTTGAAGCTGAAGGCGAGGCAGCGATAGAGAAGCGAGTCACCGTCGACGAGCGATCCCGGCGGCGCTGGGGGCGGTGGAGCGTAGGTGGGAGATGCCGCGAGGCGCCAGTTAGAGAAGACATCGTCGCGCGCTGGTTGGACGCCAAAAGCAACGTGATCGGAGAGTTCAGGCAGCGCTTGCGATAGCGGTCGGTCGCCGAGCGATGCCATCCACTCGAAGCGGTCGCAGAAGGCTCGGACGACTTCGTGCGGATGCGATTCGCGCAGCGTCACGATCGCCTTCGCGAGATCGACATCAAAAGCGCGCTCAAGAACATTCGTCGTGAGTTCGGTCGGGACCGGTATGGGCAGCGCACCAAGCCATGCGTTGAGGAGATCGGTGAGGTGTTGCACTTGGTCGTGCGGCACGCCAGCCGCCGACTCGAGTTGCGTCACGGCATCACGGAGTTGTTCGTCGATTGAGCCCTCGCCGATGTTCGCTGCGTCAATCTTCGGAATGCGCAACTCGCGCACGATTCGCACGAGCGTCTTCGTCGGCGCCGGTCGGGTCACTTCGGAGAGAGCGACGTAGATCGGCGGGGGAAGCGACGCGAAGGCTTCGTCTGCCGGCGCGCCGGGCTTCTTCGTGCGAGCGAGAGCGAATCGCGCTGAGACGACGTTGACATCTTCGAGGTCGCCGATCGACGGCTTCCCGAGCCGCGCGACCGGATCGTCGGTCCACACCGAGCGCTTCTCTTGAGAGCGGGAGGCTGCTGCGGCACCGACCGATGAGGCCCGCGCCCGCGCCTCCCACGGCTCCGCACTGGGCGTGCGGAGCCGCACCCACGCCTTCGAGGGGTCTTCACGCGAGACATCGACTCCATCGGCGATGAATCCACGGCGATTGGCTAACAATGTCGTGGGCTGACCGTCCGCACGCGTGACCATCGTGAGGTAGCGGAGTGCGCGACGCCCAAGTTCCGAAGCGAGCCCCTTGGGCGAACGGCTGCTGGCGTCCTCGCGGTCACCACCGAAGAGGGACGAGGGATCAGGCACGAGATTGGGGGGCGATCCAAGGTGGCTGGGTGCCTTGATCTTCGGTGCGGGCATGCATTCACTTCCAGCGACCATCATGATGGACGCCGGACGGGGACGATCAATGATTCGCCAGAAGGAAGCAACAGTGGCGCAGCTAGTGCGCCGAGACGGGCGTCATCGGAGTGCGCCCTTCGAAGACGTCAGCGCCGCGCGACAGTTTGCGTGCCGCGGCGCGTCGATCCGTTGTGGTCGGCGGTTCGCAGCCCCCGATATTCTTCGCCGCGCGGTTGACGGCTAGGCACTTGAATGACGCGGTCCTCATCGATGGCGTACGCCGTCAGTGCATTGCCGTAGGCGCATCCGGTGTCAATGTTCGCGACGATGGGAAGACGACCTGTGGCGCGAAGAATCATCGGATGCAAAAGTGGCTTGTGCCCAACGATGATCAGGCCGTCGTCGCCGCGGTAGCGCTCCCACCAGTGCGGGTCGCCTTCGTCGGCCTTGATGTGAATCTTGACTTGATCTGGCGTCCGCGCGAATCCGAGCTTCGGCTCGATTCCACCGTGCACGACGGTCCAACGCCGAGGACCAACGCCGCCGCGGCGCTCGATGGTTTCGTTCGCTTCGACGAGCAGCTCCGTTGCGTTCCGCACCGCGCGTTTCTTGTGCAAGATGCGCCAGCACGCTCGCTCCGTCCGCGGCAGATGGTCGGGGTCGACGCCCGCTTCGATCTGCACGATGGCCAGCAGCATTCGCTGGTCGTGATTGCCGCAGACGAGTGAAATCGTTTGACCGGCGCTGCGTCGATCAGCGATCTCGCGAACGACGAGATGCGGCGTCGGACCCTTCGTGAAGAGATCGCCGACAAAGACGAGCGGTACGCGCCCTCGGCTGCGGTCGATGTCCCGCAGCAATTCGCAAAGTTCTTCGCCGCAGCCGTGCACGTCGCCAATGGCAACGGTGTCGATCGCCATGTCAGCTTGCAGGGCCAGTGGGAATCCGACCATCCGTGTCGAGCCTCCCGAACAAGTGAGTGTCGGGGGCATGGTACCGAACGCAGGGGCAGGGGGAGCGTGGGGGAGGCGTGCAGCGTCCGTCAGCTCGCCCGCGCGTCCCTCACGGGTAAACTCGCTCCCCGCATGCGTGTTCCCATTCGTGTTCTTTCCCCGCTTCTCATCAATCAGATCGCCGCTGGCGAAGTGGTTGATCGTCCGGCGAGCGTCGTCAAGGAACTCGTCGAGAACGCTCTCGACGCGGGGGCGACGAGGATCGACGTTGCGATTGAAGGTGGTGGACGCGAATTGATCCGCGTGACTGACGATGGCTGCGGGATCCCTGCCGACGAGCTACCGCTTGCAGTCGCGGCGCACGCGACCAGCAAAATCAGTCGATCGGAAGACCTCGAGGCGATCGCGACCATGGGATTCCGTGGCGAGGCGTTAGCTTCGATTGCGAGCGTCGCGCGGGTGTCGATCGTGTCACGCACGCGCGAGTCGGACGCTGCAGCCGAACTGATCGCTCAGGGCGACCACATCGAGGCACCTCGACCTGCTGCGGCTCCCATCGGAACGTCAGTGACGGTGCGCACGTTATTTTTCAACACGCCAGCGCGGCGCAAGTTCTTGAAGAGTGAATCAAGCGAAGCTGGCCGCATCACAGACGTCATTGAGTCGATTGCGCTCGGACATCCGCAGGTTCGCTTTTCGCTTCGCAGCGAAGCTCGCACACTTCTTGATCTCGCTGCGACTACCGATCCGAAGCGGCGTGCGATCGACGTGCTCGGTGCCGATGCCGCGCCGCAGCTTCTTGAAGTCGACGACGATGCAGCTGCCGAAGGCTCGATCGGCGTCTGGGGACTTGTTGGGCGACCCGAGCTCGCGCGGCCTTCGGCGAAGCACCTTCGCATTCATTTGAACGGGCGACCGATAGCCGATCGCGCGATCATCCACGCGATGCGCGAGGCGTACCGCGGACTCATCGCGCCGAGTGCGACGCCGTTGGCGGCGATATTTCTTCAGATCGATCCGCGCGAGGTCGACGTGAACGTGCATCCAGCCAAGACGGAAGTGCGTTTTCGCCAGCCGTCCTTGGTGCATCAAGCAGTGTTGCGGGCGGTGCGCCGAACGCTGCGCGCGGCGGATCTCGTGCCCGCGTTTGACTTGCCCGGGCCGGGCAGCGCCGCGCCCAGCGCTGGTGTCAGTGCTGGATCCAGTTTCTTCAGCGGATCTTCGAGCACGTTCAGCGCGCCTCCCCGCGCTGGCATGAGCGGCATGCCCAGCACGACGACGCACTCTTCGGGCGGCGCGTCGCCAATCGTCTATCGCGAAATTGCAGACGCCCTCGGACCGAAACCGTGGGCCGAGCCGACGCCACTCGGAACCATCGCGCGACCGGTCGACATTCTGCAAATTCACGCGTCGTACATCGTGACGCAGGACGCCGACGGGATGCTCATCGTGGACCAACACGCGCTGCACGAGCGCGTGATGTTTGAGATGCTTTTTGAGCGAGTGACGCGCGGACCGCTTGAGCGGCAGCGCATGCTTGTGCCGGCGATCATCGAAGTGTCGCCGCGCGAGATCGAGGCGCTTGATGAACTAACAACGCTCTTCGCGCGGATCGGCGTAGAGGCCGAGCCTGCGGGTCCGCGCGCGATTGCGATTCAGGCGTTTCCCAGCTTCCTGTTCGCACGCTCCGTCGATCCAGCGGACTTTGTGCGCGAGATGCTGGCCCGCGCCGTCGACGGCACACTTGGTCGCGGTGGCACTGCCGACACTGAGGCAGCGCTGAGCGAAACCCTCGACATGATGGCGTGCAAAGCGGCGGTGAAAGCGGGGGACCGCATGACGCCGGAGGCGCTGCGTGAGCTCCTGGCGTGGCGTGAGCGCGTCGAGCGATCGACGAACTGTCCGCACGGACGACCGACGAGCTTGCGCATCACGCTGCGTGACTTGGAGCGTCAGTTCGGCCGCGGTTGACTGGCGCTTCGCACGACGTGCGCTTCACTTGATCGAGCGGACTGGACGGATGGATCAACTCGCGGAACTCCGTTTGTCCCGTGCGCAGCATGACCTTGACATACGGCACGCAAAGTCCGCACCCGGTGCCGCACCCGGTCGCAGCTCGCAAGCCTGCGAAGTCGAGACCCTTCGACTTCGCCAACTCCTTGAGCTCGGAGAACGATCGGTTCAGGCAAACACAGCGGTCGATCCGGAGCATGGTGTGGTACGGCTGAAGGCGGGGCGTGCGGGTTATCGCGGGTCGTAGGCAGAGTCGTCCTCGGACAAGAAACCGTTGTTCGGAAATCCGAGGACATCGTCGAGAAGTTGCTGCGTGGCGAGCGTGCCTTCGCAGCATTGCGTCCATGGGCGCACATGACCGTCAAGAAAAACGCAGTGCGAGCAACCTTGGTGGCGGAACGCCTGGCCGCCGCCGTAGACCATTCCGAGGTCACCTTCGACGCTCGCAGAGGGCGAACGCATGAACTTGTTCGCACCGCCGCGCCAGCCGCCGTCTCCAAAGAGCGCAGTCTCACTCGGCCTTCGATGGGCTGCGACGGGCAGGCCCTTGCGCGCGCCGTTCCAGCCATCGAGCCACTTGCCGTCAGAATCCATCTGCGGAAACTGCCCTTCGGCACCGATAAACGAGGTGTTGTAGTTGTATCCAGTTGCCGGATCGTTCCCGAAAGTTGACGAACCGGTGAAAGATGGGCACTGCATGACCTCGGTCGGGACGTTGGTGAACGACCAGAGTGGGCCAGGGACGACCGTGCCGTCCGCACGTTGCTCCCAATCCCAGGCGACGGTCTTCACACCAACCGACGTCACCTTGTAGAGAAGTGCGGCGGGGTAGCAATCTTTCCACACGGCCGAGTAGGCGAGTGCCGCAGTCGACATTTGCCGCAGGTTCGCCATGCACTTCGCACTTCGACTCGCCTCCTGCACCGTCTGCAGCCCCGGCACGAGCAGAGACAACAGCACGGTGATGATCGCGATCGTGACCAATACTTCAATCAGCGTAAACCCGCGCCGCGCACTGCGCCGAGGGATCACGACCACGCTCCCAAGAGAATGGCGAGGTCGCGCGCGTTGACTGCGTCGTCGCCGCTGAGGTCCGAACTGGACGGTCCCGGTCCCCAAGCCCCGAGCAAGATCGCGAGATCAGCGGCATTGACTACACCGTCGCCGTTCAAATCGGGATTCGGTTCGACCGGCGAGACATCAGCGACGGCGTCGATTTCAGGAGAGCTTCCGAACAGGACGTTCCCTTCGATCCGCACGTAGCGCACGCGATCAATGCCGAGCGCGCGGAAGTCGATGCCAGTGCCGCCGCCCGAACCGTCGTACGCCATGACGAGCTCAGCCCAGGGGACGCCAATGAGTTCAGGCCCGCCGAGCGACGGATTGACCGGTCGCGTGAAGTCGGTGGGTACCGAGCCCGGCGATGTTGCATAGGGCGCGACATCGACGTAGCCGAGCGTGGGAAACGGTCCGTCAGCAGCGACGCCCGGTACTGGTATCCACGTCACGCCGTCGGCGCTGAGTGAGATCGCACCGCCTTCGCTGAAGAGTCCACCAACGACGCCAGCGGGCGAAGCGGCATCAGTGGCGAACGCATTTCCGAAGACCAAGAGATCGACGCCGAACGGATTGCGCGGATCGTCCAAGACGTCGTGATCGAACGCGAGGACGAGGGAACCTCCCACGCCGAGCGACACAATCTCGTTCTGCAAGAACGCGGGTTGAAACGGTGTCACTGTTTGCGGGAAGAGACCTTCACCAGTGAATCGCTCCGGCGATCCAAGTGCGACGAGTGGATTTCCGTAGCCGGGCGCGGCGCCGCTGCCGGGGACGTAACTGACAACTGCTGTGGCGAAGGGCGATTCGCTGTGGGCGGGAGCGGCGAAGTTGAGTTCGCTCACGGCGAGCGCGACACCAATGAAGACCGATTGCGCGGCCGAAGCGAGCCTCCCGTCACCTGACGGGCGCGAGACAGACGATGCGATTGAATACACGTGAGACCCTTCCTCGTCGCCGGAGTCGCGCCGGCGGCGAAACGCGTCGAAGCTGCGGCCGGAATCCGACTGCAGACAGGACGGCTTGCGAAATGCCGAGGCAGGTCTTCCGACTTCGGGTGGTGCTTCTCTGGCACCTCACCCGTTACGGCGGCGCGTCCGTGGCGGTCTTTCACCGCCTTCCCTTACCGCAGGCTCGCTTCGAATGGGGAGCGAGTGACTGCGGCATCGACGACTCCAAGTCGTCGAGCGCCTCGGCGTTGGGCAGTGTACTTCTGCGGCTCGCAGCGCGCTCTCGCGCTATTCGCCATGCTCGCGATAGAGTCAATCGTTGACACCCCGCCGGGGCGTCCCGTACAGTCCAAGCGTCCCGCGCTTTCGGCCTTCGACGGTCGCCCAAGGCGTGCGATCGATCGGGCGATCTTTGGCGGATTTCCCGAAGGAGCGTCCGCGTTAGACGTCTGTCGTGATTGGCAACTCGTTGCCATTTTTCTTTAGGTTTCTATTTCTATTTAGGTTTCTTCTTTTGGAGTTCTTCCCGATGCGACCCCACGTCCGTGTCCGTGCCGTTTTGACCGCAGCCTCCTTTTTTGCAACGGCCATGGGGGCAACGGCCATGGGGGCAACGGCGATGGGGGCGACGGCGTATGGCAACGGTCAGGCGGGTAGCGGCGAAGCGTCGACCCAAACGAACGGCAACGCCAATGCGCCACTCACGATGGCGAGCACGATGCCGACCAAGAATGCTGATCGGCTTCAGCAGATCAAGCAACTCCTCCATCTCATCAACATCGCGAAACCCGATGTCGCTGCTTCGCAAGCGCAGGCGCTTCTCGACGGCGGACTGACCGCTGCCGATCTCGCCACGCTGGTTGACGAGAACGATCTCGGAGAACGTTTTGACAAGGTGATGTCGCGCGGTCGGGGGATGACTGGCGTCGAAGAGCTCGCGCAGCGGTTTGACCAGATGCTCCGCGAAGGGCGACTAGAACTCGCGCGGCAGCCCGCCCGAATCGACGACGCGATCGCAAAGCTCAATGGCACCCTTCGCGAGCAAATGTTTGCGAGAGAGCGGCTGGATGCTGCGGGTGAGTACGCGGTCCCCAAGCTCTTGCAAGTCATCACTTCGGGCAAGGACCCAAACCTTGAGATTGCGGCGACTCAGGTGCTTACGTCCATGAAGCACTTCGCGGTATCACCGCTGTCTGCGGCCCTCATCAAGCTCGACCCGATCAATCAGCGGAAGGTCGCAGAAATTCTCGGCGATATCGGATATCCGTTCGCAGCGCCATTCCTGCTTGAGGTGATGAACGATCCAAAGTCGACTGGCGACGTGAAGGCTGCGGCAACGCGTGCATTCCAGCGAGTTGGCGGCACGGCGACCGATACCTCCGCTCAATTCGCCGAGCTTGCTCGCCGCTATTTCGTCGGCGACGAGGCGCTCGTCGCGTATCCCGCCGAAACAACGAACAACGTTTGGAGCTACGACGCGTTCGGCGGCCTCACGCTCACGCCGGTGCCGACCTCCATCTTCCGCGAAGTCATGGCGATGCTGATGTCGCGCAAGGCGCTGTCGTTCGATCCGGCCAATCAGGGCGCGCTGTCGCTCTATGTCGCAAGCGATCTCCGCCGCGAGAATCGGCTCCCGAAGGAAGTGACCGATCCGATCTTCGGTACCGCGCCGTATACCCCAACCTTCTTCGCAATGGCTGCTGGCCCGAGCGTTGATCAGACTGTCATCGGTCTCGGCATCGACCGCAAAGACACGGCACTTGTTCGCGATTCGATTGCGGCGATTGCGCAGACCGCTGGGGCGCACACGGGTGGAACCGCTCTCGTCGGTGGCGGGGGCAGGCAATCGCTTCTTGAATGTCTTCGCTATCCCGAGAAGCGCGTGCAGTACGAAGCCGCGCTTGCCATTGGCGCAGCGCTGCCCGATCGGACCTTCCCCGGCGACTTCTCGATCGTTCCACTCCTCGCGGGGGCTGTGCGCGATGCAGGAACTGTGAACGCGGCAGTAGTGGCCTCGAGCGAAGAAGACAGGCGGCAACTGTCGGGACGTCTCTCGACGCTCGGATTTTTGACCCTCAGCGGCGCCTCGACGTTCCCAGCATTCGAAACGGAACTGGCGTCGACTGGCGGGCTCGACCTGCTGGTGGTCGCTGGCTCGCTCGAGTCCACCAAGGCGGCGGTCGACGCGGCTCGACTTGCGGGCATGACCATCGCGGCACCGATCGTCGTTGTTGTTGCCGAGACGGAACTTGCCCGCGCCACGCGACAGTTTGAACTCGACCCGGGTGTCGTGGTCTGGCCGGCGAACGGCAGAGACGAAACGTTCAAAGGCGCTGTCGATGTTGCGTTTGCCCACCAGTCGGGTGGTCGGATCACTGAAGAAGAAGCCCTTGACTACACGACCCGCAGTCTCGAAGTCCTGAAGCAGATCGCGATCTCGAACAGTCCGATCTTCTCGATCCGTGACGCGGAGAAGCCGCTCCTTGAAGCGCTTGACAGTCGTCAGGGTGGCGTTCGACTGCTCGTCGCCGACGTCGTCGCACTAGTTCCTGGAGCAGCGTCGCAGCGGAAGCTCATCGATAGCGCAATGGCGTCGTCGGACGAAGCGGAGAAGATTGAATTGCTGACGCGAGCCGCGGCGAGCGCTCGCCGATTCGGAAATCAGACGGAGACCCGCCAAGTCGACGCCCTCCGAAACCTCGTCGCGCAGTCGTCGGGCCCGCTCGCTGAAGCGGCTGGCCGTCTTTACGGTGCGCTCGATCTTTCGTCTGCCGAGACAGTTCGGCTGATCACGGCCCCGGCCACGCCTGTGAAGTAAGCGCTCTGTTGGCTGCCTGCTAGACTCCGCCGCTCGACGCAGCGGCCAATTCGCCTTCCAGTCCGCCTCCCCAGCCCATCTTGAGGTTCCTTGCCACCCTAGCTCAGCGGTAGAGCGGCGCTTTCGTAAAGCGCAGGTCACGGGTTCAAATCCCGTGGGTGGCTTTGATGCAGTGTGGACAAGCTTGATGGCGACCCCTCTGGCAGGGCTGATTCGCGGCAGCGCAAGAAGAAAGTCCACACTTCGGGGGTTCCGACCAAGAGCGCGTTAGAGTGCTCACGTTGCCTACGGAACGGCCGCTAGGCACAAGACGCAAACGGCGGGGCGACTGCCAGCGCAACTGGTAGCACGACTGGTAGCACAACCGGTCTCGAGCGTTGGGGGTATCGGTTAGTCGGCAGGAAGGTGGGGCGGACTCAGGCGGTCGGTCGGGCATGAAGCCCGCCGCGCTGCGGTGGTCGCTCGTCTCCGCCGCGCGCCGCCGCCTCCTCCGCCTCTGCCTCCGCCAAAAAGGGGAAAGGGTGGTATTCGGACATGGACGGACAGCAAAGAAATCGAACCGGGTTGGATGAGAAGCGGCGTGGACGGATCGGTCCGGGAGCACGGGGATGGCGCGTATCGCGCGGAACGGGATGGGCGGTGACTGGGCTGATGGTGGCGCTCCTCGCGGGATGCGATTGCGACAAGGAACGCAAGACCATGGAGGACATCGCGGCGAAGGGATTTGAGGATGCGCTCGTATGTTGTCGAGAACTCGCGCCGCTGAATCCGCCGAGTGCAGAGCAGTGCTTGCTCAGTCTGAAGGAGTGGCGGCAGCAAATCACCACGCTCATCATTCAGTGGTATCAGGCGTGCCTAGACGGCAATCAAGATCTCGCTAGCCAGATGCTGCAAGCCGCGAAGGCGCTGTTCGCACAGGGTACGAACGAGACCTGCCCCTCGGTCCAGAATGATCCGACAGGTCAGCCGCGCACGGCGGGACTGCCGTTCGCGGTCACAGATTTGTTAGAACTCAGCGGGCGCTTTAAAGGCGAGGCCCGATCCACGGTCACGCCCGAGAGTGACGCGTTGGCGCGATTCTCCGTAGCGGCCCCCCTTCTTCTTCGAGGTGGGGCGTTCGAAGCAACCGTTTTCGGGAATCGCATCGCGGGCACACTGTCGGGCAAACTCACCGTCGGGAGCGCGTCTGCCGACGGGAGCGCATCGGTGCTTGGATTCGAAATTGCGTTTGAAACCCCAGCTGGCGCGCTGCACTGTGTCCTCGCCGATCCTGACCGCCGATCCGCGATCAGAGCGACTCCATACGGACTGCGACTCATGGTGATGGTGAGTTTGACTGCCGATCCGGGTGTGCCGTTCCTATTCCCGAGCGAGGCTTGGTTCGAACTCCCGGTCACTGCAGTCGCCGAGGGCTTCGCACTCGGTGGTGGTGCGCGAACCCTGCGGGCGATCGCACCACCAGCACTCGGCTTCGCCGACTGGCAGCGCGACGGTATCGTCGATCACGCCGATTGGTCCGCGTACTTCAGCGCGAACGCCGATGAGCGCGACCTCGATCTCGATGGGGACGCCGATCCCGCAGACGACGCGCTTTTCATCGAGTCATTCCGACGGGCCACGGGGAAGTGATGCGAGAACTGAAGCGTGTCCGGCGTGTGACTGCGTGAAAGAACTCGGGGCTCGCCTGGTCTAACGGCGAGCAACGCCAACGACGCGTCTCCGACGCGGTCCCGCGCTAGCGCTGGACCGCGTCGGGGTGGGCGGGCGTCGCTGCGGGGACGAACTCAAGCCGGCTGACGGGAACGCCAGGCAGCAATGGAAGCGGTTGCCCGTCGCGCCACGACGGGTGGAGGTCTGCGTAATGAACACTCTTGGGATCTCCAGATTGACCGCCTGGCGTTTGGATCAACGCGCTTGCTTCGTGGCCCGGACTCACGACGAGGCGCTCGCTCGCGCCGAAGGTCGGCGCTGCAACGCGTACAGCGAGCGGATGCCCAGACTGCTCGTGCGACGGAATGCCGAACTGCGACGCCAGCGCGGGATTCGCCTTCGCCAGCGGATGACTGAAATCGCTGGTGTTGATCTGTCCCCACGGAAGCAGTCCGGCCTTGCCGCTGATTCCACCGAGCGACTCTCGCGCTGTTCGCTGAATGAAGGCGTCCCACGATGCTTCACCGGGAGGAAGCAGATGCTCAGGCCGCGCGAGGACGATGCGCAGGATCGGCTCGTCGTGCGTTGGAACCCGTGCAAGTTTGTCGGCGCGTTTCGTTCGCTCGGCCGGGCTGAGCGAAGGATCGCCGCGTGCGATCGCCGCTTCGACGATGCCTCTGACGATCGCCTTCGAGATGCGTCGTCGCATCTGGTCAACGGGTGCGACCGCTTTTTCTCCGGCGTCCGCCCGACCGTTCCACGCTCGCACCGCTTCGATGAGCGGCGCCAGCTTCCGCGCCAATTCGGTCGGTTGGCCGTCGGCCGATCCGTCGCTCGCCGCGCGCTCGAGCGCGGGCAAGATTGCATCGCGCCACGCGATCAGCCGTGGTACAGCGTTGTCGAGCTGGATTGCCGCCATCGACCGCTCGTCATGCTTCGGGACCGCCGCGATCAGCGCCTGAATGCGCACAGCGCGGTACGGTTCACCCCACAGAGAACCCAATTGCGATGCCACGTTGGCTGGCATGGTCCGTTGATTCGCGGTCACGATGACGCCGCTCGCCGGGTTCTCAACGCGAGGGCGATCGCTGCCCTCCAGCGAGCCGACCCAGCTGCGGGTGCCGTCCGCCCACGAGGTCGGCACGGAGCCGTCGAAACCGCTGCGCCGCGGCAGTGCGCCCGAGATAGTCCAGCCAATCTCGCCATTGGCGCCGGCAACCATGACGTTCTGCTGTGCGCCGCGCCAGCGCGCCGCGACGTCGAGTGCGTCGTGCACGTTCGCCGCTTCGGCAAGGTCGAGGAGATCAAGATTGACGCCGCCTTCGTCGAGTGCGGTCCATCGCATCGCCAGCGGCCGTTGCTCGGAGTCCGTCGCAACGATCGGTCCCCATCGCGTCTCCTTGATATCGATCGTCTGGTCCGCGAGGCCGCGCACGCGGAGCGTTTCACGCGCGATTCGAAACGGCTCGCTTCCCTCCGGGACGAGAGACTTTGGAACCAGATACCTGCTTGGGTCAGTGGGGTCGAGTTCGATTACGACGAAGTCGATGAAGTCTCCCTCGACATTCGTGAATCCCCACGCGATCCGTCCGTTCGTGCCGCTGACGACGCCGGGGGCGCCGGGAAGCGTGAGGCCGTCAAGCTCGTGGGAGTCGCGGCCCTGCATGCCTGGCGGGTTTCGCGGCGCGACGCGGTCGTCGGATTCGTTCAGACGCTGTTCGCTCTTCGGGGAGGGGAGCACATCCGATCCGTAGCGGAGCGAAGCGCGATACCACACGCTTGGAATGGTGATCGCAAGGTGCATGTCGTTCGCCAAGATGGCGGCGCCGGTCGTCGAGCGCGATCCGGACACGACCCACCCGTTTGATCCCGGAACACAATCGAGTGATGGATACTCGCTGGCGCTCGCAATGGCATCCAGCAGAGGGAGTGTCGACGCGGGATCGGCGCTCGACCGATCGGACGGACGCGCTACAGCGAGCCCACGGGTATCGACCACGTCCGGACCTGGGATCGCAGGGAGCTCAGGTGGCGCGGAGTCTGCGATCACTGGAGCGTCGCTTGTTGAGATCGGGAACGCGAGGTATGCAAGGATCGGTGCCGGAATCACGGCGCTGATAGTGCCCATCGACTGTTCGATCCGTGCGCCGTCGTTCAGCATCGCGCACATCGACAAGGCAACGAGAAGTGAATCCTCTTCGGTCCAACTAGTTGGGGCGAGTTGGAACAGGCGATGTTCGGCTGGCGGCGTCTCAAGCGACGCGAGGCCAGCATTGACGCCCCTCACGTATGCCTTCAACAGCGCGCGATGTCGGTCGTCGAGCGCGGCGACGTGTCGCTGCGCCGCCGCTCGGAGGCGCATGACGCGCTGCTGCCGATCAACTGCCGTCGCGAGCGGGCCCAGCAGTTCGGCGATCTCGCCCGCGGCGAAACGGCGCATGAGATCCATCTGCGCATATCGATCACGAGCGTGAAGGTAGCCTTCGACCATCACCGCATCGGCGAGCGAACCCGCCTCGATCAGCGGAATGCCGAGCGCGTCGATCGAGGCGCTCGCGGGCCCAAAGAGGCCAGTCAGACTCACTGCGGCCGAGCTCGCGGTGGGTGTCGGTGCCGTAGCGGCGTCTTGACCTTTCGCTACCGCGGGTGTCGTGACGAGTGCGAACACCAGTGCGCGTGCGCCGAGGCCTGCGAGAGGCACAAGCGGTGGGGAACTGGGGAGCTGCATGACGTCAATCTATCTGCCTACGCGCTCCGCTGTGGGCGTGCACGCTCTGCTTGGGCTGCACGCTCCGCTAGAGTAGTTAATCATAATTCCCGCAACCTATATCTGCGTTGTTCGTATGACTTCCACACTGGAGGATGACGCCATGCGGATCGCCCCGGAAGTCACACTGACCGACGAGCAACGCACGATCCTGAACCGCTGGGCGCGCGGTCGCTCGACTCCCGCGCGGCTCGTGCGGCGTGCGCGGATCATCCTGCTCGCCGCCCAAGGAACGGAGAACATCGAGATCGCCGAGGAACTCGGCGTCGAGCGCACGATCGTCGGACGCTGGCGCAGGCGCTTCGTCGAGAAGGGACTCGCAGGGATCGAGAAGGACGCGCCGCGCGGCGGCCGGCCCGCGACGAAGCGAAACGAGGTCGCCAGGTCCATCATCGAGTACACGACGCAGCGCAAGCCCGCAGATGCAACGCACTGGAGCACCAACACGCTGGCCAGAGAGCTCGGCGTGAGCCAGTCGATGGTGTCGCGGGTGTGGCGCGCCAACGGACTCAAGCCGCATCTGGTCCGCACGTTCAAGGTGAGCAACGATCCGCAGTTCGTCGAGAAGCTGACCGACATCGTGGGGCTGTATCTGAATCCGCCGGAGGGCGCGCTGGTTCTCTGCATGGATGAGAAGAGCTAGATCCAAGCGCTTGACCGCACGCAGCCGGGACTTCCGCTCAAGAAGGGCCGCTGCGGCACGATGACGCACGACTACAAGCGGAACGGGACGACGCCGCTCTTCGCCGCGATCTCGCTGCTGACGGGCCAACTGATCGGGACATGCCTGCCCCGTCATCGGCACGAGGAGTTCCTGAAGTGCCTGCGGCTGATTAATAAGGAGACGCCGCCCGGCGTGGAACTTCACCTCATTCTGGATAACTATGCGACGCACAAGCATCCCAAGGTGAAGTAGTGGCTGAAGCGTCATCCGCGCTTTCATCTGCACTTCATTCCGACGAGCAGCTCGTGGCTGAACCTGATCGAGCGGTGGTTCAGGGACATTGCGGACAAGCGAATCCGCCGGGGCGTGTTCCGTAGCGTGAAGGAGCTGATCGCCGCGCACAACCGCGATCCGAAGACGTTCACGTGGACCGCCAAGGCCGAGACGATTCTGGCAAAGGTGCGTCGCGCGAGGGCTGTGTTGGATAAGTCGCAATCAGCGTGACTAACGTTACAAGCAGCGTGACTAACGACGCGAGCGTTGTCGGCAACGACGAAGGCATAGTCAGGTTCCTGACGCAAAGCAGCCAGTTCAGCTCCATTGCGCCGAAGGCGGCTGCATTCCTTCCTGATCCGAAATGGAGGAACACTTCCGTCTTCCGAATTGAAGATGACCCCGAGGGACTGCGCAAGACTTGGGCGGCCTCCACGACTGGCGCTCGCGAACTGAAAGCTGCGGCGAGTTGCGAGGTGCGCGCTGTGCGAGAGAGCCAGTTGGACGTCGTCGCTGACGAGCCGCCGCTCGCGCATGCCACATCGAGGGCTTGCCTTTGCACGATGACAGTATCGAGTTACAGAGATCGGAGCAGAAACTGCGCGCGCTTCGGATCGCCAGAGACTCGATACTGATCCACCGCTGAGCGTCTTGGACTTCCGCATCGCCGACACCTTCACTGACAGCCTCGCCCGTCCCGCAGGAGACGAGCAGAAATTCGTCAAAACAACGGCGCTTGACCTTCAGGTGAACCCGGCAAATCCGGGGATGCAATTTCACCGGCTGGACCGCAGCAAGGACGCTAACTTCTGGTCGGTCCGCGTCAACGACGGCATTCGGCTCATCGTCCACAAGACGAACGACGCGATTCTTCTGTGCTACGACGCTCAGCACGACGACGCCTATCGCTGGGCGAGCGGCGAAAGATTGAGCGCCATCCGAGAACCGGCGCGGCGCAGCTCGTTGAGATCCACGAGACGGTGCGCGAGATCGAGGTGCTGCGGCACGTCGAGACTCAGCAACCGGCACGGCTTCAACCGCCCAAGCGATCGCCGTTCACCGCGCTCTCAGACGAGGAGCTGCTCAGCTACGGCGCACCGCCCGAACTGCTGAACGATGCTCGAGACGCGAACGAGGACAGGCTGCTCGGAGTCCTGTCGACACACCCGTTACGCGAGGAACCGTCGGCGACACTCAGCCACTGCCGGATCCCGACATTTTTCCACTTTTGGGTCGGACAGCTCTGGCGCATTCTTCGCATCTCTCAAGGTCAAGGGACCGCGCGAGCGGGCCGTTCTCCTCGAAGCAGCGCTCCGCGCTGCCGGCCGAACCATAGAGGCCGCCGCACTGCACACGAAGCTCACCCAGTTGGCGTCGGTAAACAACCCTGAAGCCGGTCGCTGACCGAGCACGATGAACAAGAATATTTCTGGGATGGTGAATCGCTGTGGCGGTTGCGCCAGAAGCGACCTCGTCGAGCAGCCTCGCCATGAGGCGGCCCCGGCGTCTTGACGCATCTATCAGGGAGAGAACATCATGCTGAGATCAAGCGTCGCCGTCATTGGCGCAATCGCTTTCTCATGCTCCGCGGCCCTCGCGGAGTTGACCAACGAGTTAGAACTCAACGGCCAGTCGTCGAACAACAGCATTGGCTCAGCCCAGTTGCTCGACGCTGCACTGTTCACGCCCAACAGTAATGCAAGCGTGTTTGGAATGCTGCCAACCGCGACGATTGCGGGACATGGCGGCGCAAACGACGTCGACTTCTACCGCTTTACCGCGGGGGCTGGAATCGGCTACTTCGACGTCGATGGCGCTGGCTTCGACACCTACCTCGCGCTGTTCGACGCTTCGGGCACGCTGCTCGCCGACAGCGACGACTCGTTCCCCGCCGACCCCGGGAGCGTGACCGATCTCGACGCCTTCCTCGGCACTTACACGTTCGCCGCCGCTGGCATGTACTTCCTCGCGATCTCGCGATCGGGCAACTTCGCGAACTCGACGTTCACGGGAAGCAGTTTTTCCCAACTCACGCGCCCGGACGGCGCGTTCGGCGGCTTCGGATTCGTCGGTTCAACCTTCGGCGACTCGTCGTTCCTTGCCAGCGGCGCTCAGCTCGGGAGCGACTACACGCTGCATCTCAGTGTCGTCCCTGCACCTTCAGCGCTAGCACTCCTTCTCGCAGCTGGCGCTGGGGCTCGTCGCCGACGTCGCAACTAACCACCACTCACAACTCCACACGGAGACCTGATTATGAATCTGACACGCCGCGCTATCACGCTTGCCTCGCTTGTCGCCATGTCGAGCACTGCGCTCGCATCCAGCCATCGTGAAGCTCCGTTCATTACGGAGAACCCCAAGGTCGATGCGACCGACTACTACATGTTCAAGAGCTACGAGCCAAGTCGCGATCGATTCGTGACGATCGTCGCCAATTACCTTCCGCTACAAGATCCATACGGCGGTCCTAACTACTTCTCGCTCGACCCTGATGCCATCTACGAAATCCACATCGATAACGACGGCGACTCGCATGAAGACATCACCTTCCGCTTTCGTTTCACCAACACGCTGAAGTCGTTGACGGTTCCAGTCGGCGATCAGAATGTCGCGGTGCCGCTGGTCAACATCGGGCCTATATCACGCGGACGCACCGGTCCGCTCAACGTGATCGAGTCGTACACGGTCGACGTGATCTACGGCGACACCACGACGGGGACACCAGAGTCGATTACCAATGCGGTGACGGGTGAATCGTCGTTCCTGAAGCCTGTCGACAATATCGGCAATAAGTCGATCCCTGACTATCCGGCCTATGCGGCTTCGCACGTTTACTCGATCGACATGCCCGGCAGCAGCGAGTCTGGTCGGCTCTTTGTCGGTCAGCGGAAAGACCCGTTCGTCGTAAATCTTGGTGAGACGTTCGACCTTGTCAACCTGAATCCCGTTGGCTCGCCAACCGCCGAGCACGACACACTCGATGACAAGAACGTCACGTCGCTCATTCTTGAGATTCCGATCAGCGCGCTGACGTCCGGCGGCGAACCGGTGATCGGTGGATGGACCACGGCGTCGCTGCACCGAGCCCGCGTGCTCAGCGAGAATCCGACATTCACGAAGCCCGCGACGGAGCAGGGGGATTGGGTCCAAGTTTCGCGACTCGGGATGCCTCTCGTCAATGAGTTAGTCATCGGTCTCGAGGACAAAAATCTCTTCAACGCGAGCAAGCCGGAGAACGACGGACAATTTGCGACCTACGTCACGAATCCGACGTTGCCCGTTCTTCTCAACGCCCTGTTTGGTGTGACGCCGCCGTGCTTGCCGCGCACCGATCTCGTCGCGGTATTCCTGACCGGCGTGGCCGGCCTCAACCAGCCCGCGAACGTGGTCGGCTCGGAGATGCTCCGACTGAACACGTCGATTCCCGCGACGCCCGCTCGTATGCAGAGCAACCTTGGCGTTCTTGCGGGAGACAACGCGGGTTTCCCGAACGGTCGTCGACCGGGTGACGACGTTGTCGACATGGCGTTGCGCGTCGTCATGGGCGCGCTCCTTCCTGCCGAGTGCGCGCCGAACGGTGCGCTTCCCTACACCGACGGCGCGACGGTTGATAGCAGCTTCTTTACGAACGCGTTCCCGTACTTGCTCAATCCGATTCCAGGTTCGCCATCCGCGAAGAACCCAAAGCGCTGATCTGCGCGTCGAAGGCAACATCGCATGCTTCGAATTGCTCCATCGGTTTGCGTTTCGTTGCTCTCGGCGAGCCGGTCCGCAGGAATACTCGTCGCCGCGATGACTGCCGTCATCGTGGCGACGAGCGCAGTGTTCGCGCACGACTTCTGGATCGAACCGAGCGCCCTGCGCGCCCCCGTTGGAACCACCGTCAAGTTTGATCTGAAGGTTGGTAGCGGCAAAGAGATCACCGTTCTTCCGCGCAACCCGGAGCGATTCACAAAGTTTGTGATTGCAGGGCCGGTGGAGGTCGTCGACGTGACCGGGGTCGACGGCTCGAAGCCTGCTGGCTTCGTGCGACCATCCGCGCCTGGCCTCTACGTTGTTGCCTATGCGAGTAAGCACAGCGTCGTCGAACTCGAGGCAGCGAAGTTTGAGTCGTATCTGAAAGATGAAGGACTCGAGAACGCGATCAAGCGGCGAAGTGAGCGCGGGACGTCGAAGAGCCTAGGACGCGAGCGCTATGCGCGATGCGCCAAATCCATCGTGACGATCGGCGACGCCCCGCACAAGGGTTTTGATAGATCGATCGGCTTGCGACTCGAGCTCTTTCCGGAAGCCGATCCGCGCGATATGGCGGTTGGCAAAGATGGCTCCTTTCGATTGCTTTTCGATGGCAAGCCGATCGAAGGCATTACGGTGCATGCTTCGCCGCTCGATCATCCCGAGATACGTGTCGCCTATCGCACCGACGCCGAAGGCCGCGTGAAGATCGCGCTACCCACGGGTGGTGCGTGGCGCCTCAATGCGGTGCACATGCTCGAACTCCCTGCTGGTGGCGAGCAGGATTGGGAAAGCCTGTGGGCGTCGCTAGTGTTTGAGATTGGGCCGGCGCCAGCGCCCACCTCGCCACCTCGCTGACTGACGCTTCCGCGGTTCCGACGAACTTCGCGCTCGTCGCGCGGGTCGTGCCTTTCGCGGGGACGAAGAGGGTGAGCGTGCGCATTACGGCGTGCAGGCGCATTACCGATTGTTGGCAATGACGACGCCGACAGCCGCAGCCAAAGCGATTCCAGTGCCGACCAGCACCGGAATTGCGAGAGCAATGCTCCGATTCTTCAGCGCCCAACCCGCCAATGCACCGGTGCCCACCGCCACCGGAACAGTGAGCACGCTCCAGAAAACGCCAGCGATCGGCCAGATGATTGAGTTCATTGCGAGGGGAGCAATGAAAGACGCTAAGAAAACGCAGCCAGCGTGAATCGCGATGCCAATGGCGATGCGGTTCGCACGCGACGCCGGTAGCGGCGGCGACGGGAAGGACGAGGTTGGCGGCGCATCAGGCATTCATGCTTTCGATAAACAGAGTGTTTCGCTGCCTTCAACAATGCGCCATAGTGAGAATGCCCTGTTCTCGCTTGTTAGCGATGTCAATGCTGTGAAGACAATAATCGTGCGAGACGGCGGCGATCCGATGGTTCGACAGCATTTGATCGCGTTCGCAGGCTATCGGCGTTGAGTCTGAGCTCCGGGCTCATTCGCGAGGGCCCGGGGTCGCGCGAAGGCGCGAAGGAGTCAGGCGCGATGCGGGTAGCAGGAAGAGTCAGGGATGAAGAAGATGCCAAGCCTGACCACGGCACCATCCATCGCCGGTCTCTCCAACCGATCGACCTGCAACCGATTCCAGAACCGTTTAGAGCCGAAAGCTGTTGAGGCAATCGGTTCTAATCGCCTATGCCCAGACCAGTGGACACGTCGCTGGTGGAGCGAGCGCTTTCCCGACTCGGGCAGGTGGTGGAGTACCACTGTGACGTCGACATCCTCTTGGTCGGCGGAGCTGCGGCCATGGTCACCGGCGTGCTGGCGCGAACGCGGACGACGACGGATTGCGATGTGATGGTCTCAATACCGGAAGAGGCGATGTCGGCGATCGAGTCGGCGGCCGCGCGTGTCGCCGAATAGCTCGGTCTGACTCAGCGATGGCTCAACAGCGATGTACAGATGCGAATAGATGCACCGCCCGACGAATGGTCGCGGCGGAAGATCATCGTCGGACACTACGGACGTTTGAGAGTTTTCGCGGCAAGTCGCCTAGACCTGATCGCTATGAAGGTGGTTGCAGAACGAGACCAAGACATCGACGCCCTGATGGCGATGCGTGTACGAGCAGACGACGTGCAGTTCGTTCGCTCATACCTCGACACGTTGGTCAGGAAGAGCACGAACCGCAACGAGATCAACGACGCACGGCAGCTCTTGGATTCGCTCGAGATCCACGACAGTGACTAACACTCTAGACCACAGCATCCGCCGATGGGCGAGCCTCGGTGCTGGCTTCGACGCCGAGCCCGCGAGTCGCGACATTGAAGTCACCGCCACCAGCATCGGCACCATCGATCTGGAGCGGTTGTTACTCGAGACCGCGAGGTACGCTCCTGCCGCAGCCCGACTCTTCATCATGGCCGCGACGTGGCTGCATGAATACGGCGACCTAGTCGCGAAGCATCGACTCAAGCGATTGATCCGAGATGAACTCGAAACCGAGCATCAGGCCACGCTCGGCTTGCTGCTCGATGCGGCACAGCAGGGGTCCCATGCTCTTGAGTTCCAGTCGATCATCAAGCTGCTCAAGCCTTCCGACCATCCGCGCCCGCTCTTCGAGCGCTCACGTCGGAGCTCGAAGCTGGCCGAGCATGCCCATCAGAAGGCTTCCGCCCTCTCGCGCCGCTGGAAACTTTGGTGCCAGGCATTCGAGTTCAAGAACGACGCCCTTCGACCAGCGTCTTGGATGATGTCGCGACACCCCGATCTGCGCACGCGAGCAGACTTTCGCGGCGATCTGTGGGCGTCGATCTTGGCGGCGCTTCGGCACGATCAAGGCGCAGGAGAAAGCGAGCTGCGCTTGGCGGCGCTGTGCGGCGGCTCTCGTGCACAGGTCCGAAGCGCACTTCGCAATCTTGAAATGACGGGGCGAATCACGGCAGGTCGAAGGAGGGGCGCGAATCGGCGGGCAGTGTCACTGCGCGAAGCCGCGTGACCTAACGACTTTCATTTGCGACGTCGCCGTCTTCCGCCTCGACCTCTGCTTCGCCGAGACCGACTTGATGATCAGCGTCCCACCGCCTGCCGACGGCAGCGGCGCGCGAGCGTTTGCGATCGCCGCGCGAATGAGACTCTCGACTGCTGGCTGAGCAAGCGTCGCGGCGGACTCAAGCCTGATGAATCTCGTCTGCTTGCCGCTGCCGAGCAAGATCTTGTGCGGGTCAGGCAGCTTCGCGCCGAAGATGAAGCAGAGTCCGACGCCATTCGCTGAGGTCGCGAGCGAGACGATGCAATCCGAAGCGCGCGGCGTCGAGCAGAAGCCGATGACGAAGAAGTTGTAGTGGTCGTAGACGAGCTCGAACGCTGTCGGCATGCGCTTTCTGAGAGCCGCCCGGCATAACTTGATCATCGTCGCAGTCGCCGGATCGAACTTGGCGATGAATCCTGCGAGTTGCTTCGCGGGCGAGTCCCCAACTGGCGTTGGGACCTTCGGTTTGTTATCGCGAGTCTTCATCAAGCAATCGGCGGTTGGTGGAGTTCCGTCCGCCACTTCGATGGATCAGGTCCATCGCCTTACATTCCGATCAACATGCGCTCCGGCTTCTCAATGCAGTCTTTGATATGCACCAGGAACCCGACTGCTTCGGCACCGTCGATGATGCGGTGGTCGTAGCTGAGCGCGAGATACATCATCGGACGCAGCGTTATCTGGCCCGGATTCTTCAGATCTTCGACGGGACGCTTCTTGATCGCGTGCATGCCGAGAATCGCCGACTGCGGTGGATTGAGAATTGGCGTCGACATCAAGCTGCCGTAGACGCCGCCGTTCGAGATCGTGAACGTGCCGCCGGTCATCTCGTCGACTGTGAGTTTTCCGTCGCGCGCTTTGCCCGCGAGTTCCTTGAGCTTGCCTTCGATGTCGGCGAAGCCCATCGCCTCGGCATTGCGAAGGACCGGCACGACGAGTCCGCGCTCGGTGCCGACAGCCACAGCGACGTCGCAAAAGTCGTGGAACTCGACTTCGTCGCCGACGATGTACGCGTTGACGCGCGGGAACTTGCGAAGCGCACTCACCGAAGCCTTCACGAAGAAGCCCATGAAGCCGAGGCCAACGCCGAATTGCTTCTCGAACGATTCTTTATGCTCCGCCCGAAGGCGCATGACTTCGGTCATGTCGGCTTCATTGAAAGTCGTCAGCATCGCCGCCGAGTGTTGCGCCTCGACAAGGCGAATCGCAATCTTCTGCCGCAGCTTGGTCATCTTCTCGCGGCGAACGCCGCGCGAGCCAATGGGTGCGGCGACTGCGATCGGCAAAGCTGGTGCAGCCGGCACGGCGCTCTTTCCGCTGGCCGCAGACAGCACATCAGCTTTCATGACGCGGCCAGCCGGACCCGAGCCAGAGACGTTCGCAAGGTCGACGCCTGAATCAGCAGCGATCTTCTTCGCAACCGAGCTGGCACGCACATGCGATTCGGCGCTCGCTGCGGGCTTCGCTTCGGCACTCGCTGTAGCTCGTCCCGGCGTCGTTGCCCCCGGCGAATTCGTCGAGTTACTCGCTGGTTTCGCAGCCGCTGTATCGATTGTCGCCACCGTGGCACCCACTTTCTGCTCGCTGCCGCTCGCTGCGGCAATTGCCAAAAGACCAGCCGCTGGCGCGCGCAACTCTAGTGTCGCCTTGTCGCTTTCCATATCAACCAGCACATCGTCCTGCTCGGCCCAATCGCCCGACTGCTTCTGCCACGAGCCAAGAGTGACTTCGGAGATGGACTCGCCAGGACTCGGAATGGTGACGTCGATTCGCATATGAAGGGAGCTATCTATTATCTATTGTCGAGTTTCGGAGAAGCGAAGAGGGGCGTGATGGCCAAGCGATGCGCCAGAATCAATGCGCTTTCGCGCTCTTGGGAGCACCCGCCTTGGAGGGCCCCATAGCTTCGAGAAGAATCTTGTCTTGTTGGGCGGTATGGAGTTTCGGCGAAGCGCATGCGGGCGTCGCGCTGTCGGGGCGTCCGACGAAATTCACTTGGATACCGCAGAGCTCTTGCAGTTGCGCTTGGCAGAAACGGTACGCACCCATGTTGCGCGGCTCTTCCTGCACCCAGACAAACCGCTCCGCCTTCGGATACAGCTTGAGCACTTCAGTCAGCGCCGCATCGGGGAAGGGATAGAGCTGTTCGATTCGGACGACTGCGGTGGTTCGGGTTTCGGTGCGCTCGCGCCACGCGATGAGTTCGTGGGCGAGTTTGCCCGAGCAGAGGAGAACCTTCGTGACGGCGCTCGGATCGAACGCTCCCTCGCGTCCCGCCGAGAACAGCGGGTCGGACAACACTGCATGGAAGTGGCCGCCAACGAGTTCGTTGAACTTGCTCATCGCTGCCGGAAGTCGCAACGAACTCTTCGGACTCATCACGATGAGCGGCTTGCGGAAGCGCTGCTTGATCTGCTTGCGGAGGAGATGAAACATCTGCCCCGTCGTCGATGGATAGACGACCTGCATATTGTCGTCGGCGCAGAGCTGTAGGAATCGTTCGAGTCGCGCTGAACTGTGCTCCGGACCTTGTCCTTCGTAGCCGTGCGGAAGCAGTAAGCAGAGTCCGCTCGATCGCTTCCACTTCACTTCGGAACTCGCGAGGAACTGGTCAAGCAACACTTGGGCGCTATTCGCGAAGTCACCGAACTGCGCCTCCCAGATCACGAGCATGCGCGGGTCGGAGAGCGAGTAGCCGTACTCGAAACCAACGCATGAAGACTCACTCAGTGGGCTGTTACGGACTTCGATCTGCGCCTGCGCCGCACCGGGGGCTGCACCGAGATGGTTCAGCGCGACGTACTTCAGGTTCGTCTCTTGGCAACAGACAACCGCATGTCGATGGCTGAACGTGCCACGCTCGACATCTTGGCCGGTGAGCCGAATTCCGTGCCCTTCCAGCAGCAGCGAGCCATACGCGAGCAACTCAGCGGTCGCCCACTCGATAGGAGCTGAGTCATCGTCGCCCGCCGCTGCCCGCGCTTGCATGAGCTTCGTCACGGTCTTGTGCGCGCCGATCGATTCGGGGACGTGGCCCAGCGCCTTGGCGATTGAGCGCAATCGCTCTGCGGGTACGCCGGTGTCAACGACGGCAGGCGAATACGTCGATTCAAAGCCAGACCAAATCGACTGGAACGGCTTCACGCGCGGCAAAACTGGCTGCTGCTTCGTGCGACTCTGCGCTTCATCGAGTCCAGCCACGAGCCGCTGATGGAGTTCAGTGAATCGTTCACTCGTTACCAATCCGGCCTGCGTCAACTCATCGCGATACTTCTGCATCACGGGTTTCTGCTTGCGGACGCGAGCGTAGAGCAGTGGCTGGGTGTAGTTCGGTTCGTCGGTTTCGTTGTGTCCGTTCTTGCGGTAACACACGAGATCGACAAACACATCCGTCTTGAACGTCTGTCGCCACTCAATCGCGAGACGCGCGACCCAAGCGCACGCTTCGACGTCGTCGCCGTTGACGTGGAAGATCGGTGCCTCGAATCCCTTCGCGAGATCAGTGCAGTAGTTGCCGCCCCAGTCGTCTTTCGGATCGGTCGTAAAACCAACTTGGTTGTTGATCACGACGTGAATCGTGCCGCCGACGGTGTAGCCGTCGAGTCTCATCATGTTGAGACACTCAGCCACGATGCCTTGGCCCGGCAATGCTGCGTCGCCGTGAATCAAGATGGGGATGACTTGATCGCGATTGATGTCGTTCGCGAGTTGTTGCTTCGCGCGACAGCGACCAAGGACAACCGAATTCACGAACTCAAGGTGCGATGGATTTCCGGCGAGCGTGATGTGTACGACTTGACCCGTCGACGTCGTGTGGTCGGTCGAGTAGCCCTGGTGGTACTTCACGTCGCCGCCGCCCGCGACGAAATCGTCGGCCCATGCGTCCTCAAACTCAGTGAAGATCTGGTCCCACTTCTTGTTCAGGATATTCGCGAGCACGTTCAGCCGTCCGCGATGCGCCATGCCCATCGAGATCTCGCGCACGCCATTCGCTGGCGCGAGTTCGACGATCTGGTCGAGCAGCGGAATGAGCGACTCGCCGCCTTCAAGGCCGAATCGCTTCTTTCCGATGTAGCGCTTCTCAAGGAATCCCTCGCAGCCATCGGCTTCGATGAGTTGTTCGAGGAGATGCAGCCGTAATTCGGGCGAGAATGTTGGCCGATTGCGCACAGTCTCCATGCGCTTTTCAAGCCAACGTCGCTGCTCTGCACTCCCGAGATGATAGAACTCGACGCCGATGGTGCGGCAGTACGTTGCCTCGAGGCATTCGACAATTTCGCCCAGTGTTGCTGGCGCGGTGAGCGGGAGAGAACCTGGATCAAAGCGGTCGCCTAGTTGTCCGTCCGCGAGGCCAAACGACTCGAGATTGAGTGCGGTTGGAAAGGGGCGTTCCGTGCCAAGTGGATCGATCTGGGCCGCGAAGTGGCCGATCGCGCGATACGCGTCGATGAGTCGATCCACGTGGCGCTGCGCGTCGTTCGCGAGCGTTGCGTCGGTCGACGACCGTGTGGACGGAGCGGCAGACTCTCCACTCGAGCGAGCGAGCGCCAGTTCAAAGCCGAGGAAGAACTGATTCCACTGCGCGTCAATCGCATTGGGATCGCGTTTCCACTGGTTGTACAGGCCGTCAATGAAGTCGCCGGACCAGCCGTTCACCGACTGGAGAGACGCGGATGCGGCTCCTGCGGACGTTGAAGTCGCGGGCTTTGAAGTCGAGGCGGACGAGCGCCCCGGTGTGGATTCAGCGGCGTGGTCGGCCGACATTCGTGCAAACTCCGATGCGAGAAAACGTGCGATTCCAACCCGAGCTCACTCGATCTTCCCATCCCGTTATCCAGCCGATGCTGGGGACCGGTCGGGTAGGCCGACCGTCGGGCGGGAATGCGGCACGCACGGCCGCTTCACACCCAACGTGAAGCCTTACCAATGTACGAGATGGGCCTGCGAGCGCATAGATGGGAGGCGCGATGTTTGGATGATGTTCGGTCGCGGCTCGCGCCGCGCTCGAGGGCACTTAAGCGGCCGCGCTAGCTACATCAGTGAGACCGGATCGACATCGATCGCAAGATCTTCACCGAGGCTCAGCCGCCCGCTGAAGAGACCGTCGTTCCGCGCTCGGGTGAGGAAGCGACTGAGCTCGGCGGCGTTCGGGGCGAACACCTCCACTTGATGGCGATATCGATTCGCGATGCGGGTGATGGGACAGGGACTCGCGCCGCGCACTTCAATCGCCGTGAAGAGCCCCACACCGCACATGCCGCGCAACGCCTGGGCGAGGGCTTCGGCTCGCTCGGCCGACCGCGTCTCGCCAGCGTCGCGGACGACGAGGCGGGCTAGACGACGCGAGGGCGGAAGCGCGAACTTCGCGCGGTCCGCGAGTTCGAGTTCTGCGAAGCGCTCATAGTCGTGTTTCGCGGCAAGCACGATCGAAGGCGTGTTTGGCTGGAATGTCTGAACGATGGCGACTCCGGCGTGCTCACCGCGGCCGCAGCGACCCGAAACTTGGCTGACCAGCTGAAACGTGCGCTCGGCAGCGCGGAAATCGGGCATGTGAAGCGCCGTGTCGGCGCTGATGACGCCTACCACACGAACGTTAGGAAAATCCAGTCCCTTCGCGATCATCTGGGTTCCGAGAAGAACACGGACGTCGCCACTCGCGAACCGCTCGAGCGCGTCGCGAAAGTCCATCTCGTCGTGCATTGCGTCGGCGTCAACGCGGAGCATCGTTTTGCCTTCGACGAGTTGTGGGAAGAGCCGCTCGAGTTCCTCTTCGACGCGCTGCGTTCCTAGGCCGAAGACGTTGACGCGCTTTCCACACTGCGGGCAGTCCTTGGGCAGCCGCAATTCACTGTCGCAGTGGTGGCACCGGGTGTAGTCGCGCTTTCCGACCGTGCCGTCTTGTGTGTCAAAGCGAGCGCGATGGCACACCATGCCGGCATCGCAGTGGTCGCAGCGCATTACCCAGTCGCAGTCGCCTGCCGCGCAGGAGACGTAATTCGCATAGCCGCGTCGATTCAGCAGGATGACCGCTTGACCGCCAGCTTTCAGTGCGGCGTCAAGAGCGTCCTTGAGCGTTGGACCAATCAGGTGCACGCGCCGGTCGCGGTAACGACGACGTTCCTCGGCGAAATTGACGACATAGACCTTGGGCACTGACAAACCGGGGGCACGCTCCGGCATGCGATGCAGCGTGCAAATGCTGCTTCCCGTCGCGGTCGTGCGCGTCGCGTTGAACCAGCTTTCGAGCGACGGCGTTGCGCTACCGAGTACGACCGGACACCCTGCAATTTGACCGCGCCGCAGCGCGACATCCCGACCTTGATAGCGCGGCGCCTGGTCAGATTTGTACGACGAATCATGCTCCTCATCGACGATGACGAGTCCGAGCTTGCCGTCCCGGACCGGCGCGAAGATTGCCGAGCGAGCGCCGATGACGATGTCGGCTTCACCTTTCGCGACGATCGTCCACATGTGATTCCGTTGAGCAGCGGTCAGGCCCGAGTGCAAGATCGCGACGCGGCGCGCAGGGAACCGCGAGACGAGTCGACCACCAGTCTGCGGCGTGAGCGCGATCTCGGGCACGAGGACGATCGCGCAGCGGCCCCGGGCTAGCGTGCGCTCAATGAGCTGTATGTACACCTCGGTCTTGCCGCTGCCAGTAACGCCGTAGAGGAGGTGCTGGCTGAAGCCGTCTGCAAACCGCGCTGCGATTGAATCGACAATAGAACGTTGGGTCGTCGTGAGCGCCGGGGCGCACCCCTCCGCGAGCCCGGCACGCTCGAACTTCGCCTCGACTTCCGTGCGTCGCTCCGCGCGCAGCAGACCCTTGGCGACTAACGATTTCAGCGGCGCTGGCGTAGCGATGCTAGCACGAGCTAACAACTCACGACTCTCGATAGGCAGCTCTGACAGCGCTAGACCAGCGACGAATGCGAGGAGTTCCCGCTGCTTCGTAGGCAGTTTCCCAACGAGTTCGCTCGGACCGCCGAGATCGATGAACGTGCGGGTCACGGTTCCAACCGCGCGGCGTACGGCCGCAGGCAAGAGCGAGCTGACGGTGATTCCAATCGGACAGCAGTAGTAGCCGCTGATCCAGCGAGCGAGTTGAACAAGCTCACCGGGAAGTGGGGGCGTGTCGCCGTCTCGAGCGACGACGCGCTTCACCTTTCGCGGGTCGAGCGCGGCCGCTTCTTCTGCCGACGCGCGGCGGATGACGTACCCCGCGGTAGGGCGGTTGCCGGGTCCGAGGGGGACGGTCACGCGCTCCCCGTCGCGCAGGTCCGTGAGAGACGCCGGGAGTGCGTAGAGCAAGCCTTCGGGGAACGCGTCGACCCCACGCTCGACCGCGACGAGCACGTGTCCCGCCGCGATCTCGACCGCTTGCTCAAAAAGGCTGCGCACGGGGCGAGTGTAAGACGCGCACTCGCCCTCTAGGTCTGCGGCGGTGGCGATTCGGTGCGGCAGGCGTCAGTGTTACGATGCGGGCATATGGAACCGACCATTGCGTCGCCTGCCCGTCTCGCGCTCGAGAACGGGGCGGTCTTTTACGGCCGCTCGTTCGGAGCATCTGTCGTTCGAACCGGAGAAGTCGTCTTCAACACTGCCCTTTGTGGCTATCAAGAAGCGCTCACGGATCCGAGCTACACAGGTCAGATTTTGGTGATGACCGCGCCGCAGATTGGCAACTACGGCGTCGGAGCCGAAGACTTCGAAAGTGTTGCTCCCTGCGTTTCTGGCTTCGTCGTACGCGAATTGTCGCGAGTTCGATCGAACTACCGTTCAAACGCAGATCTCGGCGCGTGGCTTGAGCACGCGGGAGTCCCGGCAATTGAAGGAATCGACACGCGTGCCCTCGTTCGCATGCTTCGGACGCTCGGCGCACAGCGCGGGGTCGTCTCGACCGAGTCGGGACCGACGGATGTCGACCTCGTCCGTACCGCGAAGGGCAGTCCGTCGATGGCGGGGCGAAATCTCGCCGCGGAGGTCAGCCCGTCCGAGTGCGGGATCTGGACCGAAAATTTGGGTGCGTGGGCACCGGAGTCGCTTCGGCCAGCCGGTGCGCCACGATTCCGCGTCGTCGCACTTGATTGCGGCGCAAAACGCAACATTTACCGGCACTTGGTGGATCGGGGCTGCGAGGTGCGATTCATGCCCTACAGCGCCTCGCCCAGCGAGATTCTCGCGCAGAAACCGGATGGATTGTTCATCTCGAATGGTCCGGGAGATCCAGCGGTCGTCGAATCGACGATTCGTACGCTTCGGGAAATTGCGGGAGTCGTCCCCACCTTCGGGATCTGTCTTGGGCATCAATTGCTTGCTCTCGCGCTTGGCGCGAAGACGTGGAAATTGAAGTTCGGACACCGCGGCGCAAATCAGCCCGTCCGCAATCTGCAAACCGGTCGCGTCGAGATCACCAGTCAGAATCACGGGTTCTGCGTCGATGAGGCGTCGCTCGTCGCCGCTGGTGGCGAGGCGACTCACATGCACTTGAACGACGGGACCGTGGCTGGTTTTCGCCACGGGTCGAAGCCGATTTTCAGTGTGCAGTACCACCCAGAGGCGAGCCCGGGACCGCACGACTCCGACTACCTGTTCGACTGCTTTGTCGCGATGATGCAGAGTCAGAAGGTTCTGTCGAAACAAGAGATAGCGGCGATACAGATCCGGCGGCGTGCTGCGCCGCCTCGGGCGGAAACAGTCCCGGCGTCGCTGTAGTTTCGCGCCGCTGAATTGCATACGTCGGACGAATATGCGTCGCCGACCCCGACGTGCGTCGGCCCCTGTTCTTTCCCCGCGGGGAGTCTCACGGTCCGTGCGGCGAGCGCGTACGGGTCGGTGCCGCGCTGTGACGGCATCGCGGAACAGTGAGACCCGAGAGCCTTCTGCGCCGCACGCGGCTTCAGGTGTCGTCGACAATCTTTGACGAACCAGAGGCGGCTCCGCGCGTCCGTCATCGATTCCGAACGACGCGTTGCGTCCCCCGAGGCGGAGCACGCGAACTCCTTGGAACAAAAGGTGTTGGAGCGTCGCGCCGAGGTTGACACGCTTGCGGACGCGCGCTAGCGGAAGTAGTCTGCCGCCCCGTCCTCGAAGCGGCATGAGCGCGAACGATCGCTCTCAGACCGCACAAAATCACAGAAGCACTGCAACTGCGCCGCTGCGCAACGCGGAACGACTTGCCGTCGTTCGTATTTTCCGCCGAACGTCTGCGAGTAGTTGCAGACCAAGCCGCCATCGGGAGTCCCGCATGAATAGGTCGTTCGAGTCCTCTGCGAGCTTCATTCTTCCTCTCCGCCGCTCAAGTGTGCTTTCGACACTCATTGCGGCAACCACCATTGGCGGACTTCCGTTCGCTGGACTCGATACTGCAGGGCCCTCAACAAGAGGGGGCGCTTCGAACTTTGGACTTCAGGCGGCCGTCGCGGCCCGGCCTGTGCAGGACACTGATCGTGACGCTGCGAAGACAGCAGCCGCAACCGGCCAGTGGCAGACAGCGCTCGACAAATGGACCGCAGTGCTGAACGCGAATCCGGGCGACAAGGAAGCAATCGCCGGCGTCGCGGCTGCGCGAGCCGCGATGGATCAGGGCTCAACCCTGAGCGGTGTTGACGCTGAATACAACCTTCGTCGGGATCGCGCGAAGGTCATGTTCGAAGCCGACATGCAGCAGACGCAGGAGTTCGTCACCGCAGGCAACTTCGGTGCGGCGAAGACGAAGCTTCTCGCGGCTCGCAGTCGCCTCGATCGCGACAAGGCGTTTCTCGCGCCGACGGAATACGAGGGAATGGCCAAGCAGATCGACGACACGATTGCTCAGGTCACTGACCTCGAGACCAAGAGCGACCTCCAGAACCAAGACCAGAATCGGAAGACTGCTGCTGGCGAGGCTGAGCGACTTCGCGCTGCCGCGACCACCGCACGACAGCGTCAAATTGACGAGGGAATCCGCCGCGTCCGGCAGCTTCAGCTTGAACTCAAGTACGAAGAGGCGCTGCAAGTCGTCGAGGAACTCTTGTTCCTCGACAAGAATAATCCGAGCGCGCTTGCGTTGCGCGACGTGCTTGAGCCGCTCATTCTCTTCCGTCAACAATCCGAGTTCACGCGGCAGAAGGAAGTCGGAATCGTTCAGCAGTTGAACGAGAATGTCGCTGCACAGATTCCACCGCACCGCAACCTGAGCGGCCCAGGCTTGCGTTCGCTGTCCGGTCTGATGCAGTATCCCGAGGATTGGCCGCAGCTCTCGCGGATGCGTTCCGGCGCCGCAGGCTGGTCCGAGTCGGAGGCGACTCGTCAGTCGATGATGGATCTGCGGAAGACGATCAGCGTCAACTTCAACAACAATCAACTCGACCAAGTTGTCGCCTACATGAAGCAGGTGACTGGCGTTGAGTTCTATCCTGACTGGAAGGCGCTTGAGGCGATCAGTGTTCGTCCGGAGGACACCGTCACGCTTCAGTTGAACGACGTCCCGGCGGAGGTCGCGCTCAAGCGCATCCTTGAGCAGATCGGTTCTGACGAATCCAACCGACCGCAGTACTCCGTCGAGGATGGCGTCGTCGTCGTCGCGAGCGACGAGTCGCTGCGGCAGAAGACACTCACGATTGTCTACGACATCCGCGACCTCATCTTTGAGGTCCCGTATTTCGCCAACGCACCAAGCTTCAACCTCAGCGAGTCGATTCAGCAAGGCAACAACGGGGGCGGTGGCGGCGGCGGCGGTGGTG
>Ga0209490_10000418_pt1 | contig 42946 bp, 39 predicted proteins | sample MAT06_FD_187209 | JGI IMG/M metagenome (GOLD analysis project Ga0209490, IMG submission 187209) | Freshwater microbial communities from Lake Fryxell liftoff mats and glacier meltwater in Antarctica - MAT-06 (SPAdes) (version 2) | ecosystem: Environmental > Aquatic > Freshwater > Ice > Liftoff...
ATGTGAGAATGTGAGAATGTGATTGATAAAAATACGGATTAACGAGGTGAAAGGGATTGACGCAATTCCAGAAGGAATAAACGTTGGAATTATATTTATGATCCGAGAGGTAATCATCTCATTTTTTATTCTGGTAAACGTATGAATTCTGCAATGCCAAAGTCAAGGGTATTTTCACCCGAAAAGAGGGGGTGTTTTTACGGGGGTAGTGGTAAATTGTAGAAGCTTGTATTTAGCGACTCAACGCCTGTAATTCCAATTCTGCTTTTTAAATAGTCCAAACTATTTTATAATCATGAAGTGTTAATGCCGTATTTGTATCTAAATAGTCCAAAGTCCATCCTTATACGAAAAAATGATCTGGACTATTCGTGTGCAGAATTCGTAAAAAAAGTAGACTCGATAAATCACGGCTCTACAGTAAATTTGGCATCTCCACTAAGGAGTAATCAGCCATGGACCCGAAAACAAACGACCCCAAATTGCGCAGTTGGGTAGATGTATCTCCCGATAGCGATTTTCCTATACAAAATCTTCCCTTCGGAATTTTCAGAATAGAAAGCCAACTCCCCCACGTTTGCTGCGCTATCGGCGATCAATTGATCGACCTAAAGGCTCTTCATGTAATGGGTTATCTCGAAAATCTTCCGTTCAAACTGGAAGATCTTGCAAGCGACTCCCTAAACAAGGTGATGTCATATGGAAAACAACACATGTCTCAATTGCGAGCCAGAGTTTCCAAATTGCTTAGAAGTGATATGCCAGATTTGCGAGACAAGGAACACCATGTGCGTCAAGTTTTATTTCGTCAAGATGAAGTGCAGTTTTTATTACCAATAAAGGTGGGTGACTATACTGATTTTTACAGTAGTATGGATCATGCTCGAAACGTTGGTATCATGTTTCGCGATCCCGATAAAGCCTTGTTGCCCAATTGGAAGCATCTTCCGGTAGGATATCATGGTAGGGCTTCGAGCATAGTAGTGAGTGGAACACCGATTCATCGTCCAAAAGGCCAAACAAATCCTACAGATGGACCTCAACCATTGTTTGGTCCAACTAAACAATTGGATTTTGAACTTGAGATAGCTTTTGTGACTTTTGATGGTAAACCGCTAGGTGAAACAATTTCTACAGCCGAAGCGAGTGATTATATTTTTGGTTTGATGTTGTTTAACGATTGGAGTGCGCGCGATATTCAAAAGTGGGAGTATGTTCCACTTGGTCCTTTTTTGGCCAAAAATTTCGCAAGCACGGTGAGTCCGTGGATTGTGACTTTAGATGCTTTGGAGCCATTCAAAACGGAGGGACCAATTCAGGAACCGGAAGTACTTCCATATTTGAAATATGAAGGAAAGTACAACTACGATATAAATCTGGAAGTAACTATAAAACCTGATGGACTCAAAGAGACTATCGTTTCACGAAGCAATTATAAGCACATGTATTGGAACATGGTTCAGCAGTTGGCTCATCACACAGTAAACGGCTGCAACATGCGCTGCGGCGATATGTTGGCAAGTGGAACCATCAGTGGTCCGGACGAAGGAAGTTTTGGCAGCATGCTCGAAATAGCATGGAAGGGAACCAAACCTATGCAACTCAATGAAGGAGGTACTCGTACATTTATCGAAAATGGAGATACTGTTACATTAAAAGGATATGCTGAGAAAGATGGAGTTCGAATTGGCTTCGGGAAATGTGAAGGAAAGATTTTGGGATCATAAACGAAAAAATGAGGGACTGATTTAATAGCTGCATGGGCGATAGAATTGAGATAGATCTGGAAGAAGAAAAACGTGAAATTTTACGTCGTTACCGCGGCCTCTTGAGGGCTTGTCACAGGTCGCGAAGCCGTCAAGACAGAACTCTTATACGCAAGGCTTTTGATCTTTCATTGGAAGCGCATAAAAACATGCGCCGAAAAAGTGGCGAACCCTATATTTATCATCCCATAGCAGTTGCTCGCATTGCAGGAGAAGAACTGAGCCTCGACACTACCAGTATTGTTTGTGCTCTTTTGCACGATACAGTAGAAGACACATACATCACCCTCGAAGATATCGAGAATCTCTTTGGCAAGAAGGTGAGGATTATTATCGATGGGCTTACCAAGATCAGCGGAGTATCGGACTACACCAATACAAGCGACCAAGCAGAGAATTTCCGCAAGATGTTGCTCACACTAAGCGACGATGTTCGTGTGATCTTGATCAAACTTGCTGATAGGCTTCACAACATGCGTACTCTCGATCACATGACGCGAGATAAGCAGTTGAAGATTGCCAATGAAACACTTTTCATGTACTCGCCCTTAGCTCATAGATTGGGTTTGTACAATATCAAAACAGAACTTGAAGACCTCTCGCTTAAGTTCAAAGAACCCGAGCAATACGAAGACATTTTAAGTCGATTGCAGAAAACACAGGCAGTGCGGACTAGGTTTATCAATGCCTTTACATTGCCGATAAAGCGAGCGTTAGAAAAGGCTGAGGTAAAATTTGAGATAAAAGGTCGAACGAAAAGTGTTTTTAGTATTTGGAATAAAATTCACAAGAAGGGAGTCATATTCGAAGAGATATACGATGTCTTCGCAATACGCATCATTCTGGATAGTACAGCAGAGACAGAAAAGGCAGATTGCTGGCGAGTGTATTCTGTCGTTACCGATTTTTATCAGCCATCCCCTGAGCGACTTCGCGATTGGATATCGATACCGAAGGCCAATGGTTATGAATCTTTGCACACAACTGTGATGAGTCCAACAGGTAAATGGGTTGAAGTGCAGATACGTTCGAGGAGGATGGACGACTTTGCCGAAAGCGGTTATGCTGCCCACTGGAAGTACAAGGGCGAGGCAGAGACACCCGAGGATAAGTTGGACCGATGGATAGATCAGATACGAGAGGTATTAGAAAATCCCGGCGATAGCGCTATTGAATTCATTGACAATTTCAAGCTCTCTCTTTTCAGTGAAGAGATTTACATCTTTACTCCAAATGGAGATTTAAAAACGCTACCAAAGGGTGCCACAGCTCTCGATTTTGCTTTTCATATACACTCTCAAATTGGTTATCAATGCATCGGCGCCAAGGTCAACTTTAAATTGGTTCCATTGAGTTATGTATTGCGCAGTGGCGATCAGGTGGAAATACTCACAAGTAAAAAGCAACATCCGAAAGAAGATTGGTTAGCTCTGGTAGTTACTGCAAGTGCCCGTCAAAAGATCAAAACAGCTTTAAAGGAAGAGAAAAAAGAAATAGCTGAGGACGGTAAGGAAATGCTCAAGCGCCGTTGGTCAGGGCTGAAAGTAGATTGGATAAGTGTAAACATCGATGAAATGTTGAGGCATTATAATATTGATAATGCCATTGATCTGTATTACCTTATAGCAAGGGGTAGAATCGATTTAAAGAAACTGAAAGGCTTCAAAATTGAGGGAGGGAAAATTCGATTTGATCGTCAAATTGTCGAGCATAACAAAGAAGAGAAGGTGACTACTTCGGCACCCGCAAAAGGCGAAACCCTTCTCATTGGAGATGAAGGACAGCGAGTAGATTATACACTTGCGGCATGTTGCAATCCTATCAATGGAGATGAAGTGTTTGGTTTCATAACGGTTGGAGAAGGAATAAAAATTCATAGAAGCAACTGTCCGAATGCAGAAGAGCTTTTGGGGAAATATGCGTATCGTGTTATCAAAGCAAGATGGCCTAATAAGTCGGTCATAGAATTTGAAGTTGGACTTCGTTTCAGTGGATTGGACGATAAAGGAGTAGTTCAAAAGATTACAAACATCATTTCATCAGATATGAATGTGAACATGCGGAGTATCTCTTTTGAAGCGAACGACGGTGTTTTCGAAGGAAAAGTACGCGCATTGGTTCACGATACAGAACACTTGAATAGCTTGATTGAAAAACTCAAGGCAATTGATGGTGTTATAACAGTTGATAGAATTGAAAGTGAGTTTGATTGAGAAATCTCATGACTTGTATTTGAAAACTTCAAGCGCCCGTTGCCCGCCTAGTTTGAAAAAAAAGGTGTTTGAAGAGCACAATATTTTCAGAAGTAAATTCTATAAGTTGCAATAAGTCTTACCTTCATTTCAGATGGCAGAGGTTTGATTCTAACTGAACCATTTATGGAACCTATTATACCGTTTATGTATCTGTGATAGTCCAATTCCGTTTCATTCCCTTTGACCTATTACAGCTACTTTGACGACATTTGCTACTTCTTGCTTTCAAAACAGTTTGGACTATTAAACCCAGAATCCGCATTACTCGCAGCCTAAACAACATTAGTATTCTCCAATTTCGTACTTTTGCATTATGAGTCTATCGACGCTACAGGAAAAAGTAAGGGATGTTTTTACAGCCTATTTGGTACAAAACAAACACCGTAAAACACCGGAGCGTTTTGCAATTCTTCGAGAGATATACGATTTTCAGGGACACTTCGACATTGAATCACTGTACTTACACATGAAAAACAAGAAGTATAGGGTATCTCGCGCTACATTGTACAATACCATCGAATTGCTTTTGGCTTGTAATCTTGTGCGTAAACATCAGTTTGGAAGAAATACGGCTCATTTTGAAAAAGCGTATCAGAATCAGCAGCACGATCATATCATTTTAACTGATACCGGTGAAGTCTTGGAGTTTTGCGATCCCCGTATTCAGAATATTAAAGCCACTTTAGAAGAAATATTCGGAATAGATATTAATCACCATTCGCTCAATTTTTACGGCAGCAGAAAGGTTGAAAATCCGGTAGGATAGTCTGTCTTTATTTTTCCGCTATCCAGGTCTTCATTACTTGAGTTACGAAGTCAAGAACTTCGGTTGCTCCTGTACGTTCTGAGGCGGAAGAGATGAAAACGTTGGGCAATCCGTCTAAAAATTTTGAAAGCATCGCATAGTGTAATTCCAAATTTTCTTCTAGTACTCCCGGCTTGAGTTTGTCTGTTTTGGTGAAAATGACAGCCATTGGAGCTTGTTCTTTGGCCAGCCAGCGAATGAAATCCGAGTCTAGTTCCTGTGGTTTATGTCTAGAATCGATCAACACAAAAGTGCACATCAGGTTTTTACGATCGATGATATATTCTCGAGTGTTTTTCTCCCATTTTTTGCGTGCTTTTTCAGGAGCATTCGCAAAACCATAACCGGGTAGATCGACCAGAAACCAAGGTCTTTTGGTTTGATTAATGACGTAATGATTGATCGTTCTTGTTTTGCCCGGCATAGAAGACGTTTTGGCCAGGTTTTTTTTGTTGACCAAGTAGTTTATTAAACTGCTTTTGCCAACATTACTTCGTCCCACAAATGCAAATTCAGGAAGAGGTTCTTTCGGACAATCTTCAACAAAGGCAACTGAGCTTACAAAATCTGCACTTATTACATTCATAAGGGGACTTCTAAAAACCTGTTTTATGTTTCGCGGAGATAAATTTTGTCAAAGACAAGCCAGGTCGAGGGAGCATAGCAGGGCGCTCTACAACCGAGATTTGGTGAAGTATTCGGCGAAATTGGACCGGAGTGTTTTGAATAGAATTGCTCATTTTTTTAATTTGGTCGAAACGTGAAAGAGGTTTTTAGAGGTCCCAAAAATTAGATTCCCTTCTCTTTCAGCCAGTTTCCGAGTATTGTATTAAACTCCTCTGGATGTTCCATCATCGGTGCATGTCCACATTCATCAATCCAAAAGAGGCTTGAATTTGGAATAAGTCGGTTGAACTCCTCTGCCACCTCCGGAGGAGTAATGGTATCGTTTTTACCCCAAATGAGGCAAGTAGGCATGGTCATATTTGGAAGTTCTTTCGACATGTTGTGACGAATAGCACTTTTGGCTAGAGCCAAAATTCGAAGCACGCGATTGCGGTCATTCACTACTTCAAAACATTCATCTACCAATTCATCGGTTGCATGTTTAGGATCAAAAAATGTGAGAGCCACTTTTTTTCTAATGAATTCTTTGTCTTCACGTCGAGGAAAACTGCTTCCAAAGGCATTTTCGTACAAACCACTACTTGCAGTTAAGATAAGTGAGTTTACTTTTTCAGGATGATCGTTGGTGAACATCAATGCCACATGACCACCGAGAGAGTTGCCAAGTAGGTTTACTTTATTCCAGTTTTTGTACACCACAAAATCTCGTAAAAATTTCGATATGGACTTCACTCCGGTGCTAAGCACAGGCATGCTGTACAAAGGAAGCATGGGTATTACTACTTTGTAATTATGTGAGGTGAAATAGTCCAGAGTTTCTCTAAAGTTGCTCAAGGCGCCAAAGAGCCCATGCAATAAAATGATTACAGGTCCTTCACCTTCTTCAATGAATCTGAAATTTCCTTCTTCTTTAATCTGAGGGTCCATATATATGCAGTCGTGGTTCCAAAAATAGGAAAACCGTTTTTGTTTTGGGCATTATAAGTGAAACGCTTGTCAAACAATGTGCTTCGCGCAAGGGCGCACTTGCTCTGAAAGCTTTGGTATCATTCGTTTTTTGTAGAATCCTGATCTGATATGAGAGGTACCTATACGGTATTACATTTGCGAACTATGAATAAGGACAGCCGAATATATGTAGCCGGACATCGTGGAATGGTTGGCTCGGCTATATGGAGACTTCTGGAACAAGAAGGCTACTCAAACCTGAAAGGATCAAATTCCACCGAACTTGATTTGCGCGATCAGACTGCTGTGCAGCGATTTTTTGAGAATGAGAAACCTGAATTTGTTTTTCTTGCCGCAGCCAAAGTGGGTGGTATTCAGGCCAACAATACTTATCGTGCCGATTTTTTGTACGACAATCTGGCCATCGAAATGAATGTGATCAAGGCCGCTCACGATTTCAATGTGCTGAAACTTCTCTTTTTGGGAAGTTCATGTATTTATCCGAGAGATGCTTCGCAGCCGATGAAGGAAGAGGCATTGCTCACTGGCCCTTTAGAAAGCACCAACGAACCTTATGCAATAGCCAAAATAGCGGGAATTAAGCTTTGTGAAGCTTTTAGAGATCAATATCGGCGGAATTTTATTTCTGCTATGCCTACAAATTTGTACGGCCCAAACGATAACTATGATCTGCATAATTCGCATGTCTTACCTGCCCTGCTCAGAAAGTTTCATGAAGCTAAGGAAAGTAAAAGTGATTCTGTAGAAGTTTGGGGTAGTGGAGCACCATTGCGTGAGTTTTTGCATGTAGATGATCTTGCTTCTGCTTCCTTATTTCTCATGAAGAATTATAATGAGCGCCAATTCATCAATGTAGGTAGCGGAAAAGAAGTGAGTATTCGCGATCTAGTTCAACTTGTTCAGAAAATTGTTGGGTTTTCGGGTGAAGTAAAATGGAACACAGAGAAACCCGATGGAACTCCGCGAAAGCTTATGGACAATAGTCGCATCAACCAGCTAGGTTGGCGGGCCATGATCGATCTCGAAACGGGAATTCGGGCGGTGTATCAGGAATATGACAATCAAGAAACTTTGCTTCGCGGAGTATGACTAGAGTATTTTTTTGGATAACATTGGCCTTATGCCTTGCTTCGGTGCAAAATGTCTTTTCGCAGGAACACCTCTTGTTTTTGCATCCCATTACTCAAAACAATCTTGAAAGATCACTGGACAGTTCAGCTTCGCATTTAGCTGTAAAACCATTTCTGCAATCGCGTTTCAACCTAGATAAAACTATTGGCTTTGCCCGCGATACTGCGAAGTACTACTATCTCATAGGCGTGAAATTGTGGAGAGACCATTTGGTAAAAGTCGAAACAGAGGATTTCAAATTGTACATAGATCCACTTTTCGATTTCACGCTCACCTCAGATTATGCAGACACAAGTGCCTATCGCGACAGCGTGCTTCTCTTCAACAACACCAGAGGGGCTTTGGTGCAAGGAAGTATTGGTAAAAACCTTTCCTTTCAGACTGGTTTTCTTGAAAATCAAGTCGGTCTGCCTTTATATCAAAGAGATATTGCCGACAGCCTTCAAGTGATTCCGGGTATGGGAAGGTGGAAAGTTTATAAAACAGCGGGATACGATTACAGCATGTCTTTTGGCTACATGAGCCTTCGCGCACGCCCTTGGTTGAATTTGATTTGGGGATATGGCAAAAACTTCATTGGTCATGGATATCGTTCCGTGCTTTTGTCGGACGCTGCTTTTTCTTATCCATACCTCAGGGCCACTGTGAATGCATTGGACAATAAGATTCAGTACACAAGTATTTACGCATCCTTGCAAACACTAGAAAGGATGCCATTGGGAGAAGTTCCTGAATCGCTGTTCAAAAGAAAGGCTGCCAGTTTTCATTATTTCAGTTACACACCAACACCAAATCTTGAGCTAGGTCTATTCGAAGGCATTGTATGGCAAAGGTGGGACAGCACAGGTACAAGAGGCCTCCCGCTCACTGCGTATTTGCCCGTTTATGGTTTAAATGCAGCAGTGAATGGATTTGGTGAAAAGCAAAATGTAGTATCAGGAATGAATGCCAGATGGAGAATTCACAAAGGTTTAAGTGTCTACGGACAGTTTTTGATTGATGATCCAAAAGAAAAAAAGACGGCATATCAGGCGGGATTGAAGTGGTTAGATTTAGCGAAAGGCCTTGACTTGCAATTGGAGTATAATTCTCTATCGTCGGGCGTTTATGCCAGCAAATACGCATTGCAGAATTATGAGCATTACAATCAATCGCTTGGTCACCCAACCGGCCCTGGCACTAAGGAGTTTTTGGCCATCGTGAATTACCGTTACAAAAAGTGGTTTGTCCGTTTAAAATCCGCAATGATTGAGCACAACAAGGGCAGTGACGGTAATCTCTTTTATACTGGCGAAGTATCTGTTCCCGATTCATCAAATCTTTCAATCACTCAATGGGATTTTGAGACCGGGTTTTTCTTGAATCCCAAAACCAACATGCAAATAGTAGTAGGATTCACTGATCGCCTAAGCAAATGGGGAGATCAGAAGCAACATAGCAGCTTACTTTTCTTCTCTTGGCGCACCTCAATTTGGGCTAGGTACAACGATTTTTGAATTCGTGTGCTCCATATTTTAGCTAAAATGTCACATGGAAGTGCAGCCGGATCAATGAATTTTCTCGTAGGTTTGGGCCGTGAAAGTGACAGGAGTGATGCATTCTAAAACCTTAACCAGACTGTGACGGACTTAGTTTTTTCCTTCCTTACAGCATTGATGTTGGTGATTATCGCCACGCCGGCCCTTATCAAGGTGGCCAAATTGAAACATTTGGTAGATGAACCGGGTGATGAACGAAAACTTCACAGAAGATCTGTTCCTACTATTGGAGGAATTATGATTTTCGCAGGCACCATCATTGGATATTGCCTATGGTTTCCCTCTTCCAGTGCCGGCGATCTGGGTCAGAACTATGAAGTTCTTGGTGCCCTTCAGGAGTTTAAGTTCCTTATCGCATCTATGTTTATTCTATTCTTTTTAGGTCTTAAGGACGACATCATTGGTGTAAGCCCAACGAAGAAACTATTGATACACTTGGTCGTTGCGTTTATTCTTGTAATGATGGCTGACATTCGTATCACTCAGTTTTGGGGTTTGTTTTTCATCGACGATAAATTGCCTTTCTGGTTGAGTGTTGCTTTCTCCGTGTTCGTGTACATCGTTATTGTAAATGCGATCAACCTAATAGATGGAGTTGATGGCCTTGCTGCCGGTATCGGATTTATTGCCGCCATGACCTTTGCATTCTGGTTCTATGGAACAGGAGATTTGCCGCTGGCACTTCTGGCAACCAGTCTGGGCGGATCTCTCGCCGGTTTTTTATTTTACAATTGGAATCCCGCAAAAATATTTATGGGCGATTCAGGTTCACTCATTATCGGAGTCGTTATTTATGTGCTAGCAGTAAGAATGATAGAGTTTCCGATGGATCAACTTCCCGGAAGAATGTCGGTGGTGTCAAAACCAGTCTTAGCCATGGCCATACTCGCATATCCATTGATCGATACACTTCGTGTTTTTATCAAGAGAACCATTCAAGGAAGATCTCCTTTTTCCGCAGACAAAAATCACATTCACCACAAATTACTTTCGTTGGGTATTGGTCATGTGGGTACATCTTTGATTTTATATTCATTTACCATTTTTATCATACTACTCACTTTTTTCACTCCTGCCCATACACCCAATTTTTCGCTTGCGGTGGTAGGAGGTTCAGCGGTGTTGCTTACCAACATCGTATTTATGATCAAAAGAAAATCTAACAAATGAGTCTGCGAGAGCCCTTTCTATTCATAGGATTGTGGCTTATCTCTTTGTCATTTTATGCTCAATTACCTTCAAAGGGTTGGTCGCGGACGGTAACAGACAGTATTATAAACGCAAGATCATTTAGTGGACATGCAGTTATACAACCGGCTGCAGGATCGCTCGACTCAGATATACTTGCTGTAATAGACAGTTCATACGTTGCTGCTACTTATCAGAATTATCTAAAAATAAAACCGCTTTTCGATATTTCTGGAGGTTTTACTCAAACCGATAAAGCTTCATTTTTTGGAAATGGAAATGCAGGATTTTATCTTGATTACAACAATAAAAATAAACTTACCGGAAGTATCGGAGCATCCTATTATGCAATGGATGGTCCACAATACTTGAGGTCCTTCGCAGATTCACTTCGAGTTCTTCCGGGTGTTGGTTATAATATGTCCGACAGCGGTTCCACACCTATGTCTTTATTTACGTTTGGACACATAGCATACAAGGCGGGAAAATACATTCAAATAGAAGCGGGCAAAGGCAAGCATTTCTGGGGCGATGGACATCGGTCACTTGTTTTGAGCGATCTGGCTCCGGCTTATCCTTATTTGAGATTAACGACTCGAATTTGGAAAATCAAGTACACCAATTTGTGGGCGATGATGAAAGATATTTCGTCGGGTCAGGACCTAAAAGATGCCCGCAAAAAATTCGTTGCACTTCATTCCCTGAGTTGGGATGTTTCGAAGTGGTTGAATATTTCGGCCTTTGAAATGGTTGTTTGGCAAGATCGCGATACCTTATCCAGTCGAACACTTGATCTCAATTATCTGAATCCCGTAATTTTTTATCGACCTGTTGAGTTTGCCCAAGGATCAGCAGACAATGTATTGTTAGGTGGCGGATTTAAAGCCAAGATATCCAAGACAGTTCAAATGTATGGGCAGCTTGTGTTGGACGAGTTTGTCTTGGATCGTCTCAAACTTCGAACCGGTTGGTGGGCCAATAAATTTGGAGGACAAGTGGGTTTTCGTCTCTTCGACATCTTCACCCCTGGATTGCATATTCGCACCGAGTGGAATTTGGTGCGGCCATTTACATATACGCATGGAAGTCCTGTGCAGGCATGGGGTCATTTGAATCAACCCTTGGCCCATCCATTGGGTGCAAACTTTTATGAATGGGTAAACCAGGTTTCTTACAAATTCAAGAAATGGAGTTTTCGTTATGAATTTATTTGGGCTGCATATGGCCGCGACCGAGATGAGTTAAATTTGGGAGGAAATGTTTTTAGATCTTATCGCGGTCCATTTCGTCAATACGACAACGTAATGTTGCAAGGTTTAAAAAGCACCTTGCACTTCAGTAGGTTGGAAGTTTCACACCCCATTTCGAAGACATTAGGCGTCGATGCATATTTCAATTATGGTTGGCGTTTCGAGAAAAATGAGTTTGAAACTCTAAATGAACATTTCCTTCAAATAGGTGTCAGAATACCTGTAAATGTTCTGACAACTGATTTTTAGAGGAAGCTTTAAAAGACAAGTTTTTAGTCCGCTTGGAAAAACAATTTCAAATTTATAAATGCGCGAAGGCTAGGGATTAGTTTTGCCGTTGAATACAATTGCAAAATCCGTCTTCAATCATACCCGGCCGGTTTATTTGATGAGTAAAGTTCGTGACATAGCGACGTTGTACAAAATGCGCCTTACAGTAATTGTAGTCCTTTCCGCATTTTTGGGCTACTTGATGGGCGCAGATTCAATCGATTGGAAGGTGCTTACAGTGTTGGTTGTGGGAGGCATTCTGCTCACAGGAGGGAGCAATGGCTTCAATCAAGTTTTGGAACGTCAATGGGACGCATTAATGCACCGCACCAAAGACAGGCCAATACCCACGGGTAGACTCAGTCCTTTGGAAGCAGCCATCATTTCTGCACTTTCTGCGGCAATTGGAATAGCGGGTCTGTGGATTTTTATAAATCCTGCTTCGGGACTTCTCGGTCTCTTTTCATTCGTTTCTTATGTTTTTGTATACACTCCTTTAAAAAGGGTTAGTAGTCTGGCTGTTTTTGTGGGGGCTATTCCGGGGGCTATTCCACCGATGTTGGGTTATGTTGCAGCAACGAATGACTTTGGCCTCGAGGCTGGGATTTTGTTTGCCCTACAATTTATTTGGCAATTCCCACACTTTTGGGCTATCGCCTGGGTGGTACATGAGGATTATCAGCGGGGAGGGTACCAACTTTTGCCATTTATCGAAGGACGCACGAAACGTTCGGCATTTCAAATGTTTTCATTTTCACTTGCCCTAATTCCGGTAAGTTTAATTCCTTGGGCCTTACCCGCAGAACAACCTTTGGTCGGAGATGTTTCAGCAGTGATTTCTGTATTGGCGGGAATGGTGATGACTTGGTTGGCGCTGAAATTATATAGAAGTTGTGATACCTCAGATGCGCGCAGATTAATGTTCGCATCGTTCATTTATCTCCCGGTGGTGCAGTTGTTTTATGTTATCGATAAAATCTCTTAATTGTAGAAGGCTATGAATAGTGAAAGAAGTCAAAATGTAAAAACAGACGTTTTTGAGGGCCTTTCGGCTGAAACAAAAATCAGGACGAAAAAAATGATGATGTGGCTAATCATTTTTGCCATTGTGATGCTTTTCGGAGGTATCACAAGCGCAATGATTGTGCTTTATGGAAAACTCTACTGGGTTCATGTGGTTCCGCCCACCGAACTTTGGATAAGTTTGGGAATTATTGTTGTGTCTAGTCTCACTACTGTAATGGCATTGAGATCTCTAAAGGCCGGAATGCAAGGAAGGGCAATGGCTCTGATGGTGGTTACTTTTATTCTGGGAATAGCGTTTTCCCTCACCCAGGCTCAAGGTTGGCAGCAACTTTCAGACAAGGGTATGGGACGTTCGGTGCTCAGAACTACTGACGGTCAGGTATATAGTCGTTGGAACCCCCTCCGCGAACTCAAAGGGGAATATGGAAAAGATTTCACAATCGAAAAGAATGGAATTACACTGATCAAAGACGGCAACGATTATTTTTTACCTGGTGAACCCGAAAAACCTTTGACCTCTGATGTTGAAAACAATTTTAACGCCTCCGGGGCCTTGATAGCAGTCTTGGTTTACGTCCATATTTTTCACCTTATTTTAGGTTTAATTTATATGGTGATCAACATAATAAGAATTAAAAAGAGCGTGCTCAACCAAGGCAATTGGATCAGTCTTTATGCCGGTGGGATGTATTGGCACTTCATGGGAATTTTGTGGATATACCTGTTTTTTTTCCTATTTTTCCTTTACTAACAAGTGCATTGTAAAGAAAACATTCATGTTTTTTATCATCTTGCTTCCATGCATGCCGATTAGATGTTAAACTTGCGCCCAAATTTCAGCAACGATATGTCAGGACATAGTAAGCCAATTAGTAAAGAGGAACTTTGGGGGGGAGGTCAATCTCCTTTCAGTGTTTCTTATGGCAAAATGATGATGTGGTTTTTCCTAGTTTCCGATGCATTGACCTTCGGAGGACTGCTTACAGCCTACGGAGTAGTGAGACACGGCACAGCCAACCCTTGGCCTGTAGGGGAGCAGGTTTTTGAAGCCCTTCCCGGACTTTCTGGAGCTTATCCACTGATATATGTGGCTTTGATGACTTTTATTCTCATCGTGTCATCTGTCACCATGGTTTTGGCCGTGGAAGCTGGTCACCGATTGGATAAAAAGGGAGTAGTAAAATGGTTGGGACTTACCATCCTTGGAGGATTTTTCTTTCTAGGCTCTCAAGCTTGGGAATGGTCTCACTACATACATGGTTCAGGTGGAGGATTTCAAATTTCCCAGCCCGTAGATGTTACAACCGATTCAGGTAGAACATTGCATCTAAACGCGGGTACCTGGGTTCACATGACCCCTACTTTCGGTCATGAATATGAACACGCCTTATCCGCAGCGGAAGAATTTGCCCCAGCGGCGGCTCACAACGGTCATGGTCATGGTTCAGAGCATGCAGAAGCGGCTCACCACCCAAGTCTCAGCGAATTGAAACCAAGCGAATTGGTTATAAATAAGTACGTGAGAGTGGGCAAAGGTTCCGAGTCTGTTGCCAAAGAAATGGTGACAGGTGGCACTGAAGTAGAAAAGATTTGGGCAGCCCGCGAAGACCACACATTTGCTTTTGGAGCCAACATGAGCAAAAATGAATATGGCCCACAACAATATGCCAATTTCTTCTTCTTTGTAACCGGATTCCATGGTTTCCACGTATTCTCGGGTGTTCTCATCAACATCATCATTTGGTTGATGGTGATAAAAGGAGCTTTCGATAAATTGGGTCACTACGAAATGATCGAGAAAATCGGTCTCTATTGGCACTTTGTAGATTTGGTATGGGTTTTTGTATTCACATTTTATTATCTGGTGTAATCGCCGGCTAGTATAAAATTATTGAACATGGAAAGAGATGATCTTATAGTAAATGACAGCTACTCAGTAAATGCGCGTCATGGTGAACAAGAAGGTGCTGCCATTAGAAAGAAAATATGGAAGGTAACCGGACTTCTCACTGCCCTCACAGTTGTGGAGGTATTTATGGGTGTTCAGTTCAAACGCGATGGTGGAAATGTGTGGGAAGCAGTAAAGCTTGGCTTTTTGTTCTTGACACTTGTTAAGGCTGCATACATTGTGCTTGTATTCATGCACCTCGGAGATGAGCGCAGGAATCTAAAATATGTGGTTTTGTTGCCCTACGCTTTATTTATCATGTATTTGATTTATATTGGTTTGTGGGAAGGAGTATCAGTTCAAGAACTAAATAATTCGTACCGTTGAGGTAGAAAATGTCAATCAACAAATCATTGAAAAAGTATATCGCCCTAGGTGGTATACTTTTTTTATTTCCGCTCACCTGTATTCTGTTGTTTGCAAAAGGAATGGACCACCGCTTTGGTTCTTTGCCCTATTTCAGCGCAGAGCATCCTACGGGTTCAGAGATGCCAATAGACTATATAATTCCTCCATTTGAATTTCAAAATCAAGAAGGCGTTGTTTTCACTTCCGATTCTCTCAAAGGGAAAATTTGGATTGCAGCTTGCTTTTCCTTGGAAGATTCTTATTTGCTCGAGATTACTGCTCAATTGAAGTCAGTGGGTTGGAAGTATCGTGATGAACCAGATATAGCTGTGGTGTGTTTTTCAACCAATCCGGCTGTAGACACAACATTAGGTTTGAAAAGGTATGTGGATGAAAAAACAATGTACCATCGATATCCAGGAAAGTGGCAGTTTTTGGTCGGAGAAAAAGATTCGATTGATGACTACTTGCATCGTGCTTTTTTGATTCGTGAGATTGAGGACAATGCAGATTTGTTTCTTGTGGATAAAGAAGGTCACATTAGGGGAAAGTACTCTGCTCGAAGTGAGATGAATGTAAAAGATGCAATGGAAGATATAGCACTTTTGAAGAAGCAAGAAAAGATCAAAAAGCATGAAGATGAAAAGCAAGGGAAATAGAATCTGGTTGGCGGCCCTCATATCATTGTTGGCTTTTGCATGCAAGGACAAACAAACGATATCCCCAGAAACTGTTTTTGACAACACGAATAAGCTAGGTTACTTCGGTGAGTTTGAAGAAGAAATGGTGCCTGATTCGAATGGCATCACAACAATTGACACCTTGTACTATCCCATACCGAAGTTCAGTTTTTTGAATCAAGATGGTAAGACCATCACTCAAAAAGAAGTAGAAGGTAAAATTGTTGTTTCAGATTTTTTCTTTACTCACTGCAAGAGCATTTGCCCGATGTTGAGCAGCCAGATGGCGCGCCTTCAGTTGTTAGTCGAAAAGGCTGGATTGTCATCGGAAGTTGTTTTTCTCTCTCACTCCGTAGATCCTTTGTTGGACCGCCCTGACACTTTAAAAAATTACGCGAATAATTTGGGTGCCAACCTGAACAATTGGCACTTTTTGACGGTTGATACAGCGTATTTCGATGCCCAATATGTTTTTGATCTTGCCCAAGAAGGCTATTACCTAACGGCTTTTCCATCTGATACAGCTCAGGGAGGCGTTTTTCACACCGATAAAATAGCCTTGCTAGATAGGACAATGCGTATACGAGGATATTACGACGGCACTTCAACTGTCGGAGTAGATAAGTTATTTAATGATCTGAAAATTCTGAACAATGAGTCAGGCAATTGATGTACAGAGTGAAGCGGGCCAGCGCAAAGCCAAGAGACTGGTTATTGGCATATCACTCGTAATTCCTGTGTTGGTTACTCTTCTATACTTCATGAAAAAAATGGAGATCGGAGAGGGACCACTTCGCGATATTTTAAATCAATTGCCGCTATTAAATGCAACAGTAAATGGTCTGACTGCCATTCTTCTGGTTTTTGGCTTTATTGCCATTAGAAAGAAGAATATTATCCTTCATAAACGAATTATGGTATCCTGTCTGCTACTGTCTGTGGTGTTTTTGCTCTCCTATGTAACGTATCACTCTACCCATGAGTCCACGACATACGGTGGAGAAGGATTTATCAGGAAATTTTACTACTTCATTCTCATTTCGCATATCATACTTTCCGCAGTTATAGTGCCAATGGTGCTATTTTCTTATACCCGAGCATTGAGTCAGCGATTCGACAAACATCGAAGGCTAGCGAGAATTACACTGCCTCTTTGGTTTTATGTGGCAATCACGGGGGTGCTCGTATACTTTATGATCAGCCCTTATTACACAGCTTAAATTTTAACATTATTATCTTTATAGCCATGAAAAACTTAACAATACGAATTACAATACTTCTTCTATTGTTGCTTTCGAGCACAGTTATGATTGCTCAATGCGCTATGTGTAAGGTCAATGCAGAAAACGCAAGCCGCGAAAACATCTCGGTAGGTGAGGAGCTGAACGATGGGATAATTTACCTAATGCTTATGCCATACATCCTCTTGGCAACTGTGGTAATGGTGTTTTACCGCAAAAAAATCATTACTTTTATCAGGTCATAGGAAAAGCGGCATGTTATTTGAAATCAGCCGACTAACCATTTTGGTTGTTTTTCGTATGAAATCATTTATTGTATACATATTGACCCTACCCATGTTTAAATTGAATCATATCATTCGCGTTCAGTCAGTGATTGTTCTATGGACCTTGAGTTTGTTTGCTTCAGCTCAGTTCGTGGCAGAAAAGGCAATCAAAAAAGGTGATTCAGAGTCTGAAGATCAGGTGATGCAAATTGAAGTTTTTAATAGCAAAACACGTCAAGGGATGAAAGCAGATGTGATGATCAAAGGCCTTAATCCACGTCAAACGATAGTATTAGAATCCATAGATGACACCACGCTTACTTTAAAGAAGTATAGGCTTTACACAGTTTCCGTAGTGTCGCCTGGTTTTATGTATTTCGCACATAAATTTTGGCCCGATGAAATGCCGATTCACACCGAACCTGTTGAATTGAAACCTATAGTTGTTGGACTGAAAACGAGCATTGATGACATTACTTTCATGGGTGATGAAACGGAAATTTATCATAAGTCTGTTCCGGCATTAGAAGAAGTGCAGACGTGGATGCAGTTGAATCCAACGACTCATGTTTGTGTCATTGGCCATGTGAATGGTCCGGACAACGAAAAGAGCAAATCATTTTACAAAAAGGCATCAGAGCGCAGAGCTGAAGCCGTTCAGTCATGGTTGATCCAACACGGAATCAGCAAAGATCGCCTCACTATTCGAGGTGCCGGCAACGATGAAATGATTTATCCTGACCCCAAGACAGATTGGGAGAATCAAGCCAACCGTAGGATAGAAATTGAGGTTACGGCGAATTAATCGCGCAATTGTAAAGAGTGTTCGATTCGTTGATATATCAACAGAGAGTTGATTGTATACCAATGTTATACCAATTCTGGGTTTAAATCTAATGGACTCTTGTTTTACAAACGAGTGTCCAAAGCATCGCGTAGGCCACTTCCCACCATCATAAAGGCAAGGACGAGCATCATGATGCACAAACCCGGAATAATAGCCAGATAGGCCATGTCGGTGGTGATAAACGAGTAGTGCTCCTTTATCATATTACCCCAACTCGGGGTTGGAATTTGAGCCCCAAGTCCCATGAAAGAAAGACCGGCCTCAATGAGAATCGCCGACGCGAAATTTGCTGCTGAAATGACAATGATGGGTCCCATGATATTGGGCAAAATATGTTTAAAGATGATCCGACTCTCTTTGAAACCCAGCGCCCGAGCAGCTTCTATGTATTCTTTTTCGCGAATTCCAAGAACCTGTCCGCGTGCAATTCGAGCTACTTCTACCCACATGGTAAGTCCTACAGCCAGAAATATTTTCCAAAAACCACTTCCGAAAATCAGTGTGATGGCCATAACCATAATAAGAGTCGGAATAGACCAAATGACATTTGTAAACCACATCAGCAAATTGTCAATCCAACCTCTGTAATACCCGGCAATGAGACCAATGGTGAGTCCAACCAAAAGGGAGATTAAGACTGCAATGAATCCTACGGCCAATGAGATAAATGCACCTGCCATGAGTCTACTAAGCAGATCACGCCCATATTTATCAGTTCCTAGAATAAACTTTTTTTCAAAACCAAACCGTTTATGTGCTTCGCCGCATTCTATGCAGGCAATTTCTATGTCGTGAGCAGCGAAGATTTTTGTTTCGTTGTTGAGCGAATTAAAAGGTAGAATGATGACACTATCTCTGGATATGGAAATTTTTTCATAAGCCAAACCTTCCCAAGAATTATTTCTACCTCCATTCATCCAAGTAGTCCACCATGATGATTTTTCTTGATGGGCTTTAATGACGTGTACAAAATTGGCAGTGAATCCAGGTTTTTGTCGCGCTAGGCTTAGGTGTTGATCATTCGCGTGAATGGTTTTATCGGGCCTTATAAACGGACCAATCAAAGAAACCATGCAAATAGCCAGAATAAACACAGATCCGCCGAGAGAAAGAGGGTTACTTCTGAATTTTCGCCATGCAATTTTGCCGGGAGATATTGATTTTTGTCCAATCACCTTGCAATGTTAGAAAAAAGCAGCCATGCAATTGATATCATTTACCACGCAGTTCTATAGAATTTATCCCGTTTTGTGGAAAAGATATTATACCAATGCTGTAATAAGAACTAGTAGTGATTTTTAACCCAGTATCCGCTCTGGGATTCGCTATGAAGTGCTCATACCGTTTATCCCGCATTACACATTAGGGCAATTTTTGTAGAATGCGTGCGGGATTCTCAAATCTAAGCGATAGAATACTGCATTCATCGGCAAAATTAGGGTGCAATTTTTCTAGCGCTAGATTTGGGTTTATGTATCTGTAATCTCGGCTCAGCCGAGACAACAGCTACTTTGACGGCATTTACCACTTCGTGCATGCGAGATGCTGCAGCGCAATGTCCAAAAAAAACTTCCAATGCGCAATGCAGCATGGACTATTTGATAAAAAGAATTGGTATTATCCCGAATCACGCGATGGAGATATCGGAATTCATAAGTCGAACTATTACTTTGCTCCATCGTTTAGATTCGAGAATCCCGCAGCGCATTAACCTCAAAACACTTCTAATGCGCAATGCGGGAATATTTGATGGTGCATATTCATACATCAAGAATAAAAATCGAGAAAGTGCTTGATATCACATGGGGTTAGCGCTGCAATAGATTTCCAATGCGGATTCTGGGTTTAAAGTGCTCCGCTAATATAGAATGTGAGTGCTTCTCAATGTTGTGAGTCTACTTGTTGTATCGTTTCGCAGCATTTTTTTGCACAATGTCCCTTCCCTTCCAAGATGGTTTATACACTAAGCCCGCTATCGGAACTAGTATGCAGTAAAACGGGAAAATGAGAGAGGTAAAAGCAAAAACAGATAAGTCTTGAGTTTTTTTGAAGAAAGGGGAAACTTTGGTATAGAGCGACCAATCAAAAAAAGACTTGATGCCTAAAACGAGCAGAAAGCTAAGTAGACTCTTGAGTCCCAGAGCTACAAATAGAGCGTGCAAGACAATTATCGCGTTCATTAGAAGCACTACAGTTCCAGCCGCCATGATCGACTTGTCTTTGAGGTTTGTGGCTTTAGAAGCCCATCTGATGCGTTGATTGAGGAATGATTTTACATCCTTTGTAGGTTTTGTCCAACCAATTGCAGCCGGATTTTTGAGATACGAAATAAGTTTTGGATTTGTCTTTTTCAACTTGATCAAAAGAAACATATCATCTCCCGAAGAAAGATGTTGGTTGCCATCGAAACCATTTACTTCCTTAAATATTTTTTTACTGAATGCGAGATTTGCTCCGTTGCACATAATGGCATCTTGATTCATTGCCGAGCCGCCAGTGGTCCCCATAATGGATAGGAATTCCACAACTTGCATTTTTTCGAAAAGGGTTGTTTCACCTTCCAACATTACCGGCATAATGGTGAGTGCCGATTCTGTATTACTCTCATGGTTTCCGAGTGCTTCAAGCCAATGATCGCCCACTCTGATATCCGCATCAAGCGTAACGATTACATCTCCGGTGGATTTTTCGATACCAAGAAGTATAGCTGCTTTTTTGCCTTGATTCAGTGAAAGGTATGTTGCCTTGATCAAAGGACTTTCTTTTTGCAAGGATTCAACAATCTTCCTGCTCTCATCTTCACTGTGGTCATCTACGGGAATGATCTCAAAGGGGTATGTAGTTTTTTGGTTTAGAAGTTGTCGCATGCACGCTTCAATATTGGAGCTTTCATTGCGGTAGGCTATAATGATTGAAAATTTTGGGACAATGCGCAGTCCGCCATACTGGGATGCAGGCATAGTGGTTAGCCATCCGTTTACAATGCGATTCATAAACGAAGCGTAAGTAATAATGGATAAAACCGATATGATTGTGAAAAGAATCATTTTATACCAATGTTACTTAATAAATGGTCCATCCTGCATTGCGCCTTGCAAGTCTGTTTTGGGTAATGCGCTGCAGCATGCCGTTGTGATTGATGTTTAGTCCAATGTAGTGGGACGAAATTGGACTTTTACATACATCCAAACGGTATTAATTGCAAACTTGACGGGAAAAGTACGCTATTTAGCGCGCAGGCGAGCGTTCGTAAGGACCAATTTCAAAAGTGTTTTCTTCTCAAAAATGAAGCCTATGATTCACGACATTTGAGGTCTCAATGGCAGCTAAGGAAAGAATCATAATGGGGATAGATCCCGGTACTACAATCATGGGTTATGCATTCATCAAGGTGGAGGGAAAGGCGATGTCGCTGATGTTAATGGGTGTTCTTCATTTGGAAAAACTGGGGGATCACGCGTTAAAACTCGAACGAATTTTTGAGCGCACTTCGCAGTTGATAGATGAATACCATCCCGATGAATTGGCTGTGGAAGCTCCATTCTTTGGCAAAAATGTGCAGAGTATGTTGAAGTTAGGCAGAGCGCAAGGTGTAGCTATAGCTGCTGCATTAAGCCGAAAAATTCCGATCACAGAATACGCTCCACGAAAAATCAAGCAGTCTATTACCGGAAAGGGGAGTGCAAGTAAAGAACAGGTTGCTGCTATGTTGCAGCGATTGCTTACGATTCCAGACAAGGACATGCCAGCTAAAATGGACGCAACAGATGGATTAGCCGCAGCAGTATGTCATTTCTATCAAACCTCCTCGGGACTCAATATTCCCAAAACAGCAGGAGGTTGGAAAGGGTTTTTACGCGAAAATCCAGATCGAATAAAGTGACACTGATTTAGGCTGTAATTCCTTCGTACAACTTTTCACGCTGCACACGAATATTTTTATCGCTGAGATAATCATCGTAAGTCATGCGTTTGTCGATGATACCACTTGGAGTAATTTCGATTATCCTATTCGCTACTGTGTGTGTAAACTCATGGTCATGTGAAGTGAACAGAGCCACATGTTTCCAATCTTTCATTGCATTGTTGAATGCCGTGATTGACTCGAGGTCGAGGTGATTGGTTGGTTCGTCGAGAATGAGACAATTGGCGCTAGCCAGCATCATTTTTGAGATCATGCATCTCACTTTTTCTCCTCCGCTGAGCACGTTACAAGGTTTCAACACTTCTTCACCGCTGAAAAGCATTTTGCCGAGGAAACCACGGATATAAGTTTCGTCTTTGTCTTTTGAATATTCTCTCAACCAATCAATGAGATTGTCGTTCGATTGAAAATAAGACGCATTGTTATTTGGCAGATAAGCCTGTGTGATTGTGCTGCCCCATTCCACCGTTCCATTGTCGGCCGATTCATTGGCGGTAATGATTTCGAAGAACGCTGTGATAGCTGCATGATCCTTTGATAAAATAGCAACCTTATCACCTTTAATCAGAGTAAAAGTGACATCGTTGAAAAGTAGTTGACCTTCAGAAGATGTTTTGCTGAGATTGTTTACACTTAGTATTTGATCACCGCAATCGCGATCAGGTCTAAAAATAATACCTGGGTACTTGCGTGTAGAAGGTCTGATATCGTCGAGGACAAGTTTTTCCAATAGTTTTTTGCGACTAGTAGCTTGCTTAGACTTCGATGCATTTGCACTAAATCTTTCTACAAATTCCTGAAGTTCTTTGCGTTTATCTTCTACCTTTTTGTTCTGATCAGCACGTTGTCTCAATGCGAGTTGACTGCTTTCATACCAAAAGGAATAATTGCCGGCAAAGAGCTGTATTTTTCCAAAATCGATATCTACCACGTGAGTACAAACCGCGTCGAGGAAGTGCCTATCGTGAGAAACAACGATAACTGTATTTTCAAAATCCCCCAAAAAATTCTCGAGCCAAGTGATAGTTTCAACATCAAGGTCGTTGGTCGGCTCATCAAGAAGTAGAATTTCCGGATTGCCAAATAAAGCTTGAGCAATGAGAACACGCACTTTTTCTTTACCGCTCAGGTCGCCCATGAGTGTTCCATGAATATCTTCCTTTACACCCAAACCACTTAGCATGTTGGCTGCTTCGCTTTCGGCATTCCAACCATCCATTTCTGCAAAAAGCGTTTCGAGTTCCGCTGCTCGTTCACCGTCTTTTTCAGTAAAATCTAGTTTGGCATAAATGGCGTCTTTAGCCTGCATGATGTCCCACAGTTTTTCATTTCCCATGAGTACAGTTTGGAGTACAGGAAAAGCATCAAATTCAAAGTGGTTTTGTTTGAGGACACTCATCCTTTCACCACTTCCAATGATCACATCTCCGGTACCCGGTTCAACGTCTCCAGAGAGGATTTTGAGAAATGTCGATTTTCCGGCACCATTGGCACCGATCACGCCATAGCAGTTGCCGGGAGTGAATTTTAGGTTGACTTCTTCAAATAAAGTTCGTTTGCCGTAGCGGAGGGATAAGTTTGAAACTGTAAGCACGCTTATTTTTTTTTGGGATGCAAAATTACGACTATTTTCATCACGTTTCCTAGGAATATCAGACACTTAGGCTACGAGATGCATTACTTCTCCTTCACTAGTTTATAAACGCAATACTATTGTTAAACTTTCGGTTGGTTTTTAGAGGTTCCCTCAAGACAATTCCAACTACAAAATCTGGGCTTAATAGTGCTTATTTGACGATGAAATTCCAGTTTCTGCCTTTTATGTGTTCATTTGGGCCCAATAAACCCAGAATCCGCATGGGAAATCTATTGCAGCGCTAACCACCTTTGATAGCAAGCACTTTCTCGATTTTTATTCTTGATGTATGAATATACACCCTCAAAAAAAGCTGGCGAGAGCACTTGCTCTCTTCGGGGTTTATACCAATTCATAGCGAATCCCAATGCGGATTCTGGGTTAAACCCGCATTGCGCATTGGAAGCTTCTTGAGGTTAATGCGCTGCGGGGTTCCCGAATCTACACGATGAAACAAAGTAATAGTTCCACCTATGAATTAAGATATCTCCATCGCGTGATTCGGGTTAAATTGAAATCTAAATGTGATAATAGATATTGTGAGAGGATCCTATTTGCCTCCAAATATTTAATGCAGCGCAGAAGCTATTTTATCTTTTTGAAACAATGTTTTGCCATGTTTATTCATTTGGGACATGGGCCACAAAAAGTTTTGGTATGGACCCAAGGGGTACTGACGTCGTTATTTTTTTTGGCCATATTTCTGATGCCATTGATTCTGGCACTTGTCAATCTTATTATATCCATACGTAACATCAAGCCTAAATTGAAATCGCGACGTCGATTCGGATATTTCGCATTGATTTGGCAAAGGTGTGCATCATTGGCGATGCTGTTTTACGTTCAGGAAATAGCCTACATCGCTATTGGATTAATAGCTTTACAGGCATAATAATACTCAAAACCATAAAATCATAGTAGATGTCAGAAAAGCTAGCTAGTGAGAAAATTGTATTCCGTTGGGTGTTTTTTTCATTTCTGACCATGGCTTTTTCGTTTGCAATTTTTATGGCAGCGTGCAAGAGTTCGAAACCTGTTGTCGCAGACTCAACTTTTATTGATCCGAACGCACCTTTTCAGTCGAATATTTCCGAGACGAGTACTTTTGAAATACTCGAAGGAAAGCCATTGTCTGAGGTCTATGGAGATGTAAGTTCTGTGAAAGTCGTGTACAACCTAAACAACAAACAACTGTATTACATCAACTCGAACAAATATGAAATGCATTATGATTTTTGCACTGCCGAACTGAGCTTTTCAGCTGGATTGCAGTGGTTCAACAACAACAATTACTCTTCTGTATTCTCCCAACAATTTGTTCTGGCGAATTTGAACTTTTTTAAAGGACAAAAGAAGTATATCCTAGAATTTACAAGTAGTTCAAAGTATAGCGTTGAACAAATAGAAACGGTGTACCGAAATATTTCGGGATCAACATTTTTTGGTGATCAGCTCGAAGTTCTTATAAATTCTGATCATTTGAGAACCCTCCCTATATCGACAGAGGGGTTGAAGACCATATTCCCTTCGGAGTTATATCGTGGGCAAGAATATCAACTTCTGTATGGAGGTATCTGTAGGGGCAGACTTCGCGTCATTGCCAATTTGGATAGTTTGTTTCATACGGTGGATCCACGAGATATAATTGTTTTTAAAGGGACTCCGGCAGTCATCCCACATTGTAAAGGAATGATAACCGATATGATTCAAACCCCACTTTCACACATTTCGATTTTAGGAAGAAGTAGAAAAATTCCCGCGGCTGCCGACCTCAATTTTATGCAGAGAGCAGATATTATGACTTTAGATGGAAAATGGGTTGAATTGACTGTTCAAAGTGAAGGCGTTGATTGCATTGAGGTAGGTGACATGGGAATTGAGCAGGTTGGTTTCACAGAGACAACAAAACTCGTTTATGATCTGGACGAACGAATGCTTCTGACTGCGGTGGATATTAGATTGAAGGAAAAATCTAAGTTTGGAAATAAGGCAGCGGCTTTTGGGGAATTGTATTTCTTGGCCACTCGAAGAAATTCAATGTTTAGCACACCGGAGGGATCGTTTTCGATTCCATTTTATTATTACGACCAGCACGTGCGCCAACCGGTTATTAAAAGTGCAATAGATAGTTTTCTCAATAATGGGTCAGTAAATCTAACAACTGTTGCAATAAAAGCGTCGTTGAAGAGAATTAGAAATCTGATTAGAGAGCAACCGATGAATGGCAATTTGATAGGAGAGGTAGAGGACATGATGAAAGCATGCGATTGCGGAGATCGATTTAGATTCCGAAGTAGTAGCAATGCTGAAGACGCGGAGGGATTCAGTGGTGCGGGATTGTACAGTAGTGCAACGGGAACAATCAATGATACATCAAGGACTGTTGCAGATGCAATTCGCGAAGTATGGGCGAGCACCTGGAATTTCGGGGCATACATGGAGAGGGAGTATTGGAAAATGGATCATCGTTCAACCCAAATGGGTATTCTTGTTCACCGTGGGTTTCCCGATGAAGATGTGAATGGGGTTGTCGTTTCAAGTCATTTGTACAGAACTAAATTTACCGGACATACTGTGAATCTCCAACTGGGAGATATTCCGGTAGTAGACCCTCCAGATAGTACTATTTGTGAGCAATACATTGCCACGCCGGCATGGCTTTTTAGCAATGAATCAAAGGATGTGAACCGAAGCTTTATCACATATTCTTCTCTCAAGCCAGAGAGTCCATTATTGACCGAGGAACAATCCTATAGGCTTTATATAGCCGTTGAACAAGTGAAAGAGCATTTCTATTACAAAACAGACTGGGGAAAAAGGTCGGAATATGCTCCGTTTTCGTTGGATATTGAGTTTAAGCTGGATAAAAACGGGAAATTGTACTTGAAGCAAGTCCGTCCCTATTGAGTTGTCCAGAGTGAATTGAACAATAGTAGGTTGAGCGGGTTGTAGCTTCACGTAAATTTGTGAATATGAAACCTCTTCTTATTATTGCCATTTTGGTCGCGATGTCAATTATCGTTTATGCCTTTCGAGGCGGAAAGAAACATCCGGTTACTTTGATTTCTGATGGAGAAATGTCTTTTCACGAGTTAAGTTTTGTATCTATAGATGGTGATAATGTGCAAATGGACCAGTACAAGGGAAAATATGTTCTTTGTGTGAATGTGGCATCCAAGTGCGGATACACTCCTCAGTATGAGAAACTTCAGCAATTGCAAGAGACTTACGCAGAAAAGTTGGTAATTATAGGCTTTCCATGTAATCAATTTCTTTTCCAGGAACCTGGCAATTCGACAGAAATCAAGGAGTTCTGCACAAAAAATTACGGGGTTACCTTCCCTTTGAGCGAAAAGGTTGATGTGAAGGGATCGGACCAACATCCCATTTATCAATGGCTCACAATTCAAAAATTGAATGGAGTGTCAAATGATGAGGTCAAATGGAACTTTCATAAATACTTAGTTTCTCCTGAAGGCAAGTGGATAAAGGGTTATGGAAGCAAAGTAGATCCTTTGAGTACTGAAATCACTTCTCTTTTGAAATAGAATATATGGCTTGGAAAGAACTTAACACACAAACCCAACTGGAGTCGATCAACTCCAGATCCTTCGAAATGCCTGTTCTTATAATGAAGCATAGTACTCGATGCTCCATAAGCAGCACTGCATTGAACAGAATGAATGCAGGTATGCCAGAACTCGCTGATCGGATGGATTTGTACTATTTGGATATCTTGTCTTACAGACCGCTTTCTAATGAGATAGCGGTTAAGTATAGTTTAGAGCATCAGTCGCCTCAAGTGCTCCTCATTCAAAACGGGGAGTGCATTTACTCCTCAACGCATTTGGCAATACGTCCTATCGAAATTTTGGAGCATATTCGCTAAATAATTCTACCACTCGTTTTTAAGTAATCTCATGAAGTTAATTTCTGTTCACTACGTTACAGTAGTTCTTGTTTTATTTTTTGTTTCATCATTGGTTTGTGCTCAACAATCTGTATCTGATCAAGATATGAAGACCTTGGCAAGGGCTATGGCTGGCGAATTCTCTAGTGAGCGCCAATCTGAAGAAGATTCGGCCTATTTCAATATTGTGCTTCGCATGAGGCCCATTTGGAAGAAGAGAAAGGACGGCAATTGGTTTTATGTGGAACAGTCGGTATTTAGTGCTCAGGAAAAGCCCTATCGTCAGCGGATATATCACTTGTATCGTCAAGATGACAGCACTGCAGTGAGCCAGGTATATGAATTGCCAAATCCTGAGAATTATGTGTTGGCTTGGAAAAATACCAAAATATTGGATGGACTTTCTATCGACTCGCTAAATAGTAGGCAAGGTTGTGCAATATATATCCGTAAGAAAGTGAAAGACATATTCGAAGGATCGACGCCAGAAAAGCACTGTTTGAGCAGTCTTCGCGGTGCGACATACGCAACTTCGGAAGTGGAGATATTGCCAAATCTAATTCGAAGTTGGGATCGAGGATGGGATGCGAGCGATAAACAGGTTTGGGGTGCCGAGAAAGGCCCTTATATTTTTGTGAAGTTGAAAAAATTGAAATAGTTGATATATCAATTATCTATTTCTCAGAAAGAATGCTTCTAACTTTTTTCTTATAATCCCAGAATCCGCATTGGGATTCTCTATGAAGTGCTAAACCCCAAAGAGAGCAAGTGCTCTCGCAAAAGTTTTAGACCGTTTATCCCGCATTACGCATTAGGGCAATTTTTGTAGAATGCGCGCGGGATTCTCAAATCTAAGCAATAGAATACTGCATTCATCGGCAAAATTAGGGTGCAATTTTTCTAGCGCTTGATTTGGGTTTATATATCTGTAATCTCGGCTCAGCCGAGACAACAGCTACTTTGACGGCATTTACCACTTCGTGCATGCGAGATGCTGCAGCGCATTGCCCCAAAAAAACTTCCAATGCGCAATGCAGCATGGACTATTTATTGTGCAGAATTGGTATTATCCCGAATCACGCTGTGGGGATATCGGAATTCATAGGTCGAACTATTACATTGCTCCATCGTGTATATTCGAGAATCCCGCAGCGCATTAACCTAAAGACACTTCCAATGCGCAATGCGGGATTATTTGATGGTGCATATTCATACATCAAGAATAAAAATCGAGAAAGTGCTTGATAGCAAAGGGGGTTAGCGCTGCAATAGATTTCCAAGGCGGATTCTGGGATAATGTGAGAGTATTTTTCTGAATATGAAAAAGCCGCAAAAGAACATTTGCGGCTTTTTATTGAAAAATATTTTTTTATGATCTTATACCAATTCTGCTTGTTAAATAGTCCAAACTATTTTATAAGCATGAAGTGGTAAATGCTGTCAAAGTAGCTGTTGCAGTCCAATGGAGTGAATCGGACTTTAACATAAATCCAAACGGTATTAGTGGGAAACTACAAACCTTTTGGAGGAGTTCATATTTTCTCCTACGAGTTGCATTACATATATTCCTGAAGGAAGATCTGAAACGTTTAACGTAAATCTTTCCATACCCGCTTTTAGACTCTGCACCGCTTTTTTCACTAGGGCTCCTTGTCCATCGAAAATAAGAATGTCTGCCGATGTTCTATTTGGATTGGCATAGTTCACATTTACGAAATCGTTGGCAGGATTGGGAAATACGTTAAAGCTACCTTCAATTTTTTGTGCATCTGCTACTTGAAGACTTGGATCAATCACGATGTCCTCGTCACCAGGAAGATAAAATGTGTAGGAGAAAAACACTATCATCATTTCATCGGTAGTAGACTCTCCAACCCACACATCTTCGGGAGGAGAGTTGGGATTGTGGGGATTGCTTTCAGTATTGTCGTAAAAGGCTTCAGCTTTGAGAACAGTACCAGCCGGAAGGGTTTGTAATTGAGGAAACCTGTATGACATCTGCCAATGGAAATCCCACTGTGGAATGGATACAATCGGAATAGTCTCCTCGTCGGTTGTTTCTCCCCAACAAATGATGGATTGGCCTATGAGGTGCATGTGTGGCAAAATGGAGAACCCGGTAAGGGCAATTGGTACGGTGTATTCCTGATGGAATGTAGCTGTTTCATTTGCCGGGATGTACAGAAAAGGTTCCTGAAGCACCGGAGGGAAATGGTATAATACCGGACTCATATATACAGGTCTTACAAATTGAGAAGTACTGAAATGAAAGTTCACTAAAGTTTCATCGGTTTGTCCGTCGCTGCCTTCAGGATAATGAATTTCTACTACAATGTCGCTGCCTGCTTCTATTAAGGCTCCAAAGCCCAAAGGAAGTTCCATGAACTCACTGCCTGGAACCCATCCACCGAGAAGCACAGTTTCCTGGTTGTTCATGGCTGTTCCGAATGATGTAAAGCCCGGTCCCGGATCTGCGGCATCGAGAGCAGCAGATGAATTTGTAGGGTCATAATAAACAAGCACATGGTGCACTATTTCGGGATTTCCAGGAATAACCTCCATCATATCGATGTATTTATCTTGTGTTAGTCCACTTGGTATCACAAAGGACCGATAAACATCTTGATTTGCTGCATTAGAAGTGTAAAGTGGAATCTGAGAAGTAAGATCAATAGACGGCAGTTGTGAGCCTGATTGGAATACCGGAGGCACCGGATCATTGGCTTCATTTCCGTGGGGAGCATCTAACGCTATCCAATCCAAGATGGCGGACTTTTCATCCGCGTTTAATACGTTTTCATAAGCAAAGTGCCTATATTCTGGGTCTGCAGGCCAAGGTGGCATGATTCCTTCGGTTACGGCTGCTTCAATTTCAAATCTCCAGTCGTATGCGTTGTCATAAGACATGATTGGAAAAGGACCAAGGCCGCCTTCGTGGTGACATCGGCTACAATGATTGAACATGAGCTCGCCAACGTTATCGCTCCAAGTATTTTGGCTGAATAACATTCCAGCAGAAAACATTACAAATAGAATGAGTAGACTTTTTTTCATGCGCTTAGAATTGAAATTTTACACCCTTGGAAGAAGTACGTAAATATAAAGAAAATGGTCACGTAAATCCTTGGACTCAAAACAAACATTTTGGTTTAGTACAGCCAATAAAAATTATAAATAATTCGACGATAAGCTTACATACAACTATCAATCACATTTGAAATCAGTTCTGTTTTACTGATCCCCACCACTTCTGCTTGTTGCGGAATAATGCTCACCTCTGAGAATCCGGGAACTGTGTTTACTTCAACTACAAAAACCTCCTCGCCTCGGATGATGTAGTCGATGCGGGCCATACCGCGGCAATCAAGTCTAGAAAAAATATCCTCGCTGGTTTCTTTAATACGTGAAGTTATTTTTTCGTCCAATCTGGCCGGGGTTACCTCTTTGGAGGCACCTTGATACTTGGCTTGAAAGTCGAAAAACTCGTTCTCAGAAATGATTTCTGTTGCGGGGAGAGCATGAGGTTTGCCATTTTTTACAATAATTCCGCATGTGACCTCAGTTCCCTCAATAAACTCTTCGATAATTACTTGGCCATCTACAAACAGGGCTTTGTCTATCGCCAAATGGAGATCTTCACCGTTATTCACTCGCGAAGCACCAATGGAGGAGCCTCCGCAATTGGGCTTTACAAAACAAGGCAATCCAATACTTTGACAGATAAAACTAACCGAGTAAGCATCATTTTTTCTCAACATCATACTTTTCGCAACCTGAAATCCCATGGATCCAAGCACGCGTGTTGTCATCTTTTTGTTGAATGTGAGGGCCATATTCAGAGGATTGCCCGTTGTGTATGGAATGCCTAGCATATCGAAATATCCTTGCATTAAACCATTTTCTCCGGGGGTGCCATGTATCATCATAAACACCCCTTCGAATTGATGTTTGGTGTTGTTTAACGTTATTGAGAAATCATTTTTGTCTAAGGCCTCTTCTAAGCCATCTACAAGAGCAAACCATCTGTCTTTTTGAATCACTATTTGGGTAGGTTCGAATCTTTTTTTGTCAATATGGTTCATTACCATAAGAGCACTTCTCATAGAAATCACGGATTCGCCGCTATAACCGCCACATACCACTGCTATTTTTTTCATATCTAACTGTACAGCTTTTCAGGGCCTATTTGATTATTGAAATTTCTTCTGATTCGATAACAAATATGCAAGTATGAAAGCGATCTTGACTTTCTATTTGTCACATGTTTCAACATTACTTCGTTAACCACCGAATGGAATGTGGACCGTACTGAGGGTTACCCTCTTAATTCTCCTTCTCCATTGATGGTATGTTTCCTGCGATTCGATTTTCTTTGCTAACATTGCAAATCAAATAATAAAGCCATGAAATTGAGAATTCTCTTAGGACTTACAATCGTGTTTTCTGTTTCAACACTCAAAGCGCAGGACCATCCTTATAAGTTCACAGAAGTAAAATCTTTGGCCAAAGGTGAAACCGAAGATCAATGCAAGTCGGGGACATGCTGGAGTTTTGCTACCATCTCTTTTTTGGAATCAGAAATTCTCAGACTTGGGAAGGGCAATGTAGATTTAAGCGAGATGTACAATGTGCGAATGACTTATCCAAAGAAAGCTGCAGATTATATCCGCTATCAGGGAAAAAACCAATTTGGAGCGGGTAGTCTATCGCACGATGCTATAAATGTAATGGGTGAATATGGCTTGGTACCCGAAAGTGCATATACAGGACTTCAAACAGGGGTTACAGAGCACGACCACAATGGTTTGGATGCCCTTTTAGAATCGACGCTAAAGACTGCACTCGATAAAAAATTGGTACAAGAAAACCAGGAATGGAGAAAAGCAATAGAGGGGATCTTAGATGCTTATTTGGGCAGAGCTCCGAAGGAATTTGAATACAGCGGAAAAACATACACACCGGCAACTTTTCGTGACGCCATGGGTTTGAAAGCTTCGGATTATGTGAGTATCACGTCATTCTCTCACCATCCTTTCAATTCGAAGTTTGTACTCGAAGTACCTGATAATTTTTCACACGAGTCGTTTTACAATGTAACTATAGATGAGTTGGCAACAATAGCTGAATATGCTGTGAACAATGGATATTCTATCGTGTGGGACGCAGATGTATCTGAAAAGACATTTAGTTTCAAAAATGGAATGGCGATTTTACCTTCGGCTGATGTGAAAGCAGAGGATTACTTCAAGAAAGTGGTAACCGAACAAAAGGTAACCCAAGCCGAACGTCAAGATGCTTTTGAGACTTTGCGCACTACTGACGACCACTTAATGCACATCACGGGATTGGCGAAAGATCAGGATGGAACGAATTATTTCATCGTCAAGAATTCTTGGGGAAAGAACAACTCTTATGGAGGGTTTCAATATGTGTCGCGTGAGTATTTCCGTGGTAAAACCATTGCAATACTCTTGCATAAAGATGCAGTTCCGAAAGAAATTCGCCAAAACCTAGGATTTTAACCGCATCCCTTTTTGTGAATATCAGAAACCCGTTCAATCGAAATTCGCCGGAAGCGAAAACGAAGAAACAATACAGCATTGGTCGAAGCATCTGGCGCTTTTTGTGGAAATCAACTATGTGGTTTTTTATTATCACTATTTTCTGGGTGATTTTGTATCGATGGGTGAATCCGCCGATTACTTTTTTGCAAATACGTGAGTGGGCGAAATGTGATGAAGGTTGCGATTTTCACAAAGAATGGGTCAACATTGAAGATATCAGTATAAATATGCGACTTGCTGTTGTGGCATCAGAGGACAACAACTTTATGAAGCATGGAGGTATTGATTGGGGTGCAGTTGAAAAGGCGGAAAAGTACAATGAGACCATAGGAAAGAAAAAAGGAAAGAAAAGAGGCGCGAGTACTATTTCGATGCAAACAGCTAAAAATGTTTTCCTATGGCCGGGGAGAAATTTTATAAGGAAGGGACTCGAAGTTTATTTCACTTATCTGATAGAATTTTTTTGGTCGAAGGATCGAATCATGGAGGTGTATCTCAATGTGATTGAAATGGGTCCGGCGAAGTTTGGTGTACAGGCCGCTGCGAACGATTATTTTAAAACGACAGCCGCAAAGTTGACTCGATCGGAAGCCGCTCTGATAGCAGGAGCTCTTCCAGATCCGAATAAATTTAATCCTGGGAAACCTTCGAAATATCTTTCAGGACGGAGAGATAAAATAATGAATTTGATGTCTCTGATTGGCAATTCTTACTTTGAAAGATACGGATCAGGTGTGTCATCAGATGTGCGTGAAAAGGAAGAGAAGAAGGTAAAAGAGAAGATTGAATCGCTCCCCGAAGCAGATGATCCAAAGGTGATCGAAGAAGAGGTAATTGAACTCATAGAAGAGCCGACAATTCCAGATCCTGAAGAAGAATTGAAGGAAACGGAAGAATTGCCTTTAGACACATTGAACAATTAGCACATTCTAAGAAACGCGATATGCTTTAGATCATTGGAAATAGCCCTTTGAACCCAGAATCCGCAATGGGATTCGCTATGAAGTGCTTAGCCGCAAAGATAGCAAGTGCTCTCGCAAGATTTTTATACCGTTTATCCCGCATTTCGCATTGGAAGCATCTAGAGGTTAATGCGCTGCGGGATTCTCGAATCTACACGATGGAACAAAGTAATAGTTCGAACTATGAATCCCGATATCTCCATCGCGGGATTAGGCCCGATAGAAGTTATACACCTTTGTCATAATTTCGAATTTATTCGAAACGTGAAAGAGGTTTTTAGAGGTTCTTGTGTTTAGCTCAATTAAGTGAAACGAAATTGGACTATTACATAAATCCAAACGGTATAAAATTTCAGCACGACAATAGAAAACTAGAAAAAGAATCCTCCTCGTATAACTGGGTTTTGATAGGGTGACCAAGGATCTTGAATTACATCGAACAAAACGGTTATGGCAAATGAGATTCCATCGCCACCCGTGCGGTAGCCACCACCTATCAAACCGATAGGGATCCACCGTCTAGAGGTTTCGTTAAACTCCCAAATTTCTCTATTGAGTAATTCGTACTCTGCATGTGCAAAGAAATTAGCGGCTATCAAGTAGCGCATAAAAACACCTCCGCCATAAATCGATGTGGATCCAAATATGTCATCGTAATAGATGTAATTAAGGCCAACACCAGGAATAAACCTTTCAGTTACCCTATAGCCAATCTGAGGTGCAACTTGCAGAAGAGTTATCGTTCCGAAAGAAACAGAGAAATTACCACCGAGCGATAGTTTTTCAGTCCAACTAGATTTCGGTTTGTTGGTTTTGTTTTTTTTATCTTCATCTGAGTAGTCGTCATCAGTTTTTTGCGACAATATATTGAATGACGCATAAAAGATGGCCATACTTAGCAAGAAAAACCTTCTCATATCAATACCAATTTGGTTCGAAAGTTAGAACGAAATCATCGAACACTTATGGGTTGCACATTTTTAAAACTTTCGGTTGTGCATTCCAATAAATATTGCCCGGATGCTAGATTCAATTCTTTAAGCAAAACGGTATGATTGCCGGAGGAAAGTTTTTCGTTTATCCAAACTTTCACTTCCTGACCTTGCATATTTGTGATTCGAATCAGGACATTTTCGGATTTCAAAAGAGAGAAGCGAATCATGCTGGAGTCTGTTACTGGGTTAGGAAAAACTTCAACCGAAAATAGATCATCCTTGGCATCGAAAACAGAGGTATTGCCGAATCCAACGAATGTGATGGTGTTATTCCCTGAGTTCGGAATAGCAAGAGTGTCTATTTCCAAGGCGTAACAGATATCGGCAGGGGAGCTGAGTCCTGGCGCGGTAATAATTTCATCAATGGAAAACTCAGAGGAGAATTTCGTAATTCTTGTTGGGGTCCACGATGAAACGTAAAAGTTTCCCTCGCCGTCGTGATCAATACCATCGATGTTCGAAAGGGTAGTAGGAACCAAAAGGCTTACAGCATAGTCGCTCAGATCTATTGCCTTAATCTGTGCAGATGAACCCCATCCCACAAAGACCAAGCGGTTATTTGCGCCGTCGTATGTAATACCGTTTGGTGTATTCACAGTGTTGTTTACAATGATAGTGGAACTCGGATTTTCAATGTCGGTTACATCAAGTTCATGAATTTTTTTTGCGCCGAAATCGGTCACCCAAATTCTCGAAGTGCCATCGCTTGCCATACCATTTAGAAATTGAGCGCCTGTTATTGTATAGTCCATTACTTCCGTACCGTCTGACAATTCATAGGCTTTGACATGTGATCCTACGATGGTAAAAAGTTTTCCATTCATTACTTCCATTCCATAATCTGATTCTGGGTCGGAACCAAAAAATGAGACTTCATCACCATTGCCATCTACTACAATCACAGAAGGGCCGTTTGAAGCCAGAAAGCGATTATTTGCAGCGTCATATTCAACAGCTTCAACAGAATTTAATGTTTGAGCAGTGCAAATAGAACAAAAGGCAAGAAAGGAGAGAAGTAATTGTGATTTCATAAAAATATATTTACCGCGAAGATGATAATTCTTTCTTCATTCCGGTGTATGGGAAATGTTTGAGAAGGACAAAATATGAGTTAAACAGGTTTTTTAGAAATTCCATTTGATCTTCCCTCGGGGTTCGTGAAGTTGGAAACCCAAGCAAGTTTTTAACCCAGAATCCGCATTGGGATTCGCTATGAAGTGCTAAACCCCACAGATAGCAAGTGCTCTCGCAAGATTTTTATTTGATGATGTATATTCATACATCAAGAATAAAAATCGAGAAAGTGCTTGATATCAAAGGGGGTTAGCGCTGCAATAGATTTCCGATGCGGATTCTGGGTTTAACCCAGAATCCGCATTGGGATTCGCTATGAAGTGCTAAACCCCACAGATAGCAAGTGCTCTCGCAAGATTTTTATTTGATGATGTATATTCATACATCAAGAATAAAAATCGAGAAAGTGCTTGATATCAAAGGGGGTTAGCGCTGCAATAGATTTCCGATGCGGATTCTGGGTTTAATGGTTCCAATTTACTTTTGGATGATTCGTTTGCACTCTGTTTCACGGTTTCTCTGATACCCTTATTTTTGCTGCATGGCATCAAATTTTTACGGTCGCGATTTTCGATTGGGAATACTCGGCGGAGGACAGTTGGGAAAAATGCTCATTCAGCAAGCCCTGAATTACGATCTGAAGATACATGTGCTTGATCCATCGCCGGAGGCCCCATGTTCGGGTATCGCACATTCATTTACAGTGGGACGTTTCGATGATTATGAGACCGTTTATGAATTTGGCAAGAATCTCGATTTACTGACCATTGAGATCGAACATGTGAATCTGGAGGCATTGAACAAATTGGTTCAAGAGGGTGTTGAAGTTCATCCACATCCATCTGTTTTGCGCGTAGTTCAAGATAAAGGTTTGCAAAAGCAGTTTTACCGTATCCATGGAATCGACACAGCGCCTTTTGTATTGGTTGAAAATGTCGATGAAATAAAACAACATCGAAATGATTTTCCATTCATGCAGAAATTGCGAAAGGGCGGATATGATGGCAGGGGAGTTCAGGCCCTCAAAACCGATGAAGATTTATATGCAGCCATGCCGGGCCCGAGTGTATTGGAGAAATTCGTGGATTTTGAAAAAGAAATTTCCGTGATCGTGGCTAGAAGTCCGAAAGGTGAAATGAAAACTTTTCCGGCAGTAGACATGGTCTTCAATTCAGAAGCCAATTTGGTAGAGTTTTTATACAGCCCTTCGTCTATTACCCCTAAACTAGAAACAAAAGCCCGAGAACTTGCTTGCAAAGTCGCTGAAGCTATTGGTTTAACTGGGGTTTTAGCCGTCGAAATGTTTGTTACTAAGACGGGTGGTTTGCTTGTAAATGAAGTTGCTCCAAGACCTCACAACAGTGGTCACCAAACCATAGAGGGAAATGTAAGTTCTCAGTACGAGCAGCATTTGAGGGCAATTTTGAATTTACCATTGGGAGACACTTCTATTATTAGACCCACTGTGATGGTAAATCTTTTAGGTGAAAAGGGTTTTTCGGGCCCCGTTAAATACGAGGGCATAGAAAAGGTATTGATGTGGCCAGGGGTGCATGTTCACCTTTACGGCAAATCGGAGACCAAGCCTTTTCGCAAGATGGGTCACGTTACTGTTGCTTCCGACGAACTGTCGCAGGCGAAAGCATTAGCGCTCAAGGTGCAGAAAACATTGAGGGTTATCTCGAATGGAAGTCTCGTGTAAAACTTGGGATTAGATTTCCAATTTTATCCAACGCCAACATTTAGTTTCGCGAAGTCATTTCATTCTATCAAAAGGTTTCAATACATTTTCAGATTTTGCAACAATACCTAAACTTACTCCAACATTTACTCGACAAAGGAGTCGAAAAGACCGATCGAACAGGCACCGGAACGCTCAGTGTTTTTGGACATCAAATGCGATTCAATTTGCAAGAGGGTTTCCCCATGTTGACTACAAAAAAATTGCATCTGCGCAGTATTATTCATGAACTGTTGTGGTTTTTGAATGGCGACACCAACATCAAATATTTACAGGACAATGGTGTTCGAATTTGGGATGAATGGGCCGACGAAAGCGGGGATCTAGGACCTGTATATGGATATCAATGGCGGTCGTGGCCTAATCCAGATGGCACTCATACCGATCAGATAAGCAAACTCATTGAGGGGATCCTGAAAAATCCGGATTCGAGACGACATATTGTTTCTGCCTGGAATCCCTCCTTTATAGATCAAATGGCTTTGCCACCTTGTCATTGTTTGTTTCAGTTTTATGTGGCCGATGGCAAGTTGAGTTGTCAATTGTATCAGCGAAGTTGTGACACTTTTCTGGGAGTGCCGTTCAACATTGCCAGTTATGCGCTCCTCACATTGATGGTGGCTCAGGTCTGTAATTTGGAACCCGGTGAATTTGTGTGGACAGGTGGAGATGTTCATTTGTATTCCAATCACATCGAGCAAGCAAAACTCCAATTGACAAGGGAAACGAGGGCATTACCAATTATAAAAATCAATCCGGAGGTAAATGACATCTTTTCATTTCGTTTTGAAGACTTCGAATTAACGCAATATGATCCGCATCCCCATATCAAGGCGGATGTGGCAGTTTGATAAAAATTTTATGAAAGTTTCAATTATCGCAGCCATCGGGCACAATCGAGAGATCGGTGCAAACAATGAATTACTGTGGCACTTGCCCAACGATATGCAGTTTTTTAAGGAAACTACCGAGCACCATCATGTTATTATGGGTCGCATGAACTACGAGAGTATTCCTGCAAGGTACAGGCCTCTGCCTAGAAGAACCAACATTGTGATTACCCGCAATACCGAATATGAAGCGCCAGAATGTTATATCACCGAAAGTTTGATCGAGGCAATTGAAATCGCTCGCAACAATGAGGAAGAAGAGGCATTTGTCATTGGTGGAGGACAGATCTACGAATGGGCCTTGCGCGAAAACTTGGTCGGTCGCATGTATTTGACGCATGTAGAGGGCGAGTTCCCGGAAGCGGATACCTTTTTTCCTGGGTTTAATGTGGACGAATGGGAATCCAAGGATCTTTTTCGCCAAGAACTGAACCCAGCACATTCAAATGCGTTTGTTATTAGGGTCTACGATAAGAAGACATCAGAAGCCCAGAGCGTCGGATCCTAAGGTTCCCATAATCCCAAAGCGACGTGAAAAGTTGTTTCTCAATCAAGAATCCAAGAGTTCCCCGTAAATTTTGGAAACCTTTTGACTTTTGGTTTAGTTGAGTTAATTTTGCACCGCATTTTGAAAATGAAAAGGATAGCTATTTTTCCCATCTACATATACCAGGCGATTATATCCCCTTTTCTGGGCAATAATTGCAGATACCAGCCCTCGTGTTCACAGTATGCCAAAGAAGCAATTGAAGAGTGGGGAGCTATGAAGGGAATGTGGTTAGGGATAAAGCGCATAGCACGTTGTCACCCATGGGGATCACATGGATATGATCCAGTTCCAAAGAAAAATTTAAACCAATAATCAATATGAAAACCTCAGTTAAGTTTTTTGCTTTATTTTTAGTTGTTGCAGTTCTTGCAGCGTGTGCGGGTGGTGAGAGTGAAACTTTCGCGAAAGTTCGTGTTATGCAGGGTGATCAAGTAAAAGCTCTCGAAGAAATGACTACAACCATCAACGATCAGGTGGCTACTATCAAGTCTAAAATTGAAACAATGGCAAATCTCGACAGTGCCGCTGTAGCAGTAATGGACAGCGTATCTATGGCTACAATGCAAACAGATATGGCAAACGCAAATGCAGAGTACACAAGATTGAACAACCTTAGCAGCGAATTGGAAACATTGAAAGGGGAAGTTGCAAGCAAGATGATCCCGTCTGCCGAGGAAATGGCGAAGGGTTCAGAGAATCCATTTAAGGATGTAACTGATCAAGATTTGTTGACCACTTTCAAAGCATTTCAAGAAAAAATTGATGCTATGAAGAGTCAGGTAAATTCTGGAATGTGAGAAACAGACCAAGAAGAAACAGGAGTTCTGAAGGCATAAGGAACATGGTGAGGGAAACGAAAGTTTCCCTTACTTCTTTGATGTACCCTATGTTTGTTCACAACAATGGAAGGGAGAACGTTCCGATTCAAAGTATGCCTGGGATTTTTCGTTTTGCACAAGATAATTTGTATGGCGAAATTGAATCTTGCCTTCAGTTGGGAGTCAATAGTTTTGTTCTCTTTCCCGCGGTGAAAGACGAGTTGAAGGACAAGGTAGCTTCTTATGCATTAAGAGAAGATAATTTCTATTTGCAAACTGCTCGACAGATTAAATCACGTTTTCCGGATGTGGTTCTTATGAGCGATGTAGCTCTTGATCCATACAGTTCCGATGGTCATGATGGAATTGTGGAGAATGGGAAAATACTCAACGACGAAACCTTGCCGATTCTCTCTGCGATGTCTGTATTGCAGGCAGATGCAGGTTTTGATATTATTGGTCCTTCCGATATGATGGATGGCAGGGTAGGAGCTATCCGAGATGCTTTGGAGGACAATGGATTTACAGACACACTTATCATGAGTTATGCGGCCAAATATGCGAGTGCATTTTATGGCCCATTTAGAGATGCATTAGATTCGGCCCCAAAATTTGGTGACAAGAAAACCTATCAAATGGATCCGGCCAATAAGTGGGAAGCACTGCGAGAAGCAATAAACGATGAAGAAGAAGGTGCAGATATCATAATGGTGAAACCAGCTTTGAGTTATTTGGACATCATTCATTTGTTGAAGGAGAATATCAATCTTCCCATATCAGCTTACAATGTGAGTGGAGAGTATGCGATGGTCTATGCTGCATCCCAGAATGGTTGGCTTGATAAAGACCGAGTGATGCAAGAAATGTTGTTGAGCATTCGCAGAGCCGGGGCAGATATCATTCTCACATATTTCGCCAAAGAGTACGCTCAACTGATGAACAAAATCTAAAGGAAATTAATTTTACCACCACCGTCATTTCTATTTTCTGTTTCCCATTTTCTATTTTAAAATATGATGACATTCAAGATGTGTTTAGTACTGTTCAGCTTGTTTACCATTCAAGGTTTGGCTCAAACGAAGTACAAGAATATTCGCATTGACATGCAGGACTCGGGATTGTTTTCTTATCCGCCTTGTGAGCCAAGCATAGCGATTAATCCAAAGAATGTTGCCAATATTGTGGCGGGTGCTATTCTCAATCGAGTCTATTTATCAAATGATACAGGGAGAACATGGATGGAGTCGGAATTGAATTCGAGTATGGGGGTATATGGAGACCCATGTATAGTTTCGAGCAACAAGGGTTATTTCTATTATTTGCATTTGTCCGATCCAAATGGCCAAGGTTGGGCAAGCGATAGATTGCTAGATCGCATAGTTTGTCAATGGTCGAAGAATGGAGGCAAGTCGTGGAGCAATGGCGGTGGCATGGGCGAAAATCATCCGAAGGATCAAGACAAGGAGTGGGCAGTATGCAACGAATCGGGAAAAAGTATATATGCAACATGGACACAGTTTGATCTATATGAAAGTAAAAATCCGGCAGATCAAACAAACATCCTATTCAGTCATTCGAACTGTAAAGCCAAAAAATGGAAAGCAGCCAAGCGCATCAACGAAAAGCCCGGCGACTGTCTCGACGATGATAATACGGTAGAGGGTGCCATACCTGCGAGTGGTCCCAATGGAGAGATATATGTTTCATGGGCTTTGGGCGATACGATTTATTTTGATCGGTCGCTTGATGGCGGAAAAACATGGCTCGACAAAGACGTCCGGGCGGCACGTATAGCGGGAGGATGGGCACAAACCATTCCCGGTATCATGCGTTGCAACGGCATGCCCGTATTGACTTGCGATCTTTCGAACGGTGCAAACAGAGGCAATTTGTACATCTGTTGGTCCGACACACGAAATGGTGAAGACAATACAGACATTTTCTTTATTTCAAGCTCAGATGGTGGTAATACATGGACTCCGGAAAGAAAGTTGAATGAGGACACAGGGGCTAAGCAACAATTTTTTCCGTGGATGGCAATAGATCAAACCAATGGAAATCTATACGTTGTGTATTATGACCGCAGGGCATATAGCGACATTAAAACTGATGTATATCTAGCAAGTTCTAAAGATGGTGGCAAGACATGGACAGAGGAGAAGATCAGCGAATCTCCGTTTAGTCCCGATCCGGCGGTCTTTTTTGGAGATTACAATAACATTTCAGCGCACAACGGAATTGTCAGACCGATTTGGACCAGATGTGAAAACTCGAAACTAAGTGTTTGGACAGCGCTTATTGGGAAGTAGGGGGGAGAAGTGAACTTTCTACCGGCGCGGAATGTAATACGAGAACTCAGTTGTTCTTTGTCCATTTTTGTCCGAAAGTAGCAGATGTTGTTCTATTCTTCTATTTGTTCATTCTCTATTATTTCGGCTACAAATGGTCCGGTTTTGTCCGTGTAAATTGATACTAAAAGACTAGCTCTGCCTTCTTGATGAATCCTTTTTATTTTGAGTGAATATTTGTCGTATTGCTTGTCAACTAGTAAAATTTCATCATTCGCACTTTCGTCATCTTCAACCCAGAATCCGCATTGGGATTCGTTATGAAGTGCTAAACCCCACAGATAGCAAGTGCTCTCGCCAGATTTTTATTTGATGGTGTATATTCATACATCAAGAATAAAAATCGAGAAAGTGCTTGATATAAAAGGGGGTTAGCGC